>Ga0208300_100085_pt1 | contig 103355 bp, 80 predicted proteins | sample 23_taG_FD_184096 | JGI IMG/M metagenome (GOLD analysis project Ga0208300, IMG submission 184096) | Marine viral communities from Cariaco Basin, Caribbean Sea - 23_WHOI_OMZ (SPAdes) (version 2) | ecosystem: Environmental > Aquatic > Marine > Oceanic | place: Caribbean Sea: Cariaco Basin...
GCTATCTTTTTAACAGCTTCAGCTTTAAATTCGTCACTGTAGGTTCTTAATTTCTTGGTCATGGTAAACTCCGATTAATACGCTTAGTTTACCAAGTTTATCTCTACGGTTTCTTCAGCATAGCTCAACCAGCTTAGCTTTTGCGTCTTTATAGGGGTATGGCCTGGTGGGTTTTCACCAATATAATACATCTGATGATTGCTTGGACAACTGGCAGGTGAACTTATTGAACCACCACCAAACATAGAAGTCACCTCATTAGTATCACTAGCGCTTTTTAGGGCTAAGTCAGCCGTTTTTATAGTCGCGGTATTAGTCACAGTCGTGCCTGAAGCGGCAGTGACTAGTGTTGGTACTTTGATACTGTAGCTTTTGTCAACGGGTATAGATGGAATCTTAAACCCTGTCGGCCCTTCTAACAGTGCGGTTGTAGGTAGAGAGCTGGTAGTACAAACGTTGTTAGTATCGGTGCTATCACAAGTAATATTTGATTGCTTACTAAGACCTAAGACGGCGGGGTCTTTAAGGACTATATCTTGTAGAGAGGTACCGCCTGTGTTAGTAATCTTAATAATATAGTTAGTAGTGTTATTAGTACCTATGCTGGTTAGACCATCATCTTTTGAAATAGTGTATGCTGGCACTGGCACACAGAAGTCACCAAAAGTGACTGCGATATTTTGCTCCTCTGGGTTATTTCTGGCGCCATTCGTATTCCCGTATACAATGCTTAATTCTGAGATTGGTTCTTTAAAAGAGGCAGTAACTTTACAGCGGTTACTAAAATCATTATCGTTGCACAACTCAAATAGCTCACTATCCGCAAACGCTGTGTTTCCTGAAGTACTAATGAATCCTCCAGGGTCTTCTAGTTTTGGCAGTACGTTCCCATTACTTTTATCTTTAGCTATAAACTGTACTCTATCTATCCAATTATAAACGATAAGCCATAATGCTCTGTCAATATCATAAACACTCATATTAAGATTAGACAGAGGTTTATCAAACTTATATGTGACAGTGTTGGTATCGTTTTTACTTTTCATGTCTTGTTTAATGAGAAACGCGCCACCTGTCGGAGAACTGGAATCAACATCACCATTGATACTCTGTGAGCTGCCAATTGTGGTCATGGATCCTGTAATGACGACGTCATCTAAACTAGAAGTGCTGCCTACTGCCGATGTTTTTGGCCATTGATACTCTGCAGGTTCAAGCGTTGAAGAAACGTGACCAGCTGGGCAAGTAGCGGCAAATGCTGCAAAACTTGGGAAAAATAACAATATAACTAACGCTATCCAATAAGCCATCTTGGGTTTTAGTTCTGATAACTTCGCAGACAAATCCATGATAACTCCGATAAAAATGTCAAATATTAATAAAGCTCTGAAATGATAGTAGTGTTTAGAGCATGATTAATATACAAAAATAAGACGAACGTATGTTTAGAGGGTATGGGTGACGAAAATGTCGAATGTAGTTGACAGAAGGAGATAGGTCTTTATAAAACCAGAAAAATGTAGATTATTATAATTAGGTTGGATCAGGTTATATGCTTGTTAGGATTTCTATTAATATTCATTTTTAACCCTATCTACTGTAAATATTTACCTAATCACTAATCATTATTTATTTCAGAAATACTTGTCATATCGTCATTTTCTTATCGCTATAAACAACCCCTCCATAAACGCCTATAATAAAGCGTTATTATTATTTGATAATTAACCCCGCACATTAAATTGCAACGTGACTTTCTATAACTAGGCGGTCATACATCGTCACGTAAATGCACCATACTAAATGCCACTTTTTAAAATTAACAAGGAAGTCATTGAGCGAACCATTCACGTAAGACACTATGAACACACTAATTTGATTTAATAACATCCTGTATTAGGCAGGATGGACTGACAAAAAAGGACAACGAAGATGAATTATTATAAGGATGCTGATAGCACCGAAACCCAAGAGTGGCTGGAAGCCTTTGAGTCTGTTATCAAACATGCAGATAAGGATCGTGCTCAGTTTCTACTAAAAGCCTTATACAATATGGCGGTCCAAGAAGGCCTGCCATTTAACCGCCTCGATACCGCTTATATCAATACGATCGCAGTTGAAGACGAGCCAATGTATCCTGGTGACTTGACGATTGAGCGCAAAATTCGGGCGTTGATTCGCTACAACGCGTTGGCGATGGTCATGCGTGCGAACAAAAACGACGATGATTTAGGGGGTCACTTAGCGACATTTGCCTCTAGTGCCACGCTCTATGAGACAGGTTTTAACCATTTTTTCCGAGCCGCGAGTGATCATTTCGGTGGTGACATGATTTATTATCAAGGCCACTCAGCCCCTGGTATCTACGCACGTTCTTATTTAGAAGGGCGTTTGAGTGAAGATCAGCTAGATAACTTTCGCCGTGAAGTTGGTGGTAAAGGCTTATCAAGCTATCCCCATCCATATCTCATGCCTGATTACTGGCAGTTCCCAACGGTATCTATGGGACTCGGCCCCATCATGTCGATCTATCATGCGCACGTACATCGCTATATGGAAAACCGTGGTTTGCTTGAAAAAGAAGATCGTAAAATCTGGACATTCTTAGGAGATGGTGAGACCGATGAGCCAGAAAGCTTAGGGGCGATATCACTTGCTGGTCGTGAGAAGCTGGATAACCTGATTTGGGTGATTAACTGTAACTTACAGCGTCTTGATGGTCCTGTTCGTGGTAATGGCAAAATTATTCAAGAGTTAGAGTCTGTATTCCGCGGCGCAGGTTGGCGGGTGATTAAAGTGGTTTGGGGTGGTAACTGGGACAGTTTGCTTGCCAATGATCATACAGGCGTGCTTAAACATCGTATGGAAGAAGTGGTTGATGGTGAGTACCAGTTATATGAAGCTCGTACGCCTGAGTTTACTCGTAAAGAGTTCTTTGGTAAGTATCCAGAGCTAGAAGAGATGGCTGATGCGTTATCTGATCAAGACATTGCCCGTCTAAACCGCGGCGGTCATGATCCCCAAAAGGTGTATGCCGCTTTTAGTGAAGCCATGAAGACTAAAGGGCAGCCAACAGTTGTTTTGGTTAAAACCGTCAAAGGCTATGGTCTCTCTACGCAAGCACAGGCTGTCAATAAATCGCACCAAATTAAAAAGTTAGATCATGACTCTTTGAAGTATTTCCGTGATCGCTTTGATTTGCCGTTTACCGATGAAGAGCTTGAGACCCTACCGTTTTATCGCCCTAAAGAAGACTCGCTTGAGATGAAGTATCTAAAAGGTCGCCGTGAAGCATTAGGAGGGCATTTACCAAATCGCCGTAGTGGACATATTCCATTAAACATACCTGATTTATCCATATTCGATCGTGTGTTAAAAGGTAGTAATGGTAAAGAGCAGTCGACGACGATGATGTTTGTCCGCTTGCTATCAGCGATGCTAAAAAACAAAGACATCCAAGACCGTGTCGTGCCTATCGTTCCTGATGAAGCACGTACCTTTGGTTTAGAAGGCATGTTCCGCCAGTTGGGCATTTATTCAGCGTCAGGCCAAAAGTACACGCCCGAGGACAGTGAAGCGTTGATGGGTTATAAAGAGGCCATCGATGGTCATATGCTAGAAGAGGGTATTAATGAAGCGGGTGCGATGAGTACGTGGATTGCGCTTGCGACCAGTTACTCAGTCAACGCTTTACCGATGATACCTCTATATATCTACTACTCTATGTTTGGTTTCCAGCGCGTTGGTGACTTGGCATGGGCGGCGGGCGATTGTCAAGCGCAGGGCTTTTTATTGGGCGCGACAGCGGGTCGTACCACCCTAAATGGCGAAGGCTTGCAGCATCAAGATGGACATTCACAGATTTTATTTAATGTGGTACCCAACTGCGTCAGTTATGATCCATGCTTCGGTTATGAGCTGGCTGTTGTCATGCATGATGGCTTACGCCGTATGTACGGAGAAGGTGAGCGCGTTTATTATTACTTGACACTGATGAACGAAAACTATGAGCAGCCTGCGATGCCAGAAGGCTGTGAGGAAGATATCAAGCGCGGTATGTATCTGCTTGAGGACAATGGCTCAAGTCAAGTACAGCTGTTAGGGTCTGGTGTGATCTTACGTGAAGTACAAAAAGCGTCGAAGATTTTAAAAGACGAGTTTAATATTACCTCCAACGTTTGGAGCGTGACCAGCTTCAACGAGCTGACACGTGATGGTATGGCTTGCGATGATTACAACCGCTTGCACCCAATGGAAGAAGAAAAAGTGCCTTGGGTCACCGAGCAATTGGCACCGCACGAAGGGATTGTCGTGGCAGCGACTGATTACATGCGTAACTACTCAGAACAGATACGCGGATGGTTGCCTGATAATCGCCCTTATACCACCCTTGGAACCGATGGTTATGGCCGCTCAGACACTCGCGAAAAACTACGCAGCTTCTTCCACGTTGATGCAGCTCACATTGTCGTCGCAACCCTCAAACGCTTAGCAGATGAGGGCGAGGTAGAAATGCGCTTGGTTAAAGATGCGATTTCAAGCTTTGGTATTGAAGCGGATCAGCCACCTGCATGGCAAATCCAGCCTCATTATGATCATTTTCCAGATGCGCCAGCGCCTGACAATGTCAATCCCAATCCTGTGCCGGAATTTGTCGGTGAGGAAGATGAAGAGATCAGCAACGAAGGCCGTGCTGAGGATCAAGCGGATGCGACTTTACTCAATGATGGCGATGTCAAAGAATAATAATCATAAGACAAGGAGATAAACCATGGACATTAAAGCCCCCGATTTGGGTGTCGACAGCGCTGAAGTCAGCGAAATTATGGTAGAGGTTGGTGATGTCATCGCAAAAGATGACAACATCATTTTGCTAGAATCCGATAAAGCCTCGGTTGAAGTCCCAAGCTCTGCTGCTGGTAAGGTCACCAAAATTAGCGTGGCTGTCGGTGATCAGGTCAGTGAAGGTATGGTGCTGATTGAAATTGAGAGCGAGGATGGTGCTGCAGATAATAGCAATGATGCTGCCGATACCGATGTAAATACTAATGACGTAGATACTCAAGACAGTGACAGTCAAACAACAGCAGCAGAAGACCAGCAATCGTCTTCTGCCTCTAAAGATAAGACTGAGTCTAGTGCGCCAGCCAATAGGTCAGGAAAGGCAACCACTTATGCACTGCCTGACTTAGGTGTCGATGAAGCCCAAGTGTCTGAGATTATGGTCAGTGTCGGCGATACGGTTAGCGCTGATCAGTCAATTTTACTGATCGAGTCTGATAAAGCGTCGGTTGAAGTACCCGCACCAGTAGCAGGCAAGATTGAAAAAATATTGGTCGAAGCGGGTGATATGGTCGCTAATGGTCAAGATTTTATTGTCATCATGGGTGGCGGTTCAGATGAAGCAAGCAATGCAGATGCGAGTGAGTCTAAGTCTGACACACCCGCTGCGCAAGATTCCACGCAAGCTAAGTCAGACAGTAGCGCGGATAAGCAAACAACTGGTGAGCCAAAGCAAGCGGCTAAATCTACCACGACCGATACCGCTAATAATCAGAAAAAAGACAAGCTGACAGAAGCACAGGTCAATGAAAAACTGGTCGATGTGTATGCTGGTCCTGCTGTGCGTAAGCTGGCACGTCAATTGGGCGTAGATATCACTCAAGTGAGTGGTTCGGCACTGAATGACCGTGTCCTAAAAGAAGACTTGTTTGCCCATGTTAAGGAAAGCCTAAGCACTCAAAAAGCCGCTCCTGCGGCCGGTAGTCCAGTCAGCTCAGGGTTACCAACACTTCCTGATATGAGTAACACAGAGATCTGGGGTGAGACAGAAGCGCAAGATCTCAGTCGTTTGCAAAAAGTCTCCATACCGCAGCTTAACTACAATACGCTGTTGCCGCAAGTGACGCAGTTTGATTTGTCTGATATTACTGAGACCGAAAAGCTACGCGGTGAGCTAAAAGGTGGCATGAAAGCGGAAGGGATTGGTTTTACCATCTTGGCATTTGTGGTCAAAGCCACTGCCTACGCCTTGACGCGGCATCCCCGTTTTAACAGTCATTTGAGCGATGACAATACCCAAGTTATCTTGCGTAAAAGTGTCAATATGGGTATTGCTGTGGCAACGGATGACGGTTTAATCGTGCCTGTTATCAAAAATGTGCAAGACAAAGGTCTGAAGCAAATTGCTATTGAGATTGGCGAGCTTGCCGTCAAAGCTCGGGACAAAAAACTCAGCACCAAAGACTTACAAGGTGCAAGCTTTACCATATCAAGCCAAGGTAACTTAGGCGGCACCGCCTTTACGCCGCTGGTAAATTGGCCACAAGTTGGTATTTTAGGTGTCTCTGAAGCAAGTATGCAGCCCCGCTGGAATGCTAAAAAGCAAGATTTTGAGCCGCGTCTCATGTTACCGCTATCATTGTCTTATGATCACCGTGTCATTAATGGGGCAGACGCCGCTGTGTTCACTCGTTATATCGCAACGTTGCTCGCTGATCCGCGCCGTATTTTGCTTTAGATTTGATTGTCCATTCATAACATTATTTTTTAAAAAAGACTGTCTACGGATGGTCTTTTTTGTGTTTGGCTATTATAAGCCACTGTTTTTAGTGGTCAGTGTTTGAGAGCGATGTTCTTGTGAAAACGTAAAAAAGCCAGCTAATAAGCTGGCTTTTTTATGGTGTTCGGTTGATAGTAGGAGTTATATTAGAACTGTTTTACAAACGCCACACCATATACCCAAGGGCTGATGTCAACTTCGCCAAGATCAGCGCCATTTAAGCTAGCGTCAGTTTTGATGTCTATATAGCGGGCATCAATACGAAACGCCTCAGTGTCAGCGAAGGGAATGTCAACACCGATGTGACCGGCAACGCCAACGCTATCGTCAAGCTCTAAGTCATTACCATTACCAAGATAAACTCTTTCTTTAAAGAAAGTTGTGTAGTTGACACCCACGCCAACAAATGGTTTGATATTCATTGGCATGTCATAACCGTCGAAGTGATACTGTAGAGACAACGTTGGTGGTAAGTGCTGAGTTTTTGCATCGACTTCATTACCAGCATTATCTGTTAGAGTGATGTCGTGATGAAACGGAATGGCCGCTAGTAGTTCCACACCAACGTTGTTAGCGATAAAGTACTCACCACTGATGGTTGGGCGCACATCACCATCGACGTCAACAGAAAAATCTGTGCCGTCTACATTTACGGTACCGTTATCGCTTTTAGGGTCAACATAGTGTGCACCAGCAGCAACAGACCAAGTACCAGCAGGGACAGCAAAGGCAGTGGTCATGGTAAGAGCAGTGGCTGCGGCTAAAACTAGGGATTGTAGTTTCATCGTTTGATTCCTCAACGTAATAGATGATTAGTGGTAAATACCTAATGAGGGATGGCATTAGTTACCGATACACAATGTTATGTTTCTTTAGTAATCTGTAACACTGTCTCTCTATTATAGTACAAAACCCTGCTTTCTGTAAGGTTTTAATTGCTTTTATATTTCTTTATTTCTTAAATAGCGCTGTTGTGGCTCACAATGAATTAGTCAGAGATTTTATAAAAGTGATGGGCGTTGGGAGTCGGGTTTGACCTGTATTGTGACTGAGTCATTATGATATAAAGGAGGCGTAACCTAGTATGCTTGGCTATTGTAGTAACTCTCCACTCCGCTGTGAAAACGCCCGTTCTGCAAAGATATTGAATCGAATGGATGCTTGTTGTCCGGAGTGCGGTTTATTCTTATTACCTGCACAAGATGTTAGCCAGCAGTTACGTGCGGATGAGCAGTTTTTAAGATACGCTGTCTTAGCGGTGGCATTGGTGTTGTTTATCGCTGTCTACATTTATTATTCAAATTTTGTATAATCACTTATCATAATGCATAATAAACAGCCAATCTCGCCATTAGTCGTACTTTTTTATGGTGGTAAGCTGGTTGTGAGAATCGTGCGTTAGGGTCATAGTCTGTGATGGCTGCTTTATTCTATTAATATAAGACCGGTGTTTCACCGCATAGGGACGGCATGCTACTCCAATCTATACGGCGCTTGCGTCTTTTTGTTTACAATATCTTGCAAAATGATGAGCATGACACGCTATTTAGCCGTTGTGTCGACTATTTTCTTATATTTCTCATCATGACCAATGTGGCGGCAGTCATTGCCGAATCTGTTGATCAGTGGTATTACCCCTATCAAAGTTATTTCACTTTGTTTGAAAACTTCTCTATTGTGATATTTTCTATCGAGTATTTGCTACGTTTGTGGAGTGTTGCCGAAGCAAAGCCCGATCACACGACTTGGCGTCAGCGTTGGGAGTGGCTAAAGAGCCCCTCAGCGTTGATTGATTTGATCGCTATTGCCCCTGCGTTCTTAAACTTCTTTGTCTCCATCGATTTGCGATTCTTACGTATTCTACGTTTGTTCCGTATTCTTAAACTGACACGCTATTTTGCTTCTTTGCGTATCTTGCTGGTGGTGATCAGTAAAGAGCGAGGCTCATTTCAAGCGGTCATTTTTATCTTAATTATTATGATCGTGACCGCCTCTAGTGGTATTTATTTGGTTGAAAACCATGCGCAGCCAGAGGAGTTTGAGTCAATTCCCAAAGCCATGTGGTGGGCGGTGGTGACGCTTACCACAGTAGGTTATGGTGATGTTATACCAATTACCAATGCGGGCAAAATATTGGGTGCCATCATTACGATATTGGGTGTGGGCTTGGCCGCATTGCCTGCCGGTATTTTGGCGACAGGTCTTGCCAATGAGTTGGCGCAGCGCCGAGAGGAGCTTGAGCAACACTTTCGCGAGCAACTGATTGATAGTGACTTTGATTTGGTACAAAATCAGATGATGATTGATAAAATTCGCCGAGAGCTAGGACTGGATAAAGAGCAGGCACAAAATATCGTATTGCAAGTACTGCGTGAGCAAGAGCTTGAGCGGCGCGAAAGAGAGGTAGAAATACGACAAAAGAACTTCTGTCCCCATTGCGGTGAGCCACTATAAAGTCTTGTCTTGTCAGCTGTTTGTATGACGAAACTTGATAGTGAATACTTGATATTTTAAAAAAAGAGAAGGGTGCGGTGTATTGATAACACGGCACCCTTCTACGTTTTTAAAATGAGGACACGCCCTCAGTAGTACTTACACGCCTTGCGGAATGGGGAGAGATCGCGCCAACTCATGTGCCACTTCTTTTGCTGCCTCTGCTAGACCCTCAGCAGACAGTGGCAAATTATGTAGCGTTAAATGCCAGTCATCGACCTCCCGGCGCAAATGGGCGACCCAAAGCGTCGTGCAATCACGAGGTAGCTGTTTTAGATTGACTTCAAAACACCGATTGCCCTCATCATCACTCAGATGAATCTCGCCTTTTTTGACGCGAGAAAACGGATGATCGTGATAAGAGTTGGCTATCATAGCGATGTGGGTGATATGGGCTGGAATCTTATCCAAGAATAGCCTTATCTGCTCTTGATCAAGTGGTGCCAGATACATCGCTTGTTCGCCGCGATCTTTGCCATTTAGACTGTCACCTTGATGTTTTACGGATTCAGCTTTATCTCGCAATTGCTTGAACCAAACGATGTCACGAATGGTGCAAAGCTCATCGTACAAGACGCAGGCTAAGTCAATGTCAATCGCACCTTGGTTTTTCTTAAAGCGCTTAAACAGGCCTTTTGGCTCAATCTTAGTAAATTCGTAGTTCAGCGCAAAAAACAAGGTTCCCGCATCTAAACCCAGTCCTTTTAAACTGTCTGAAAGTAATGGTGATGGGGTCGTAGTTGACATAACATTCCTTTTTAATTCTTAATGTTGAAAGTGGTCGGATGGGTTTGAAGACCGCAGAATTTAAGCGCTATTATTATTCATGATGGCTATCTATGAGGGTTATTCATGATCTATAGATTTATCCAACACAGCTTGATACAGCAGCTCAGGCGTGGCTTTTAACAGACCACTGCCAAAACCCCGTAACCACCAGACCAGTTGGGAGGTCAAATTGACCGTTGCTTGGATTGTCAGGGTGTCGTCGTCATTCAACGTGACAGTTTGGTCATCACTTAGCTTACTTTCAGTGAGGCTTTTTCCCGCTTGTTTGGTGAACTGTAGCTCAATAGGTGTGTTTTTGCCATGACTGGGTAGCTTACTAAATAGTGGATGACTAAAGCCCATCCCACCTGCATCCAAATACGTATCGAGTTGGAAGTTCTCAGGTGTTTGTGCCGCACTCTCAAGGATCTCCACGCTGGCAAATCGATGCAAGGCAAAGGTGCGGATGATGGCTTCTGGGTCGTCGGTACGGGTGGCCACTAAGTATATAATGACGCCGCGCTGGATAATCGCAATGGGATTTAGGGTGTATTCACTGGCCTGTGATTTGTTGCTGCGTGTGTAGCAGGCCTTTATCTGTAATTGATAAAATAAAGCATGGTAAATATTGTCTTTGCTGTCTAAGTCAATGTGCGGCGCAATCAATGGCTGAGTGGCAGGTTCGATACGCACTCGATCTATCCACGAATGGGTCACCTTACTGTTTTTAAGCTGTCGCCGTGCTAAATCAAACCAAGGGAACAATTCATCTAAAATAACGGGGGGCAAAAGTTGGGTGAGATTGGCCTCAACCATATTAAAAGCGACTGCTTGCGACAGATTCATATGCGGTAAGCTTTGTAAGGGCGCGTCATCGCACCAGCGCCACCCTTGGGGATTGGCGTTGTTTTTTTCGATAGGGAAGCGTTTGGCCAGCGCATTTAAGTCACGCTGTACTGTGCGTAAACTGATGTCAAAACCTGCCATGATAAGCTGCTCAAATACGTGTGTCGTGCCAACCCAGCGATTACGCTGTAGTTGGGACAGCACTTGCCATTGCCGTGCCGTCGTTGCTGCGCCATGTCGATCATCGCTGGCACTTTCTGAGGCACTACTGTCTGTCGCAGCTGGCGTATTAGCCTGCTCGTTAGGGTCCGTCTGAACGTGCAGGGAGTTGGCGTCAGTAAGAGGTACAGTCATTAAGAGATAGCCTTTATGAAGTCACAGTCAGTTTTTACCCGTTTTTGGTGGGCCATTCACAGTTTATCATCGCAGAAAAGCAGCGCAGCGTCTAGGGACGTTCGTCTGTAATCACGTATCCTCATAGACTGCTTTTATTTTATAGTGGATTGACTATCATACAAGGATTTATTTGACCTCATTGTTATCGATGTTTTGTTCGTCATCGTGCTCCCCATTACTGGTTACTTCGCTGTTATTTTTCTCATCCTGACGTTTATCTTTTCTGCTTTTGTCCTCTTTTTTTTGACGTTTGGCTTTCTGCTTCTTTTTAACTTTGTTTTTTGACTTTTTATCGTCAATATCATCTTCTCCGTTCTGATTTTCATCCCACAACATCAAACGGCTTAACACTTTGCCAAACAACGTGTCTTTGCGATAGCGACCTTTTTTGTTCAGCGTATCGATAGGCAGGCCGGTCATCAATGACAGGGCTTCACTTAGCGTATGGACGCCATAAATGTGAAAGCTGCCAGCGTTAACGGCGTCTATAATGTCGTCACGCAGCATGAGTTGTTTGACATTGGCCATCGGTATGACCACCCCTTGCTGGCCCGTCAGTTCTTGCTCGCGGCAGGCATCAAAAAACCCTGCAATTTTAGCATTGATACCGCCCACGGCTTGTACTTCACCCAGCTGGTTCATGGAGCCTGTGATGGCAAAAGATTGGTCAATAGGTACGTTTGCTAAGGCGGACAATAACGCACAGCCTTCGCTGACAGTGGCGCTATCGCCATCTATATGCGCGTAGCTTTGTTCAAAAGCAAGCGAGGCGCTAAAGTTTAAGGCATGGTGTTGACTAAATAACGCACGCAAATAGCTGGTCATAATCAGCATGCCCTTGGCGTGTAAACTGCCGCCCAAATCTACATCGCGCTCAATATCGAGTATCTCTCCGGCGCCGATATTTGGTTGAATAACAGCGGTCAGACGTGCTGGCATACCAAACTCACTATCAGCATAACTGACCACCGTGAGCGCGTTCACTTGTCCGACCGCACGGCCTTGAGTTTGGATCAGCTGTTGGCCATTTTTAAGCTCATCCCAATACAGATCACGCAAGTATCCTGAGCGCTCATCCATATCATTGATGGCTTGCGTGACGTGTTCAGCAGTCACAATACTCTCATCGTTTAAACGCGCATGACGGTTGGATTCATGCAGGAGTTTAATCAGCAAATCGCTGTGTAGGCTCAAGCGGTCTTGTTCTTCCGCTTGTAAGCTTAAATGCTCAAGCAAAGTGGCTTGCGCGTGACGATCAAATGGGTAAAGGTTGGCATAGTCTATGATGTCAGCCATTTTGGCGACCAGTGCCAATTCGTGCTCGCTGGTACGTATCACATCATCATGAAAGTCAGCGCGAACTTTGAAGACGGCATCAAACTCAGGCTCAAGCTCAAGCAGCTCATAATATAAATCCGCTTCGCCTAACAAAATAACCTTAATATCAAGGTCGATTGGCGCAGGCGATAACGATAAGCTGCCTGTTAAGGTCAGCATTTGCTCAAGGCTTGACAGCTTAATTTTGCGTGATTGTAAGGCACGCTTGAGCCCTTGCCACGCGTAGGGGTGCTCGAGTAAGTGGCTGGCCTCTAACAATAGGTAGCCACCATTGGCACGATGTAGCGCGCCGGCTCGAATCATACTAACATCCGTCGTCACTGTGCCTAATTGCGTGATTTGCTCAACATGTCCCAATAAGTTTAAGTGTGTTGGCAAGTCTTCAAAGATGACAGGGGCGCCACTATCAGGCGGGTGACTGACAATGACATTGACCGCATAGCGGCTTGGCGTTGTGGCGAGCACTGCCGTCACAAACTCTTCATCATCGCCGTTGACGATACGCTCTACGTGAGTGACCATATCGGCAAACACCGCTTTGAGGTAGTCAATGACAAGTGGATGAGCGGAAAACTGCTCATAAACAGGCGCAAATAAAGGCTGTAATGCACGCCTTGCAATACTACGATGCAGCGCTTCTATGGCGTCATTGGCTTCGTCTTCTAGCTGTTCTAAAGCGATGGTCAGCTGACTTAGCCGTTTTTGCATGTGGTTTTTTTGTGCAAAGTTACTCAGTTCAGCTTCATATTCTCTATTACCGTAGTCAGTAGGACGGTCATTTGTACTAGGGCGACCCTCCTTATTACGGCCACTTGTTTCTGATTCACTGATATGGCTGTCAGAGGCTTTAGGGCTATGACCATCATGATCGTTGTTCTCTGTTGGTAGTTGGCTCGGATGGACAAACATCGCTTTATTATCAAAGGAGCGAAACGTCAACGCTAGGTCATATTGCTTGCCTTCAGCATTGAGCGCTTCATAAGCATGACTCTCTTGCTCGTGCGTGTTGTTTTTAATGGCTTCGATTTTGCTTTGGTACTGATCACTACGAAAGCGTTGACTTAAGCGTTTTTTTGCTTGTTGCCATAAACTGTTGATTTGCTGTTGCAGTAGTGCGGCTTGACCAGCAGGCAAGCGCAAAGCCAAGGGCGTACGGGGATCGGTGAAGTTATGCACATAGACCCAATCATCAGGGGTCGGTGCGTCGGCGGCAATGCGATTGAGTAAGCGGCTGATAATAGTACGCTTACCTAAGCCATTTTCACCAGCGGCAAACACGTGATAGCCACTGGCTTTGATGTCCAAAGCAGTCTGCAAGGCTTTGATTGCACGCTGTTGCCCAAAACCAACGTCTAAATCAGGCGCTGTGCGTGTGTCTGTTGGTAGCTCACTTGGCTCACTATAACGCTTTAGTTGTTCTGCGGTAATAAGGCAGCGTTGTTTAACGTCAGTAAAAACAGGGTGCGGCGTGTCTGATGCTTGCTGATTGTCTTTCAATGTAGAAATAGGTGTTGCCATATTATTAGTGTCTTTACGATTAGTGTATTTTAATACTTGAGATATAGGAGGGTGTGGCTGTCGGTCATAAGTGTTTGGTAGATCGTTTTAAAAGCGCCCTACGTTTACTGGGTTTTTATGAGGAACATTTGCCAGTTAATAAAAATAGCTTACAAGCTACCATAACGCTGTAGATAAGTATCATGAGTCAAGTATAGCGGTAAATAAACAGTAGTTTTGCAGCTATTAAACAAGATTAATGTGCTTCATGTCAGGGCAGATAGTATAAGATGTCTCACATTGACGCAATCTGCAACTATTCAATAGGCAGGCTGCATGATAAAATAGACGGTTCACATGTCAAAACTGGATAATACGTTGTATGTCAGCTTCTACTAAAACCTCTTCATCGTCTGCTAGTATGGGCAATATCCATATTGACCCGACGGGCTTTGTAAAGCTCGGCTCACAACTGCCAGCGCTCGCCAATACCTTGTCACAAGCAATAAACACGCTAAGTCTACCCTTAAGTGAGACGCAGCAGCGCATGCTATTATTGTACTTAGATCAGCTTTTGTTATGGAATAAAGCGTATAATCTGACCGCAATTACCGATCCAGAAGAAGCACTGATCAAACATGTGATTGATTGTTTGGCTATTATAACGCATTTGCCGTCAGGGTCACTGCTTGATATCGGTACTGGGGCAGGTTTGCCGGCGGTTATTATCGCGATTTGCCAGCCTGAGCGTCAGTGTACGGCACTTGATAGTAATCAGAAAAAAATCCGTTTTATTAAGCAAATCAGTAGCGAGCTGGGTTTAACTAATATGCAGCCTATTGCCTCACGTATTGAAGCACATGAGGCCAGCTACGATGTGGTCACGTCCAGAGCGTTTGCCAGCTTGATTGACTTTGTTGAAGTAGCGCAGCCACGGTTGGCGGACAAGGGTTATTTATGCGCCATGAAAGGTAAAGCGCCAAGCGACGAAGAGCTACAAGCACTTGAGGGTGATTGGTTGATAAAAACCATTAAATTGACCGTACCACGCCTGCATGACAGTCGTCATTTAATTGAATTGTCGGCTAAAAATGTCTAAGCTATGAGCACCTTGTTGAGGTAGCAATCATGCAACAGCAGTATGATAGTGTGACAGTTCAGCGTTAGGAATGACGGTAGTTGACACAAAAAGAATAGAATAATAGTAACAGACCCTAATTAAATTGAGTGAGTGTATGGAAATCATAGCAATTGCGAATCAAAAAGGCGGCGTAGGCAAAACCACGACGGCAGTAAATTTGACCGCGAGCTTGGCTGCTAAGCACAAGAACGTACTGCTGATTGACTTAGACCCACAGGGCAATGCGACCAGTGGTACTGGTGTGGACAAAAACGAGCTGGGACTGACCATCGCTGATGTGCTACTTGATGGTGTGTCGCTGTCCGATGCGATTGTCAGTAGTCCTGCAGGGTTTGACGTGATCGGTGCCAATCGTGATTTGGCCGGCATGGATATTACTTTGATGGGTAAGGCTGACAGTCACGAGTTGTTTAAAACAGCGATGGCTGATTTGGTCAATGACCAAGTAGCGACGCAAAAGCAGCCATACGATTATGTGATTATCGATTGTGCGCCAAGCTTGAACTTGCTGACGATTAATGCGTTGGTTGCGACTGATGGAGTGATTATTCCGATGCAGTGTGAATACTACGCCCTAGAGGGATTGGCAGATTTGTCGCAAACCATTGAGCGTTTGACAGAGCTTAATCCTAAGCTGTATATCCGCGGTGTGGTAAGAACGCTATTTGATGCGAGGAACACATTGGCTCGTGACGTGTCTGCTGAATTAGAAGCTCACTTTGGCGATATTATGTATAAAACTCACATTCCAAGAAATATTCGCTTGGCAGAAGCGCCTGCCCATGGCCTGCCTGTGATCGCGTATGAAAGATGGTCCAAAGGGGCGCGTGCTTATCAAAAATTAGCAGCAGAAGTGATAAAACAAAGCCGCTAATGATAGGGCGCATCAGTGAATATAATGGTGTGTAAGAGAAACTGACCAGTCAGCAGTGAACGCACCCAGTTAGGTAATAAAACAATTAATATTGTATCTTTAGTAAGCCGCATTAATCATTATTTGGCTTTTATTTTAGCGTTAGAGGATAGGTAATCATGGCGAAGAAGAGAGGGTTGGCTGCCAATCGAGGCTTGGATGCCTTGTTGGGGTCAATCAAAAAAGAAAAGCAAATTACCGCCTCTGCCTTGCAAGACGATATGGCTGCGCGTGACCATGCTTTGCCAGCTGACACGCCAACTAAACATGCGCCAGCTCATCCAGACCGTGCAAAACCTAGTGAGACGTTGATTGCCAAGCCAACGGCTCCTGACACGTCTGATACCAGTCATCGAAAAGCGCGTTTGCCGCGTACGACCAGTAAAGCCGCTGCCAACAAGTCGCGTGGTATTGGCTCGGATACGAGCGTAGAAGACCAAATCAGCTTGGTGCAAATCGATGTGACGCGTTTGCAAGCTGGCAAGTATCAACCGCGCCGTGATATGAGTGAAACGGCGCTTGCAGAGCTGGCGTCTTCTATTGAACAACATGGCGTGATGCAGCCTATTGTTATACGTCCATTGCTTGCGAATGAAGATAAAAGTGAAGCATTCGTGACTCATGAAATCATTGCGGGTGAACGTCGCTGGCGTGCAGCAAAGATGGCAGGAAAGTCCGTTATTCCAGCAATTGAGCGCGCCTTATCCGATGAGTTGGCGATTGCACTAGCGCTGATTGAAAATATCCAGCGTGAAGATCTATCAGTGATCGAACAGGCTGCCGCATTACAGCGCTTTCATACAGAGTTTGGTATGAGTCACGCTATGATCGCTGAGGTAGTTGGTAAAGCACGCACGACGGTATCGAATCTACTGCGTCTGAACCAGCTGCATGATACGGTAAAGGATCATTTGGCAAACAGCGCTCTAGATATGGGGCACGCGCGTACACTTTTAGCCCTATCATCTGACCAGCAGCCTATCATTGCCCAAAAAATCATTGATGGCGGTATGACGGTGCGCGAAGCGGAAAAGCTGGTTAAATCCATTTTGCAACCACCGCCTAAAACCAACCGCACCGAACAAGTACAATCTCGCGATGCTGAGCAGTTGACGCAACGTCTGACAGACGTGCTAGGGGCGCAGGTAAAACTGAAGCATAAAAAAGACGGTCAGGGTAGCGTTGAGATATTCTTCCATAGTCAAGATCAGCTGGCCGCTTTGATTAAGCACATAGAAGCGCAGGGTTGAGGCATTAAAACCGTTTGCAGTGATGGTTCCAATTTCAAGTGTTTTGGCAATGTCTGTTTTTATAAAAATATAAAAGAGAGTCAGTATGTGGGAGTTGGTGAAAGCGGGTGGTTGGCTCATGACGCCTATTGTGGTGTGCTCAATATTGGCGTTGGTTATCATTATCGAGCGTAGCCATACTTTACAGTTTAACAAAATTGTACCGAGCAGACTGCGCGAGCAGTTGATAACCCGCCTACGGGAAAATGGGGATATTGGCCGCACGCAACTGATGAACGTGAAAGAAAAAACGGCACTTGGGGACATTTTAGCGACTGGTTTGCTGTATCGTCAGTATGGATTAGAGTCGATGACGATGCATATGCAGAATCGTGCGAGCGTGCAAGTTCACCAATTAGAAAAAAACATCAATATGCTAGGCACCATCGGGGCCATTGCGCCGCTACTAGGTTTGCTGGGCACGGTATTGGGTATTATCTCTTCATTCTTAGCGATTACGGATGGGGCGATGCAAGACCCAACAATGCTTGCAGCTGGCGTGTCACAGGCGCTCATCACTACGGCCGCAGGGATGATTGTTGCTATTCCTGCGCTTGTTGCTTATCGTTATTTTCAGCGCCGCATTATCGATATCAATGCTCAATTTGAGACCCAAGCTGGGCTTATGATTCAAGAGCTGTACGACTATCAGTTGTTTGACAGCACGCATCTTTCTGGTTTTAATCAGGCTGATCATGGTACAGCGTTAGATGGGAGGATAGGCTATGGTTCGTCAGTGAACCCCTCAGATCTAGACAAAGTGGCAACAGCCAATGCTTAATACAGCAATCATGTTAGTAAGCCTTGTGCCTAGGGCTATTAGGTAAATTAAAGAGAGTGATATGCGTTTTAGAAAACCGTCGGTTGAACCACTTGAAATTAATTTGACCCCGATGATTGACTGCTTACTGTTTTTGATCGTGTTTTTGCTACTGGCAACCTCGTTTAATCATTTTAGTCGTTTAAACATCATTCTCCCTGAAGCTGAAGGTGTCGCACTGACCGAGCAAAAAAACAGCATCGAGGTGGCGGTACAAGAAGACGGCAGTTATTTGGTCAATGGCATTACCCTTGCCAGCAGCAATGACGCTGAGTTAACCAGCATGCTACAGCAAGAAGCGGGTAATAACCGTGATATGCTGTTTGTTATTGCCGCCGATGCCAACGCCACGCACCAATCCGTCGTGCGGGTGATGGATATCGCTGGTAAACTCGGGTTTTTAAACCTCAATATCAGTACGGTCGTGCCACTTGGCCAACCGTTGCCGCAATAATATATAGCAAATTTTTGCCCCAAATAACCCCTATAAAGCTGTGCGATAAGCGCAATCTATTCATAATATAACTCCCAAATTGAGGCTTTTATGAGCCAAGCATATCAACCTGACTCTACAAAAACTTCTGCTAAAAAAGTGTCAGTCGCACCATCAGGCACACCCAAACATAAGACATTATTGCGGCTATTGAGCTATCTAAAACCGTACTGGTGGGCCCTGCTGCTAACCATTTTAGGCTTTGCTATTAATGCGGGAACAGAAATTTGGATTGCTAAGTTATTGCAGTACATTACTGATGCTATCAATCAGAATGATCAGAGCAAGCAAAATTTGTTTCCATTTATGATTATCGGACTGTTTTTTGTACGCGGTGTCGGTAGTTTTTTGGGTAATTATTATTCTGCTTTGGTGTCACGCAATCTGGTTTATGAGCTGCGTGTGGAAGTCTTTAATAAACTGCTGCGCTTGCCAAGCTCATTTTTTCTGGCCAATCCAGCTGGTACCATCTCGTCTAAATTGATATTTGATGTTGAGCAGGTAACGGCTGCTAGTACAGACTCAATGAAGACTTTATTACGTGATGGTTTGACAGTCGTGGCACTGATAGGTTTTTTGCTTTATAGCAATTGGCGCCTGACCTTAATTTTATTTGTCGTACTCCCTCCTATATTGTGGTTAATCCGTGTGGCCTCCAAGCGCTATCTTAGACTGTCTAAAGGCATACAAGAGACGATGGGCGACGTCAGTCACATCACTAATGAGGTTATCGGTGGCTATCAAGTGGTCAAAAACTATGGTGGGCAAGCCTACGAAGCCAAGCGTTTTGATAAAACCTCAAAAAAGAACTTGCGCCAGGGTATGAAGGTCGTCGTGACCAACAGCATCAATACGCCAGCCGTGCAGCTACTAATGGCAATAGCCATGTCGGTTGTGGTATGGCTCGCCTTGCGTCCAGCGGTGATAGACAACATCTCTGCCGGTGCCTTTATCTCCTATATCGCGGCTGCAGGCTTGCTCAGTAAGCCGGTGCGTTCGCTGACTGATGTCAACCAAAAACTGCAAAAAGGGCTTGCCGCTGGTGAATCAATATTTGCGTTATTAGATGAGCCAGAAGAACAAGATACAGGGGTGCTTAGCCCAGCTTTGACAGGTGAAATCAAACTGGATAATGTTAGCTTGGTTTATCCAGACTCTACTGTGGCCTTGCGTGACTTTACGTTAGACGTAAGAGCGGGTGAGACGGTAGCTTTGGTCGGGCGAAGTGGCGCGGGCAAATCGTCTTTGGTTAATCTGTTGACACGTACTTTATCGACCACGTCAGGTCACATTACGCTAGATGGTATACCGATTGAGGATATTACTCTCGAGTCTCTACGCGCGCAGATTGCGATGGTCAATCAGCAAGTGGTGCTGTTTAATACCACCGTATTTAACAATATCGCTTATGGTGGCTTAGCCAATAAGACACAAGCGGAAGTTGAGAGAGCCGCAAAAGATGCCTTTGCGCATGATTTTATTATGAAGATGCCAAACGGCTATCAAAGTCAAATCGGTGCAGAAGGGTTACAATTGTCTGGCGGACAGCGTCAGCGCTTATCGATTGCTCGTGCCTTATTAAAAGATGCGCCAATTTTGATCTTAGATGAAGCCACCAGCGCCCTTGATAATGAATCAGAATACTACATTCAGCAAGCGCTTGATAATGTTATGAAAGACCGTACAACGTTGGTCATTGCTCACCGTTTGACAACGATTGAGTCAGCCGATCGTATCGCTGTCTTAGATGGTGGGCAGATTGTTGAGCTCGGCACCCATGATGAGCTGATGCAGCAACAAGGCCACTATGCGCAAATGTATGAACGTGATTTTGAGTAAGTGTAGTAGATATTTTAGGACAACTTTGACGTTTACGCAGCGTTAAACCAGTAGGATAAATGGCCAACCCTAATGAGTATTGAGACGACAGTAACGCGTGCATGGCAACGTCAAGCCGCTTGGCTATGGCTGCTGCTACCTATTAGCTGGTTATATGGCCTCATTACGACGATTCGTCGTTATGCTTATAAGGTGGGGGTGTTATCCAGTTATCGTGCGCCCGTACCTGTTATGGTTATTGGCAATATTAGTGTAGGCGGTAGTGGCAAGACACCATTGATTATTGCTTTGGTAGACTACTTGCAAGATCAAGGCATTAAAGTTGGTGTTATTAGCCGCGGCTATGGCGGCGACACCAGCCAGATGCCAACGCTGGTTAGAGACACCAGTTTGCCCAATGTGGTAGGGGATGAGCCCTGTTTAATTGTCAACATGACAGGGGTGGCCATGGCGGTATGCCCCAATCGCGCGCAAGCGATTACCACCTTGTTAGAGGCTTATCCTGATTTGCAATTGATTATTGCCGATGATGGTTTACAGCACTATGCTCTGCAACGTGATATCGAATGGATTGTGGTAGATGCGGCACGGGGTTTTGGTAACAAACAGCTACTACCCACAGGGTTTTTACGTGAACCAATGTCACGGTTAGAAGGGGCAAGTGTCATTTACCATAAAAGCCTAGAGGCTGTAGCAGCTCAGACTCGTAAACGTCAAAAGGACAGTCGTCAGCCTCAAGTTAATGACCAGACAATGCATCTAAAAGCAGATGATATGCAGCTTTTATGGCAATCTGCATCATTTAATAATCCCATAAGTAGCAAACCGCCTAAAAAGGGTAGCAAGGTACATGCAGTGAGTGGTATCGGCTATCCGCAGCGCTTTTTTGATACCTTAAACTTACTTGGCTTTGAAGTTATCGGGCATCCTTATCCTGACCATTATGATTTTAGCTTGGCTGAGCTGTTACAGTATAGCGATTATCCAGTCGTTGTTACCACAAAAGACGCGGTAAAAATAAGAGCGCTTTTATTAAAATATACCGCCGAGCAAGCGCTAACGGATGAGTATATAGAACTGGTGAGTAGGTTATGGGTGTTACCCGTCACCGCCGTGCTCTCTGACAGCTGTTATGCTCGTTTGGAGCAGCAGCTAAAACAGGTAGGCATTCAAATCAAAAAAAAGTAAAGACACCAAAGCAAACAATGGATAATGCTGTAAACCATATAAAAATTGCCATAGGAATAACGCATGTTACCAGTCGACCTCACAACCGCTAAAACGCATATTGTCATTCCTGCGCGCTTTAAAAGCACACGGCTACCCGGTAAGCCATTATTGAGTATTCATGGCAAGCCCATGATTCTTTGGGTAGCTGAAAAGGCACAGGCAGCACATTTCGCGGATGATATGTGCATTGCCACGGATGATGAGCGCATTGCGCAAGTATGCACGGATGCTGGGTTTGAGGTGGTGATGACCAGTAGTGAGCACGTGTCAGGCACTGACCGTTTGGCCGAAGTCGCTGCTCTCAAAGGTTGGGCTGAGCATGATATTATCGTCAATATGCAGGGTGATGAACCACTGGTGCCGCCGTTATTATTGGAGCAAGTGAAGACGCTTTTGGTAGCAGACAGTGACAGCGTGATGGCCACTTTGTGTGAGCCTATCGACGACTATGAGACTTTTATGCGTCCATCAGTGGTCAAAGTGGTCAGTCAACATTCTGAGAGCAGACAACGTGCGTTGTACTTTAGCCGAGCACCCATTCCTTGCGAGCGTGATGTTGTATTGGCCAATGAGCGTGACAAACAACCACCAAAAAATGCTTATCGTCATTTAGGGTTGTATGCTTATCGCGTCAGTCTGTTGCAGCAGTTTGTGCATTGGCCACAAACACCGCTTGAGGTACTCGAAAGCCTAGAGCAACTACGGGTTTTAGAGAATGGTGGACATATCGCGATTGCCGCCGCTGCCTGCCAGTTACCAGCAGGTGTCGATACCCAAGAAGACTTGGATCGTTTAAATGCGATGAGCTTAGCCGATTTTCAAAACCCTGCTGAATCATAGCCATGAGTGATATGATGGAAAATAAAGGCGTAGTAGAGACCACAGACAGCATGTATTTTGCGCCGTTATTACCGTGGCAGCGAGAATTGTGGTCGCAATTGACGCAGCGGGTGCTGACGTCACAGCAGTCTTTGCCTCATGCGCTGCTCGCAGCAGGTATGCAGGGGATGGGCAAACGTGCGTTTGTATGGCGGTTCGTGGCTTGGTTACTGTGCCATGAGAGAGACCGCCATCCCACAGGTGCTTGTACAGAATGTGAGAGCTGTCAGTGGCTAAAATCAGGGACGCATCCAAGCTTGCAAGTGTTACCGATTGCTTGTATGCCAAATGGTGTGGACCATGCTGATAACACAGAAAAATTGAGTAGCAAAGCAACAGATAAAAAAAATGCCAAAGCAGTTAGCAGTAGCACACTTAAGATTAAAGTGGATGACATTCGTGCCTTGCAGCCTTTTATTTATCAAGGTGGGCAAGGGATGCGCATTTGTGTGTTAGATCATGCTGAGCAAATGACAGTTGCTGCGGCCAACGCGTTACTCAAAACGTTAGAGGAACCACAAGCACAGGTTCATTTGTTTTTAATAAGTGATGCGCCCGCCCAGTTGTTGCCCACCATCAAAAGTCGTGTCCAGCAGCTGGCATTGCAAACAATTGAGTCTACGGTAGCCGTTGATTATGTGACGCAAGCGCTAGGCCATACCATCAAGCGTGAAGCGGTCAGTACGGCGGCAATTGAGCAGCTTATTCAACTTGCAAATGGTGCACCGCTCGCCGCGATAGCCATGGCGCAAGCACCATGGTATGACAAGCGCTCCCTGTGGCTAACCACGTGGCAGGCATTACGTAGTGGTAAGCGCAGTAGTGTGGCCGCAAGTAATTATTGGCAAAATCAGCTGGATGTCAAAGAATTTATCCAACTGTCTGAGGTGATGCTGCTTGATTTGCGCCGTGTCTGTCTAGGGCTGAGCGCTCTACAAAATGATGTCAATCTAACAGCGATTTTAGACGTATATCAACCTGCTGACAGTGGACTTGTAGCGTTTGCCAGTAGCTTACAAGAGGGCAAAACTGCCCTGCAACAAAATGTGCAAGAAAAATTTGTCTATGATAAGCTGATGCAAGAATTGGCCTATTTATAAAGAACTACTATCGCGCTTCATGATAGCTTGTTTGATGCGTCATAAAGGTGTTGGTCTAGATACCATTAGTAACACATATCATATCCAATTAATGAAGGAAGCTGACTATGGCAATGCCAGGACGTGGCGGGATTTTAACCTGTCATATTGAAAATATCGACACGTTATACGCCAGCTATCTCTCCTTTGTAAACAATGGCGCCTTATTTGTGCCCTCGAACCAAGCTCAGCAATTAGGCAATGAAGTGTTTATCGCTGTTACTTTACCCAACTCTAGCGAACGTTTACCCATGAATGGCAAGGTGGTTTGGATAAACTCTAAAACACAAGGCGGACGTCCAGCCGGTTTTGCGGTGCAGATTGGGACTGATGTGGCGGGTCAAAGAATTAAAAACGAAGTTGAAAGATTATTGGCGGGTAAAGTAGAGGGTGTGCAGTCCACTTATACCATGTAAGGTTTGTCTTATCTGTACCTATCTACAATGAAAACGACTGTATCAGGGCTAGGCTTTGTACAAATCATCGAAAAAAACCGCGTTATAAGCATATAAGGCGGTTTTTTTGTCGGCGAAATAAGCGTTGATAGAATGAGTACGGTTAATAACGGGGTGGTACATACATGTCGTCTGGTATAGGTTCGCGATAGTACTCGTCATCACGTTTGCGCTCAGGTAACTCCACCTCTTCCCGAGGCACTTCTTTGTAAGGGATTTGTTCTAGTAGGTGCGCAATACAGTTTAGCCTTGCGCGTTTTTTATTATTTCCTTCGACAACCCACCATGGGGCTTCAGGAATATGAGTCCGCTCAAACATGGTCTCTTTTGCCTTGGTGTAGTCCTCCCACCGTCGCCGAGATTGTAAATCCATCGCTGACAGCTTCCATTGTTTAAGGGGATCATGGATACGGCTCATAAAGCGCGAGTGCTGCTCATCATCGGTAATTGAAAACCAATACTTTACTAAGCGGATGCCTGAACGTACCAACATACGTTCAAATTCAGGAACCGACTGAAAAAACTCTTCATATTGCTCATCAGTACAAAAGCCCATGACGCGCTCGACACCCACACGGTTGTACCAACTACGATCAAACAGAACAATTTCTCCCGCTGCGGGCAAGTGTGCTACATAACGCTGAAAATACCATTGTGATTGTTCGCGCTCAGTCGGTGCAGGTAGGGCAGCCACTCTACAAACGCGTGGGTTTAAGCGCTGAGTGATACGTTTGATCGCCCCACCTTTACCTGCAGAGTCCCGACCTTCAAATATCACGACGATACGCTCGCCACGATCAACCACCCAATCCTGTAATTTGATAAGCTCTCGCTGTAGTCGCACCAACTCTTGGAAATACGTACGGCGATCCAACCTTTCTTGTTCGCTCATCTCGCGTCCGTCAAAACGAAAATCACGGATGTAATCATCTATTTCGTTTTCAAGCTCTTCATCATAAGTGTCAATGAGGTCTTCATGCATCTTACGACGTAGCTCATCGTTAAAGACCTCTTTGTCCATACGTTCAATAAAGCTGTCTTGTTCAGGTGTACTAAGCTCCTTACGCTCTTGCCGCGTTAGGGATTTTGGGTCAATGGCCGATGGGATACTACCCATAAAAAACTCCTAATAAGTGTTGTTATGATTTTTATTGGTTATCCCCTTACTTTAGCATATCTCCTAGTGCGGCTATGAGTTGGCTACGTTTTATTATTGTGTTATTAAAGAGAGTGTAACTAAATTGTTTTGCGAGGGTGGAAGGAGCACACAAAAACACCCTTTAATCTATGGATTAAAGGGTGCCGTAAAATACCAAAGCTACTTGTTTGTTGACTCCAGCAAATAAAGATCTATTTCTCTAATATGCAAGTCACCCCTTGACCACCAGCGGCACAGATAGAAATTAGGGCACGGCCAGAGCCTTTTTGGTCCAGTAACTTAGCAGCAGTGGCTAAAATACGACCACCAGTCGCGGCGAATGGATGGCCTGCTGCTAATGAGGAACCATTTACATTGAGTTTGCTGCGATCAATAGAACCAAGCGGTGCATCAAGCCCTAAACGCTCTTCACAGAATGTCTCGTCTTCCCAAGCAGCGAGTGTCGATAACACTTGTGAAGCAAAGGCTTCATGGATTTCATAAAAATCAAAATCTTGTAGCGTCAAACCAGCACGTTCAAGCATGCGCGGTACGGCATAGGCTGGTGCCATTAGTAGCCCTTCTGTCGTTCCAGACTTACCAATGAAGTCAACGGCAGCAGTTTCTTGATGAACGATATAAGCCAGTGGCTTAAGACCATGTTCTTTTGCCCACTCATCAGTACCTAATAGGACACAAGAAGCGCCATCGGTTAGGGGGGTAGAGTTGGCAGCTGTCATCGTTGGATTGGCGTTCTTTTTGCCGAACACAGGTTTTAACTTACCTAGCTTTTCCAACGTAGTATCTGGGCGTAAGTTATTGTCACGTGTCAGACCTTTGTATGGAGTGATTAAGTCATCAAAGAAACCTTCATCGTAGGCACGCGCAAGGTTTTGATGGCTGTTGAAAGCAAGCTCATCTTGGGCTTCGCGGCTGATATTCCACTCAAGTGTGGTGATTGCTTGGTGTTCACCCATCGACAGTCCAGTACGGGGTTCACCGTTTTGCGGCGAATCTATCAAGTCTTTTGGGTTGAGGCCCATCAGTGCTTTTAAACGTTGTTTGTTGTTTTTTGCAGCACCTAATTTAATTAGTACTTTACGTAGACCATCGCCGATCGCGATAGGCGCATCAGAGGTGGTATCGACACCGCCGGTAATGGCTGAATCGATAAGTCCTAACGCAATTTTATTGGCAGAGGCAAACGTCGCTTGCAAACCAGTACCACACGCTTGCGAGATGTCATAAGTTGGCGTATGGGGATTAAGTGCTGTGTTTAGAGTGGCTTCACGAGTTAAATTGATATCACGGCTTAGCTTCATGACTGCACCAGCCACCACTTCACCCAATACTTCGTCTTGCAGGTTGTAGCGTTCAATCAGACCATCTAAAGCGGCAGTCAGCATGTCTGTATTGCTGACATCAGCGTATGAGCCGTTTGAACGGGCAAATGGGATACGGTTACCACCTAAGATAGCCACCCGGTTTTGACCTGAGGCTGGCTTGGTTTTGCTGGCTTTTTTAGCCGTATCCGCTGATTTTTTGTTAACTGTCTTTTCAGCTTTATCATCCTTTGCTTCTTTTTTGGTACTGTCTGACTGGTTATCCGTAGGTTTTACGTCAGCCGCTTTTGAGTTTGCAACCGTGTCAAAAACATTTGGCTCATTGGCGTCGGTAGTAGCTGAATCCGCTACTGACTCAGTCACTGAGTCTTTGTTATCTTCGTCATGAGCTTTTACAACCGTGCTTTCGACAACAGGGCTATCAGAGTGATTATTTTTATTACTCATAGTATTATCCTTAAAAAATATGGGTAGAAGAAAAATGGGCGTTCAAATCAATAAAATAAAAAGTATGGGTTAAATCAGTGAAAACAAACAATGAGCAAATACTATCATTTATGCCGCCTTATAGATGTTTAAGATAAAGCGTTTTTTATACCCTTAATGTATGTCTTTGGCAAATTGTGTGTCACTTTTATAAGAGCAGTCACCACTTTGGGCGCACAAACACCATTTACATATACCAGTGAGTATCAAGTACTGGCATTGCATATTGGTGTTTTTAATAATATATTGTTATCGATAATTGCATTCCCCATAACTTATAGGTCTAATTTTAGCACAATCTGGTATTTTTTGACGCTAGAAAAGATTGCCAGCTTGTATACTAGCTTGTTTACAGATTGTTGTAGACATCGGCAGTTTTTGGACTTGTTTATGATGAAAGTGTATAGTTAAGATAAGTTTTAGACCCATTTATGAAATATCGATGATGATGTTGATGCGCCTATACATATAATAGGAGCATTGCATTTTCTGTTTACTATTATTTAACCATTAGCTATAGGATTATATTATGTCAGACCGTTATGGTGATTTTGTTCAGTCTTCTATTGGCAAAAAGGTTGCCAAGAATCTAGGCTTACCTTTACCTGTGTCTCTTGATCGTTTTGAGAGTGGTGAGCGTTTGGTACGCGGGAGTGTGCTGGTTGGACGCGCTGATGGTGAGAATAAAAGTGTTAGCGAGTCAGTAGCGCGTATTTTGGCAGACGTCCATGCAGAAGTTTTCGTGAATAGTCGTGATGATATCAAAGACGCACTTGCAGATGCAGGCGTAGAAGCAAAAGCCAACACGGGTGGCGATGATAAATTCAAAGTTTTGTTGTTTGACGCCAGTAATATTAGTAACGCCGATCAGCTCAAAGAAGTATATGAGTTCTTTCACAGCGTTGCTCGTCGCGTCGAAAAATCTGGTCGCGTGATCGTCATTGGCCGGCCGCCAGAACGCATTACTGATATCGATACTGCTTTGGCGCAGCGTTCGCTTGAAGGCTTTGTAAAGTCAGTGGGTAAAGAGTTTAAGCGTGGTGTTACCGCTCAGCTTATCTATGTTGAAGAAGGGGCTGAGCAAAACCTAGATTCGACTTTGCGCTTCTTTACGTCAGCACGTTCAGCCTATGTCTCAGGACAGGTAGTACGCGTTAGCAAAGGCGAGTCAGTCGATGTGGATTGGACTCAACCACTAGGCGGCAAAACCATGCTGGTGACTGGTGCCAGTCGCGGTATCGGTGAAGCCATCGCCCGTGTATTGGCCCGCGAAGGCGCTCATGTTATCTGCCTTGACGTACCGCAGCAACAAGCGGATCTGCAAAAAGTTGCTAGCGAAATCAGCGGCTCTATCTTAACCGTTGATATTACTAGTGATGACGCTGGCGCCCAAATTGCAGACGCAGCGCAAAAGCGCGGTGGTTTGGATTCAGTCATTCACAATGCTGGCGTGACTCGTGATAAGACGTTGGCAAAAATGGACGAGAAAAAATGGGACATGGTTATCGATATCAACTTAAGCAGTATTGCTAAGTTAAACCGTTACTTGTTAGACAACGATATCCTAAAAGAAAACGCGCGTATCGTCTGTGTCTCATCAATCTCAGGTATTGCTGGTAACTTGGGTCAAACCAATTATGCGACTTCTAAAGCGGGTGTTATTGGCTTGGTTAATGCCACAGCGAAGCAATTAGAAGACAATGCAAAAGGCATGACGATCAATGCTGTTGCCCCAGGATTCATCGAAACCCAAATGACCGAAGCCATTCCCTTTGCCATTCGTGAAGCAGGTCGTCGCATGAACTCAATGAGCCAAGGTGGTTTACCAGTAGATGTGGCTGAGACCATCGCATGGTTGGCATCGCCTGCGTCTGGCGGTTTGAATGGCAACACAGTACGCGTTTGTGGTCAAAGCTTGCTTGGTGCCTAGCCCTCACCGAACAGTAAGCGTAGACAGGGTTTAGGTAAATGTATGATATGTCATATTATTTCCAAATTACCTCACATATGCTTACGAAAAAATTGCTGATAAATTGTAATAAAGCTGCCCAAGGGTGGCTTTTTTATGATAAAAACACAAGGACTACAAGCTAAATGGCGCTTTGCCGTTGTAGCATTTTATGCGATTATTAGAATATAAGCTTATAACTCATTTAATGACAGGCTTTTATCAACGTCTTCATAGCATCTTTAGGTGCCTCAAGAAAATTTGCTCAAGCCCCACTTAGGATTTATTTATGTCAGACAAACATTATGATGCGTTGCCAAAAGCGCATACTACCTACGCCAATATCGTAAAAAGTTTACTGCCTATCGGCAATAGTGGCAAAATTAGTAGAGAACAATTGCCGCAAGCGACTTATTATGTGGATGATCTGCACATCGATCAAGAAAATTTAAACGATTATCGTAAAATCTGCGGTTTTACGGATAACGGTAAAGTGCCTATTACCTATTTTTCGGTACTGTCCCAAACCCTGCAAATGAACATGATGGTCAAAGAGCCATTCCCGTTTGCCATGTTAGGTTTGGTGCATGTTGATAATAGTGTCACTCAGTATCGTCCTATCGGTGAGCGCGAAACGGTGGCCCTGTCAGTCACTTTTGATAATTTACGTGACCATGCCCAAGGACAACAGTTTGACTTTGTGACTACCGTCAAATCAGAGAATGAGGTGATTTGGGAGGGGACCTCAACTTATCTGTCACGCAGCAAAAAGCCTAGCAGTAGCAAAGACAAGAAAAGTGCCCCACGCCCCGTCACGGTTAAACCGCTGGTCAACGAGGAAGGGGTGCATAGTATCTTTGAGGTGCCAGAAGATATTGGCCGTCGTTATGCGTTTGTTTCAGGGGACTTTAATCTTATCCATTTACATCCACTATCAGCGCGTGCGTTTGGCTTTCCTAAGGCGATTGCTCACGGTATGTGGTCAAAGGCTAAGTGTCTTGCCATGATGGATGAGCTGCCTGACGCGTGTACAGTCGACGTCTCATTTAAGCTGCCAATATTTTTGCCCGCTGAAGTCGAACTGATCGCTGATCCGGTCGCACAGCTTGAAAATACAGAAGACACTTGTGTGTTTGGCTTGTATAGCTCAAAAAATGACAAGCCACATCTGGCAGGAGCTGTGACGCTACAGAGCGATAGTAAATAGCAGACGACAGTTTTTATCTTAACCGCCATATTTAACGAACAAATTTATCATTATGACTTCACAAAAAAAAGTAACCAGCAAATATCAATCTGATAGCGCCGCGGTGGCTGATATAGCCGCTGCCAACGACAGCGCTAGCAACGAAGCCACCACTGACAATAGCCCTGCTGATAATGGTGTGGATCTCGCTACTGTTTTTGACGCTTATTTGCGTCCTGATGCAAACACCATAGTCTGCGGAGCGCTCGATAATGAAAAGGTGGCCAGCTTAGCGCAAGCTGGCGTTGAGCTGGTGATTAACTTGCAGCCTGATGATGAATTGAGCTTTGATGAGGCAGCCGCAGTTGAGCGTGCAGGTATGCACTATGAGCATCTGCCGATCAATGGCGCTGCCGACTTAAAGCAGCTTAAAATACTGGCGTTTGATAATATATTGCGCCAGTATCATGGCAAAAAAATAGCCATGCATTGTGGGTCAGGCAATAGAGTGGGTGCAGCAATTGCGCTGCGTGCAGGTTGGCTGCGTGGCCGTAAGATGGATACTGCTATGGAACGTGGGCGTAGTCATGGTTTGACGAAGCTTGAGCAAGAGGTCCATAATCGTTTGTTGGTGCCGCGCTAAGATAAGAATATGATAAAGTGTGATTAAGCAGCACTGAGTACCAAAGAGGCGACCAATAGGTGGCCTTTTTTGTGAGCACGCAATCTATGGGTATGGATCACACAAGTGTTTAACATTCAATGCTAAGGGGCAGTACGTATGACACTTATTTATTTGATAAATGGGTTGTTTGATAAAAACGACGCAGCCTGCCATGACTGATAACAATAAAGAAAACAATCAGGAAATTAATAAACAGATGACTATCAACTTACAACCCCGTTTACAGCAGTTATTCACAGACTTACAGCTTGATGATGCGCCGGCAGGTGGCGCGGTGGTTGTCTATCAGGCAAGTAAGTGTATTGCTCAGGTGAGTGTGGGCATGGCGCGCCCAGACATGGAATGGCAACCTGACACCTTGGCGATTAATTTTTCTACCGGCAAAGGGGTGTTAGCCACACTGGTTCATGTGTTGGTATCAAAGAAAATGCTCGACTATGATGCTACTATCGCTAGCTATTGGCCAGCATTTGCGGCACATGGCAAAGAGAAAGTCACCTTGCGTCGCGTTATGTCGCATCAGGCCAATTTATTTTCAATTCAGAGTATCGATGCGGACAGTGACGCGTTACTTAATTGGCGTTTGATGCTCAGTAAAGTTGCTGCGATGCCGATAGCGGCTCCTGACAACGCGACATTATATGACAGTGCTTATAGTGCGTTGGTCTATGGTTGGGTGTTAGGCGGCGTGATAGAAGCGGTCACTGAGTTGTCGTTAGCTGAGGCATTGAGGCACTATCTGACTGAGCCTTTGGGCATTGCAGACAGTTGTTATTTTGGCGTACCCGATAAAAAAGTGGCGCAAGTAGCCACACTGGTCAAAGACTTTGGAATATCAGATGAGGACGGATCGCAGCTGCGTAACAAGCGCCATAAACCTACCTTGAAAGTCGATTCGCAACGTACCTTACATACTTATGCAAATTTACCCAGTGCGGTTTGTTGGCAGCAGCGCAGTGTCGATGCTAAAAAAGTAGAAGGCTCATCTAATAATACGCAAAATACCCCGCCTGTATTAGACACGGCTGGTATTAATCGTTTGTACTTCAACACCAGCCAGCTTAACCTAAAAAATTATAAGGCGGCGCTCATACCTGCTGGTAAACAGCCTATTGATTATCACAGTCGTGAGACACTACAGGCCATTATTCCCGCGGCCAACGGTGTCGCTTCCGCTCAGGCGTTGGCCGTCATCTATGCGATGTTAGCCAATGGCGGTACGTGGCAGGGGCGAGTGCTTATTGATAAAGCAACTTTTGAGCAGCTATCCACACCGCAAGTTGCAGGTTTAGATGCAGTCATGCCAGCGCCCATGCAGTGGCGCTTGGGCTATCATCGGTTATTTAGTCTGTGTCAAAAAACCGATAACGAGGTAGGAGATACGCGCAAGCAAGGGTTTGGACACATGGGTTATAACGGCTCGGTGGCTTGGTGTGACCCTGCGCGGCAACTGTCGTTTGCCTTTATCCATAACTTTGATGCCACCATGCTAAATGATGTCCGTCAGTTTGCCCTAACAGAAGCCGTACTTGATTTGGTAGATGAGGCGCTGGCAAAAAGCTAAAAAAATGATTTGATACATCATTCAAGCGAATGTACAGCAAGCCTATTATTAATCATTTTTATTTGGCGTCATTTTAAGCAGCCTTGGGGCGCTAAGACCATGAATAAAAATTGAGGCCAAAATAACAATGGAGCAGACCACCCATAATTTTAGGGCGTCTTCCTCACCAAAAAAACCTTGATTGAGTGCGTAAGACAAATAGTATAGGGTACCAATCCCGCGAATACCTAGGGCTGAGATCGCATATTTTTCGGTATGCGGGAGTTTCAACCCTGTTAGCGCAATAAAACCGCCAAGAGGGCGTATCAATAACAAAAACGTAAAGCTGACGATATAGACTCGCCAAGTTAGCTCAACCCCAGATTGTAAACCTTGCCCAAGGAACATACCGAATGTGACCAGAACCAATGACATCAATAAGCCTTCTGATTGTTCAGCGAAATCATGCAGTTTTTGATGGTAAGAATGTTGATGTTCTGAGCGGCGAAAGACAAACGCTGCTACAAATACCGCGATAAAGCCATAACTATGGACAAATTCCGCTAGGCCGTAAGCCACCAATGTCAGGGCAATGACTACATAACCTTGGGAGATGGTGGTCTCTTTGCTGTATTTTGAAAATACCAGCTTGGCCATGACTTTTCCGACAAAAATCCCCACCAGTAAGCCTGCACCAATTTTCCATAGTACATCATGGGTAAACCACGACCAAAGCAACTCGCTCGTAAGACGATCGCCTTCACTAAAGGCTTCTGCTGTCTTTATCGCCAAGTAAACAAATGGAAAAGCCAACCCATCGTTCAATCCTGCTTCTGAGGTTAAAATAAAGCGCGGTGTGTCCTCGCCGCCCGTATTGGGAGGCCCGACTTGAATGCTGGATGCCAATACGGGATCAGTGGGTGCCAGGACAGCACCTAACAAAATGGCGGCGCCTAGACTTAGGCCAAACGCGTAATAACCCAATATTGCCATCGCAAAAATACCAATCGGCATGGTAATCAACAAAAGGCGAGCGGTAGGCCGCCATAACTGCCAAGATAGCTCGGTATCAATCTTGATACCTGCCCCCACTAATGAGACCAACACCACAATTTCAGTCAGTTTTTCAATCACCACACCGTTTTCAATGGGATTTAAAAAATCGAGTGTGATCCAAAAGTAGCCCACTATCGCCCCCAACGTGACTTGAAGCATGGGCAAGGAGACAGGGGTGCGCTTAAAGAGGATAGGAAATAGCGCCCCGAGCAAAAAAGCGATACCGCAGATCAATAAGAATAAATTGTAGTTTTCAATCATAGTTTTTATGCACGCTGCTATTTTGGTAAAAGGCTATTCTGTGAGACGGAATATGAATGGATTCAATAACTATCTGTATGAAGGATAAAAAGAGCAGCTATCAACAAACCCTATCATGACGCCAGAAAAATTTTATTACCGCAAAAAATCGTTATCAAAACGACAGCTGTGTTGTTTTTTGGTGAAAAAAAGCCTGCATAGTGCAGGCTTAATAGGATGTTATAGAAGTATTTTAAGAAATTACTTGGAAGCTAAGGCTTAACGTTCAACTTGACTGACGTCACGTACCGCGCCAGTATCGGCACTGGTGGTCATAGCAGCGTAGGCACGTAGGGCAGGCGTGACATGACGCTCACGACTGACAGGCTTCCATGCATCACGACCGCGCGCGTCCATTGCTTCTCGACGAGCGGCCAGATCGGCATCGCTTACCAGCATATTGATGGTACGATTTGGGATGTCGATGTGAATGGTGTCTCCTTCTTCGACCAAGCCAATCGCACCGCCTTCTGCCGCTTCAGGGCTGGCGTGACCAATGGATAACCCTGACGTACCGCCAGAAAAGCGTCCATCCGTGAGTAGGGCGCACTCTTTCCCCAAACCTTTTGATTTAAGGTAAGTCGTGGGATAGAGCATCTCTTGCATGCCAGGACCACCTTTTGGGCCTTCAAAGCGAATGATGACGACATCACCGGCCACGATCTTGTCGTCTAACACCGCAGCGACTGCGTCATCTTGTGATTCAAAGATGCGCGCGCGACCAGTAAAGGTTAAGATACTTTCATCGACGCCTGCGGTTTTGACCACGCAACCACGCTCGGCGATATTACCGTAAAGCACTGCCAAACCGCCATCTTCCGAATAGGCATGTTTAGCGCTACGGATACAACCTGACTCACGATTGACATCAAGATTAGACCACTCTTTTGACTGCGAGAATGCTTGAGTCGTACGAACACCACCAGGCGCTGCAATATACAACGCTCGTGCTTCGGTATTGTCCGGATTCATGATATCCCATTTATCGATGGCTTCTTTCATCGTGGCACTATGAATGGTTGGCAAGTCGGTAGTGAGTAGATCTGCCCGATCAAGCTCAGCGAGTAAAGCCATCACACCGCCTGCACGATGCACATCTTCCATATGGTACTTCTGCGAGGCGGGAGCAACTTTAGACAAGCAAGGCACACCGCGACTCAAACGGTCGATATCAGCCATTTTAAAACCAACTTCTGCTTCATTGGCCGCCGCCAGCAAATGCAAGATAGTATTGGTTGAGCCGCCCATGGCGATGTCTAAGCTCATGGCGTTTTCAAAAGCCGCTTTGGTAGCAATAGAACGTGGTAGCACAGAGTCGTCATTTTGCTCATAGCGACGTTTGGCCAATGAAACGATGGTCCGTCCTGCTTCTAAAAACAGCTCACGGCGCATGGCATGAGTCGCCAATAGTGAGCCATTGCCTGGCAATGATAAACCCAGTGCTTCGGTCAAACAGTTCATTGAGTTGGCGGTAAACATACCCGAGCATGAGCCACAGGTTGGGCAGGCTGAGCTTTCAATAGCCAACACATCTTCATCACTGATGCTGTCATCAGCGGCATCCATCATCGCATCCACAAGATCAAGCTTACGAATGGCATTGCCTTTACTGTCAGTGGTGTGGACGTCGCTGCCGCCATCGTTGTTATGACTGTGGCCCACGGTACTGGCAATCACTTTACCTGCTTCCATCGGACCTCCCGAGACAAACACCACCGGAATATTTAGGCGCATTGCCGCCATTAGCATACCGGGGGTGATCTTGTCACAGTTGGAGATACACACTAGGGCATCGGCGCAGTGAGCATTGACCATATACTCCACTGAGTCCGCAATTAAGTCGCGGCTTGGTAGTGAATACAACATGCCGCTGTGGCCCATGGCAATACCATCATCGACTGCGATAGTATTAAACTCTTTTGCCACACCGCCAACCTTTTCAATCTCACGTGCGACCATCTGTCCAAGATCTTTGAGATGCACGTGACCCGGTACAAACTGGGTAAATGAGTTGGCAATAGCAATAATTGGTTTGCCAAAGTCGCCATCAGTCATGCCCGTTGCACGCCATAGAGCGCGGGCACCTGCCATATTACGACCGCCGGTAGAGGTTTTTGAGCGATAATCCATGTGATATTCCTTACAAATAGGCGAGGGTGGTGAAAATGTTCGTCCTCAGCTGTGGTACTGATAGTGTGCTTTTTATATAGGGCGAGGACTAGTGAATAATACTAGGTCTTTACCATACCATTAGATATGAGTAACTAAAAATAATTGGTGGATCGTCACGGCTTTTAACACAGTAAAAGACATGTAGGTAAGGTGCTAATCAAGGCGCTCTAATATCGCCTTATCAAACCATGGCAAGTCGACTTTGTCCGCTTCTAGCTTTGTTATGACGGCCAACGCATGGGTGGCCAACAGCAATTGATACTCGCCATTAGCGTCTATCGTCAATAACGACTCAGGTGATGGTGTTTGAGCGCTGCTATCTTGTTCGTCAATACTGATTAGTGTTTGTTTGTCGTTTTTATAGAGGACATCGACACGGCCAAAAAACTGCCAGTCTTTAAAAGCAGCGGCGATCGCATCAGCGGCCTCCTTAACATAAACCTGCTGTGTCTCTTTGCCTGTGTTCGTCCAATGTAGCCGTACCGCTAACTGCAATGCTTCACTAAACACCACTAACGAACCAATCACTTTTACATGCCATGGGCTACTTATCAGCCCTTCCTCAATACCGATCAGCTGTGCCGCATCGTTTGGTGTCATGGGAGTGTTAAAGGAAGCCAGCAATGCAGGGGTCAGCGGATGGGTTTGTTTCACGGCATCACTCAAGCTGTCATAATGATATAAAAAAGGTAGAGGCAAATCCTGCGTTACGGTTTTTTTGATGATTTTACAGTTGTGTATCTGCCAACTGATGGTTTTGTCTGTCAACGCTTCAGCTAAAATGATAGCGTTTGGGTCAATGGTTTGAGTATGCTCTTCGCTGGTAGCGTTAGGGTGTTCTGAGCCAATACCATTACTAGGCGGAGAGGTATTGGACACTGACGTTGGTGCCGTATCATTAAGCGTTGAGTAAGTGTCGTTGTTATCTGACGCGCGGGTCGAAAAAGTAGGCAAATCCATAGACATAGCGTTATTAAAATAGACTATTAATATAACATTTAAAGCGCCTGACTCGCCAATAAATTAGTGAGCGATAGCGGTGAGCCTAGACTTGTTAATTTATCGTACCAATGCTTGCCCGGCTTGTACTTAAACCCCATTTCGTCCAGTATATTATAGAGGATAGTTTCAATATACATGTATTATTCATTTCATAACCATTCAAAGGAACAAAAATGAGCCAAAACGAGCAACAAACCACTTATGATGACAACAATATTTTTGCCAAAATGCTAAATGGTGATATTCCTTATCATAAAGTCTATGAAGACGATAAAACCCTTGCTTTTATGGATATCATGCCGCAAGCAGAAGGTCATGTGCTGGTAATACCTAAACAAAAAGCCGTTGATTTAGCAGACCTTGAGCCTGACTATGCAGCGGCTGTTTTGATGACTTCTAAAAAGGTCATGCAGGCGCAGCGTCAAGTGTTTGAGCGTGAAGGTGTCATTCAAATGCAGTTAAATGGCGCGCAAGCTGGGCAAACTGTTTTTCACTATCATGTGCACCTGATACCCTCAAGTATCCATGAGCTAGGTCGCCATGCGGTGACCCAAGTAGAAAGCGCTAAACTTGCAGACATGGCAAAGCAACTTGCTGCTGCTATTACTGCTTAGTCCCTTTAACGGGGGCTATAGGCGTCGTTTTTGATTTCTTCTTAACGCTTAATTTTTAATGTGAGAAAGGGCAGCCTATGGGCTGTCTTTTTTATTTTTTGGTAACAGTCATGTAATGTTAGTTAAAGTAGTGTTACAAATACAAGGCTTATCTAGGGTTTTGGGAAAGTTTGTGATAAATATTATGACTACTTACCTAAACTTGCCCACATTTTTGCCTTTTTAAACAAATTTAATAAACAATAATTTTGTTTAAAAAGGCACAGTTATTTTTATTATCACTTTTTGAGGGAATCATTTTTTATGACTAAATTACCTCGCTCTACTATTTTGCTGCCAGTGTTTGTCCCAGCGGCCATTATTATGCTGCTGTTGGTGATTGGTACGGCCATCAATCCAGATGCTGCAGGCGCATTATTTAGCGACGTGCTCAATTTTACCACTGAAACATTTGGGTGGTTTTACATGTTGGCAGTGGCGCTCTTTTTATTGTTTATTATTGTATTAGCATTTTCACCTTATGGTGGAATTAAGCTGGGTCCTGATCATGCTGAGGCGGAGTATAAGTTTCTTGAGTGGTTTGCCATGCTATTTTCGGCCGGTTACGGGATTGCTTTATTGTTCTTTGGCGTGGCAGAGCCGGTCATGCATTTTGCGAGTCCACCCATCTCGGCACCAGAGACTATTGCGGCAGCAAAAGAGGCGATGCAAATTGCTTATTTTCATTGGGGTTTTCATATTTGGGCGATTTATGCGGTGGTAGGGTTGTCGTTGGCCTATTTCTCTTTTCGCCATGGTCTTCCTCTCTCCATGCGCTCGACGCTCTATCCGCTTATCGGTGATAAAATCCATGGCCCTATCGGTCATGCCGTTGATGTGTTTGCCATTGTAGGGACAATGTTTGGTATCGCAACCAGCCTAGGTCTCTCAGTATCGCAAATTAATGCAGGTTTAAACTATCTACTGCCAGATATGATCCCAGTCAGTACGGGGATTCAAGTGATTGCCATTGCGGTGATTACCGCTGCAGCATTGATATCAGTATTAGCGGGTATGGACAAAGGCGTAAAACGGTTATCTATTTTAAACATGGTGTTAGCGACAGCACTGATGTTATTTGTGTTTATCGTTGGCCCCACAGTCTTCATCCTCAATGCCTTTATGGAAAATACGGGCAGTTATTTAGGTAATATCGTTGAGCGTACCTTTAGTTTACAAGCCTATGAGCACAATGACTGGATTGGTAACTGGACGTTGTTTATCTTTGCGTGGACCATTGCTTGGGCCCCATTTGTCGGTTTGTTTATCGCTAAGATCAGTCGTGGGCGTACCATCCGTGAGTTTGTACTTGGTGTGATGTTGGTGCCAACCTTCTTTACTTTCTTTTGGTTTGCGGTGTTTGGTGACACTGCACTGAACATGATTATGGTCGATGGCTATAACTCACTCATTGGTGAAGTTCAAAACAACCAAGCAATCGCATTGTTTAAGTTACTAGAGAATTTGCCTTTTACCCAGATCGTATCTTCATTAACGGTTTTATTGATCATCACTTTTTTTGTGACGTCATCGGATTCAGGGTCATTGGTCATTGATGCGTTAGCAGCCGGTGGTCGTAGTGACACGCCTTGGTGGCAGCGAACATTTTGGGTGGTCACTGAAGGTGCAGTGGCTTCAGCGTTATTGCTGGCTGGTGGCTTAGAAGCCTTACAAACAGCGGCTATCGTTAGTGCTTTACCGTTTGCCATTATTATGTTGATTGCGATGTTTGGTATGTGGCGTGCGTTACGTATCGAAGGCCATCGCAACCAAAGCTTGGGCAATAACAACAAACTGCCGCCGCACCTGCTCAAATCTTCAGCGTGGCGTGATCGGATTGACTATATAACCGATCAACCTACACGTGACAAGGTCTTAAGCTATATTAAACAGGTAGTCATGCCCTCAATGATAGAGGTGTCAGAGAAATTCGCTGAGACTGGTTGGAAGCCTTCGGTGAACTATGATGAGCTTAATAACCGTGCGATATTAGAGCTACAACGCGGCGATGATGTGGATTTCTGGTACGAAGTGCGCTTGTCTGAGCACGATGCGCCTGACTATTATACCGAAGACAAGGCAAGCGATTTGCCCCAAGAGCATCACCATCGTGCAGAGGTTTATCTGCGCCGTGGTGGACAAACTTATGATTTATACGGTTATCAGCCAGAGTCGGTCATTAATGACATTATTGATCAGTTCGAAAAATATCTACACTTTTTAAACGTCTCACCTGACAGTTTACCGTGGCGTATGCAAGAACATGATGAAGACATCACGTTGGAGCAGGGTAGTGTGTTTGATAAATGATGCATTCCATGATTAAAAATTAGTGCTTGTCGATGCAAGTTATTCGCGCGAATAGCTTGCAATATGTGTACGAACCCTTAGAATAACGGCTTGTTTTCATTGACTTACTTTAATTAACTGCAAGCCGTTTTCTATGCCTACCGATTCTTCAGTATTATTTTCCTCTTTGTCAGTATCTGACCATCCATTATTGCAGCCGTTAAATATCGGCGGTCTGACGATAGAAAATCGTCTTATGGTTGCGCCTATGGCAGGTGTGACAGACAATCCCTTTCGTCGATTGTGTAAGTCGTTTGGTGCAGGCCACGCGGTCAGCGAAATGATTATTGCCGATACGGCACTATATGCCCGCAAAAAGTCTCTCTATCGTGCCAATTTTGATAACGAGATCGCGCCTATTTCTGCGCAGATCGCAGGAGCAGAGCCAGACAAGCTGGCTGAAGCTGCCCGTTATCAGGTTGATAATGGCGCGCAGATTATCGATATCAATATGGGCTGTCCTGCCAAAAAAGTCTGTCGTAAGCTGGCAGGATCTGCGTTACTACAAGATGAAGATTTGGTCGCACGCTTGCTAGATGCCGCTGTCAATGCCGTGGATGTGCCCGTGACGTTAAAGACACGATTGGGGTTCGAAAATGGCCGAGAAAATATTTTGCGTGTGGCGCGCCGCGCTGAACAAGCAGGCATTGCTGCGATTGCCATTCATGGGCGCACACGTGAGGATATGTATACTGGCGAGGCGCGCTACGAGTTGATACGTGAGGTCAAAGAAAGCATCAGTATTCCAGTGATCGCCAATGGTGATATTGATAGTGCGCAAAAAGCGCAGCGCGTCTACGAGTTGACAGGATGTGATGCGGTGATGATTGGACGTGCGGCGCAAGGACAGCCATGGATATTTCGTGATATCGAGCACTTCTTACGGACTGGTGAGAGCCACGCTGCTCCTAGTGTGGGTGAGATAAAAGACATTGTGCTGGCGCATCTACAAGAGCTGTATGATTTTTATGGAGAGTACTCTGGCTGCCGGATCGCTCGTAAGCACATCGCTTGGTACACGACAGGCATTCCGAACTCTAATGCTTTTCGTCAAGCGATGTATGGTGAAGAGAGCACCGCTGGACAGTTTCGGGTGGTTGAGGACTTCTTACACGCGCATGAATAAAAATTACTCAGTGTTCCCTCATTCAGAACACGCTAATTTTTTTCGACTGAATTGGGAGATGATTTTTTAGTGGTAGATTGCTTGCTTTGCCACGGGAAGCGGCCTTCTAGCTCGACTTGTAGAGACAAGCTTAAAAAAGTGCGAATGAGGACGATAAAACCCAAGACAAGGATGCTGCGTAGTGTTGGTTCTGTCACGACAGTGGCCATGATATCAGCAGCAATCAATACCTCTAACCCTAGTAAGATAGACTTGCCAACCGTTTGTCTTATTTCGACGTAGGTGTCATGACTGAAACCTGATGATGAACGTATGCCCCGATAAAAAGCAAAAAACAGTCCAACAAACATAATAAGCACGCCAATGACTTCGACTATTTTAGCAATTAAGTCAATATAGTGGGCCAGTGTTGGTATCAAAACGTATTCTCCTCATCAATACATCAATACATCAATACATCAATAATAAGCAAAAAGCGATATTCCACTAGAAACGCTATTGTAAATCTATGAGCGTCTAAACATGAGCGTCTAAAATCGTCAAATTAACTGGCTGAGACGACTGTTTTATCCCCTTCATCGCATGCTTTTTTGCTATGCTATAACCGAACCTTCATAGGCATAGAACAAAAAAAAGGACTTTTTATGGCGAATCCCTCGAAAAAGACAATAACGGAAACCGTTAAAGATAAACATATTATCATCACGGGTGCCTCAAGTGGTATCGGTGAGCGTACCGCCTTTTTGCTCAGTGAATGCGGTGCTCATGTTATTTTATTGGCACGTACCGAAGACAAATTAAAAACCGTCAAAGAAAATATTGAAGCGCTTGGTGGTCGGGCCAGTTACTATCCATGTGATCTCACTGATATGGATGATATTGAAGAAACCAGTCAAAAAATTCTTGAGGATTTTGGGCACATCGATGTATTGGTCAATAACGCTGGGCGCTCAATTCGCCGCTCAGTGCATGAGTCGGTCAATCGGTTTCATGATTTTGAGCGCACCATGGAGGTTAACTACTTTGGTGCGGTCAAAATTATTCTTGGTTTTCTCCCAACGATGATTGGACGCCAAACCGGTCAAATCGTCAATATCTCCTCAATTGGCGTATTGGCAAACAGTCCACGTTTTGCGGCCTATGTCGCATCAAAATCCGCGCTAGACGCTTTTAGTCGTTGTTTGGCGGCTGAGGTCAAAGGGGATAATATTAAAGTGACCAATATCTTTATGCCATTGGTACGTACGCCGATGATTGCACCAACCAAGCTGTATCGTTACATGCCAGCCTTGATGCCAGATGAAGCGGCAATGATGGTCGCAAAAGCCATCGTCCATAAGCCAAACAGTATCGCCAGTAATATGGGTAAATTTGCATCGGCAACTTACTCATTGGTGCCAGCGTTTAACGTGGGTATACAGTCCATTGGCTATCGTATTTTTCCAAGTTCGACAGCAGCCCAAACGACGGATAGTAAACCAAACTTTGCGCAGCGCGCCTTTGCCAGAATTCTACCAGGTGAGCACCACTAGCATACAGTGAGCCAATATTTTTGCTGAGAGGGTAATAAAAAACAGATATGTCGGTATTTCTTTGTTATTACCTCTCTCACTACTTTATAAACTAGAGATGCTTTTTAAGCGCTATCCAAACCTCTCGTTGAATCCCTTAGCCAAATACCTGCCACAATATCCAGAACAGCCCTGCCATCACCACGGCAATAACGAGCAGTCGTTTTAACCAATAAGGTAGAAAGGGTTTTTTATAGCCCAAGTGATTGAGCTGGCTATCAACACCATCCTGTAAGCCTTTGAAACCTTGGCTCCCCTCAGTCGTCTTGACACGGTTTTTTATGAGTGGGCCGGAGGCGTCAGATTCTTGCTCTCTATCAAAACTGATAGCTTGATTAGGAATACCTTGTTTACTGGCGATAGTATTGAGTTTTTGTTGTTGTTTTACCTTTAATACCGTCTCATAAGCATCGATCCTATTCTTGGCTTCATCCATACTGATGTTTTGGTCTGTGGCCAATGTTTTGATGGCCATCACTAAGTTGTTTTTTTCGATCATCATGATGACCTCTTTTGGCAACTTGGTGTTGACCGCCTTTGTGCTAGGGTCGGGATTAAACATGTCTGTCCTTAATACGGCGTATTTGCAAAAATGGGTAATAGGGCTCATTATAACCATTTTAAACCCGTCGTATTCAAGCAAAAAAATACCGCAATCACGATGATGACTGCGGTATTTGAGATGTACTTACCTTTATGAGCTCAAGTACCAACCTTCGATGAATTATAAATCTTTCCAACGTTGGATAGATTCTTTGATCACATCTTTGGCCTCGCTCACGTCACCCCAAGACTCAACCACAGTTGTGCCCGCTTTTTTCAGGTCTTTGTAGTGGCTGAAGTGGAACTCTAACTGGTTGATAAGCTGCTTTGGTAAATCATCTAGGCTGTTGTAAGCGTTGCCTGTATCGCGGTCGTCAGCAGGTACCACAACGATTTTGTCATCGACTTCGCCATCATCGACGAATTTCATCACACCAATGACCTTGGCTTTTAGGAAGATACCAGTGGGTAGAGGCTGTTCAGTTAAAATCAACGCGTCAAGCTCATCACCATCTTCGTCAAGCGTTTGCGGGATAAAACCGTAGTTACAAGGTTTAGCAAAAATCTGTGGATCAATACGATCAAGCTCAAATACGGCCAGTTCGCGATTCCATTCGATTTTATGGCTGCTGCCAGTTGGGATTTCGACTACCACGTTGATAACGCCGCCGTCTACGTCGCCTGCATCTAAAATTTTGTTAAAATCTGCCATAAAATACTCCAATTTTCTTTTGTTTTAGGTGTTTGAATAAGGGGTTAAGCTTGGGATGCTGCAAGGCTGTTGCTGCGTCCGATTTATGCTGAATGCGATTATAACAAGTTTGGGTTGAATTTTCTCATAATGCTTAAGTCTAAGCGTGCAAGATATTATGCAAAAAAAGACTCAAGACATTATTTTGGCGTTATCGCTCGCAACTCAATCAGTCCAGCATGACGTTTGGCGATATTATCGATGAGCTTTTGGGTGATTGTCTCATAGCTTAATGACTCGCTTATTGGCTGCATTGTTTGTGCCGCGGGCTCTTTTTGCATGGTCACAAAATCTGATAGCCGTAACATTTGCATACCAGCATAACCGCAAGGGTTGATGGCATTAAACGCTGCCAAGTCGCAATTTAAATTAATCGCGATGCCATGATAGCTAAAACCATGCTTGATCTTAAAACCTAGGGAAGCCATTTTGCCCAGCATAATCGTGCTATCAAAGGATAGGTTATTAGTATCCGTGTTAGCCTTATTGTCTACTACTGAAGTATCAGCGTATAAGTAAACACCTGGTGCATCACGGCGTGCATGCGCGCTGATATTAGCCGTGTTGGGTAAAGACGCGCTACGCAAGCAGTCATTAATGACATCTTCAATGGCTTGCTCAGCGTGGGAGACCAAATTGCGGACACTCCACTTAAGACTGTCTAAATCAAACAACCAGTAAACCACCAATTGTCCGTGACCGTGCCATGTCACCTGACCACCGCGATCGGTCTTGATAATAGGCGTATTGGTACGTTGTAATATGTGCTCTTCTTTGCCGGCTTGCCCAAGGGTATAGACATCATTATGATCGACGATCCATAGTTCATCAGGGGTGCGCAGACCTTGTTGTTTTTTTAAATCAATACGCGCTAGGGTGCGCGAGAGCATCGCATCGAGAGTAGGAACATAATCGGCTGCTGACAGGGATTTGCTGATTAGCGTGTCATTAAGCGGTTGCGTGGCATTTTGCATGAGAGTTGTGTCTTATTCTTGTTGGGTTTAAGGGTCTTCATTACTGGTAAGCAGTGTAGCAGTTTTAAAGACAGTCACACAAAACTATCTCTTGCCATTGTACAAATCTCTCAATACGAATAACGAAGAAAGTTATAAATAGCACAAACTGCGCTGCATATCATCACCTTGAATAGACCCTTCACCCATACAAACGCGGCAGTCAACTTAATGTGCTGTTCATTGAACAGGCGATGCGCTACATTAAAGTATAATGAACGGAATCTGATGAATTTTGTGGTCAGGACAGGCTATTAAAGTGAGTGTTTGACTAAAAATTTAGCGTCTTTTATCCAGCGTCGCCTGTTCACACCAACGCATATAACAAGGAAGAAAAATGACAGATAATACCCAAGCCATCAATGAGCAAGCCTCAAGCGCTACTGATCTTGCGTCGCAACGTCTGCCTGACGCGCTTAGTACAGTAACAACAATCGATGAGATGAAAGCGCAGTTTTCCCGCCTACAAACATTGAGTCGTACGCAGCCAATAAATGACTGGGGCACTCGTGAGACCCAGCTGGACAACCTAGAGATCATGCTTAGCGATAACCAAGCCAGTTTTGCAAAAGCGATTAGCGAGGACTTCGGTTACCGTAGCGAATCAGAGACCCAATTTGCCGAGCTGTTTCCTAGCTTCACTGGAATCAGCCATGCCAAAAAACACGGCAAAAAGTGGATGAAAGCACAGCGTGTTTCTATTTCACCATTGTATATGCCAGCACATAATGAAGTTCAGCCACAGCCGCTCGGTGTGGTCGGTATCATGGTGCCTTGGAACTACCCGCTGTTTTTGGCAATCGGCCCGATGATCGATGCGCTTACGGCGGGTAATCGAATCATGATCAAAATGAGTGAGGCCGCACCGCAATTTGCCCAGACGTTTGCCGATACGATTGCTCGTTATTTCTCACCAGATATGATCTGTGTGGTGCTGGGTGAGGTTGAGATTGCTGCGGCCTTTAGCGAGCTACCCTTTGACCATCTGCTTTACACAGGCTCCACTGCCGTGGGCAAAAAAGTCATGGCTGCCGCTGCTCCTAACTTAACGCCTGTGACACTCGAGCTTGGTGGTAAATCACCAGTAATTGTACTAGATGATGCCAACTTAGAGTCTGTGGTCAATCGGGTGATGATGGGTAAAACATTAAACGCGGGTCAAACCTGTATCGCACCGGACTATGTATTGATTCAGCGGCACTATCATGAGCAATTTATCCAGCTGGCAAAAGAGTGGATGGCAAAGCACTATCCTAATATCGAAAATAACCCAGATTATTCACGCATTATCAACGCTGAGCAATTCAAGCGCGTCAAAGGCTATCTTGACGCGCTGTCAGCGGATCAAATACATGCATTGACCACTGCCGAGTCTCATATTGAAACGCGCCTGATGCCACCAGTCATAGTGAGTGAGCCTGCTCCTGATAGTGAGGTGATGCAAGAGGAGATTTTTGCCCCCATTTTACCACTCGTGCATTATGAGGTGCTTGATGACGCGATTCACTTCGTAAACTCACGTCCACGGCCGTTGGCGCTATACGTTTTTGGCGATAACCACAGTGGGTTAGAAAAAATACGTCACAATACGGTCTCTGGTGGTCTGTGTATTAATGAGGTGATTATGCATGTTGCGCAGCATGATTTGCCGTTTGGTGGCGTCGGAGATTCTGGTACAGGTGCTTACCATGGCAAAGCTGGATTTGAGCGTCTAAGCCACATGAAACCTGTCTTTGTACAAGCCAAGCTAAATGGCATGAATCTGTTGCTGCCGCCTTATGGCGGGCTGTTTAAAAAAGCCATGGCCCTGTTTTTGAAATAATTGTTTTAAAGTAAAACTTTTAAAATGCATGATTTAAAATAACCGTCTTAAAATGGTTGGCTCGAATTAGTGGTCTGATTAGTGATAGCACCTAGATAGCACCTACGCAAGTGGGTGCTATTTTTTTACTCAAGAAATCGATATTAACGGATGATAAGCGCTCACGGTGACTGTCTGTGCGTAGGGTAGTGTAAAAACCGTCCAGATAATTGATAAATAAGTGTTTGTGATCACCCTTATAAATCGCTACACTTTATAAAAAGGCTAAACAACCGTAGAATACTGTTTGAGTAATATACAAGGTTTACTCTGTAGGAATGTGAACTTACACAGAGTAGGAGGCGTATGACTAACAGTCTGTTTTTTGAACAACGTTTTTAATGTTGATAAAGATAATAAATAGGACAGAGCATGCGCCAATGGATTGCGTTAAGTTTACTGTGTATGAGTGCGTTTTTACTGCCCATATCGGCATCCGCCGCTTGCGCGTCACCCATCAAGTTTGGGGCGCTAACGTGGGAGAGCGGTCAATTCATCTCTGGTGTGCTCAAGCATATCGCAGAGGGCGGTTATGGCTGTACGATAGAGGAGGTGCCAGGAGCAGGGCCCGCGCTTGAGACAGCCTTGTCACAAAATGACATTCAGGTTATTGGTGAGCAGTGGGTTGGGCGCTCGCCAATCATGGAGCAGGCCATTGAAGACGACAAAGTAGCAGTCATTGGGGATACGCTCAAGGGCGGAGCGACTCAAGGTTGGTATGTCCCTAAATACGTCCTAGAAGAGAACCCTGGGCTACGCAGTTATCAAGATCTACCTAAATACGCGGATCTTTTTAAAGATCCAGAAGACCCTAGCAAGTCACGCTTCATGAACTGTCCCTCTGGTTGGACGTGCGAGATTTTTAATACTCGGTTGTTAAAAAACACAGGTCTGGACAGAGTATTTAACAACGTTCATCCTGGGACTGGTGCTGCGCTTGATGCCGAGATTGCTTCCGCTTTTGAGCAACACAAACCCCTATTGTTTTATTATTGGCAACCCACAGGATTGATGGCAAAGTATGATTTTGCCCCACTCAAGTTTCCCGATCATGATGACGCCTGTTGGCAAGACTTGTTACGAGCCGATGGCACCGCCAGCTGTGTCTCTGGGTTTCCTGTATCGCCTTTAGGTATCGCGGTATCTACGCCATTTATCGATAACAATCCTGAGTTGGTAGAAGCCTTCAAAAAAGTACAATTTACCTCGGATGAGCTCAATGGTGCTATCTTAGAGATGAGTGAAAATAAACGCAGCGGAGAGGAGCAAGCCTTAGTATTTTTGCGTGAACATCCAAACGTTTGGCAAACGTGGCTGTCTGATGAAGCGGCGACCAACCTTGCTGATAAATTGGGTATTGGTTTAAGTGGTGCCAATATTACTGCTGATACCGTAGCCTCCAGCGTTAATCAAACAGCGCTAACCTCTAAATTCCCGTCATGGTCACTTGAGACCCCGCTGAATAACACCCTAGCAAGCACCGTGCAAAATTATGGTGAGGTATTTCGTACCATCAGTACGTTCGCACTCACGTACTTATTGCTACCGATTGAGCGCTTATTAACGGTCATTCCTCCCTGGTTGATTATTGCGCTGGTCACGGTATTGGCGTGGTTTGGCGTACGCAAGATTTGGTTTGCGCTGGCATGCGGCGCAGGGCTGTTTTTAATTGGTGCATTTGGGCTTTGGGGTGCATTGATTGATACCTTAGCGCTGCTCATCGTCTCGGTATTGGTCACGGTGGTTATTGGTATACCTATTGGTATTGCTATGTCAGGTAGTAAGCTGCTTCGTCAGATTGTGACGCCTATATTGGATGTGATGCAGACCATGCCTAGCTTTGTGTATCTGATACCAGTGCTGATGCTATTTGGTATTGGTAAAGTGCCCGCATTGTTTGCCACCATTATATATGCTTTGCCGCCACTCATTCGTCTGACAACCTTAGGTATCACGCAAGTGAATCACGAAATGGTGGAGGCAGGCCGCTCATTTGGCAGCACACATTTGCAGTTGCTCATCTGGATCAAATTGCCACAAGCGCTACCCAGTATCATGGCGGGTGTCAATCAAGCGGTGATGATGTCGCTCTCTATGGTGGTACTGGCCTCTATGATTGGCGCGCCCGGTCTGGGTGAAGATGTATTGCAGTCTATACAAACCCTCAATATTGGGCGGGGACTACAAGCAGGTACGGCTATTGTCATTGTAGCGATTATTATTGACCGTATTACTCAAGCGTTTGGGCAAGGCAAACGCGCACGACAAAAAACCATCGATGCTGGTAGACATCCGATTGGATAGCAGTTTGTCTAATCATTTGCTTCATCATGAAAGTCTGAACGATAATCGAATGGACAATAATGATAACGATGCCCATAACGTCAGGTAAATAGCGAGAACAACGATGAATCATATTCAGCTAGAGAACATCAGTAAAATCTATAATGCCAGTAGCTCGCAAGCACAGTCTGCGTTGACACTGTTGGCAGAAGGTATGGATAGCATCAAGGTCAAGGAACAAACGGGCTACTCAGTCGGTCTTTATGATATTAACCTAGCGGTTAAGGCAGGTGAGCTGCATTGTATTATGGGACTGTCAGGCTCTGGTAAATCAACATTGATACGTCACATTAATCGCTTGATTGATCCCACCAGTGGCAAGATATGGGTTGATACATCTATGAATGGGTCAAACTCTACCAATGACACACAGTCCATCATCAGTACGACCAGTGTGAACCAAGCGCCAATAGATACTACAAAGGTAGCAGAAACTAAACTTCCATCTTCTGCTGTCAATGTATTAGAGTTTAACGACAAAGAGTTGCAACATTATCGCCAGCAGACGGTCAGTATGGTGTTTCAGCATTTTGGTCTCGTGCCACATATGACCGTCATACAAAACGTTGCTTACGGTTTGCGTGTGCGCAAAATGAGTGTAAAGGAGCGTCGTGAATTGGCCCGGCACTGGCTCAATGAGGTTGGTTTGTCAAACTTGGAGCGCAGCTATCCGGATGAGCTGTCAGGTGGGATGCAGCAGCGTGTCGGGTTGGCGCGTGCGCTGGCAACAGACAATCCAATTTTGCTGATGGATGAGGCGTTTTCTGCCCTTGATCCTCTCATTCGTGCTCAATTACAAGACCAACTGCTGGCACTGCAAGAGCGTCTGCAGAAAACCATTGTCTTTATTACCCACGACATTGACGAGGCAGTCAAAGTAGGCCAACGCATTAGTATCTTAAATGGGGGGCGTTTGGTGCAAACGGGCACGCCACAAGAATTACGTCACAATCCAGCTGATGATTATGTGGCACAATTTATGAGCGCTAAAAATTAATTCAGGCTATTTTGTGATGGGCGTACTGGCTCTAATATCTGAATAGGTTCATACTTACTGGTCATTGTTTGTGTCCAATATGGTGTCTTTTCTCCAATCTAGCTTCACATATGGGTGTGTCCCAGCATGAGCCAATGGCGTAGGGTTGCTCTATCTCGCTACTCTTACTGCGTTGTTAAAAAAGTGTAGCAACCCATTCATTACTATTAAAATAGACTCCATCTTAGATGTATACTGTTAAGGCAGCCTAATATAGACAAGGTGTTCTTTATAATAGCTTCAAGTTACAACAGCTTCAAAATATTGACAGACTTTTTAATGAACAAGCTAACTCATCATCAGGTTATAACCATTTATTTCCCCGCAGCTAAGATCTAGGTACTACCTCTGCTTTTCTTAACATATCCCTGTCTTTATTTTGTCTAACAGAGTAATAAGACCATAAGCGACTATGTCACCGCAGCTTATGATGATCGCGAGAATTCGTAAAAAGGACACACAATGCCACATAAAAAAATTCGTAAGAGTGATTACAAAAAAAGTGCCAGTGTACTCACAGCTAGCCCATCGCGTTGGTTCAAAAATGTCCGTGCCTTTGGTGTCACGACAGTACTGAGTGCGGGTATATTGGTTGCTTGTGGTCAAATGAGCAGCGCGGATAATGACGCGAGTAGTAGTACTAAAGTCGGTAAGCAAAACAGCGGGGTGACGAGCTCCCGTGACATGTTGCCGTCCGGTATGCTCCAGCAGATGCAAGCGTTGCCGCAATTGACGAAAGGCTTGGGTGACACAGGCGCAGCAGTGATAGACCCTAACAAGCCAACTTTGGTAAAGTTTTGGGCAAGCTGGTGTCCGCTGTGTTTGGGCACGCTGGAGGAAACAGAAGAATGGCGTACAGATCCTAAATTTGCTGATTTGAATGTTGTTACTGTGGTAAGCCCAGGTCATTTGAATGAAAAAGACGATAGCGAGTTTCGTCATTGGTATGCTGGCGTCCAAGCAGATTACCCACAGCTGCCTGTATTGTCGGACGCTTCGGGCGAATTGATTAATAAGCTTGGCGTGCAAGTTTATCCAAGCTGGGCAATACTTGATAAAAATGGCAATTTGGTACATTTAGTCAAAGGCAATATATCGACAGAGCAAGCCTATGCACTCGCAGAGAATGCCGATAACGGTTTTGCTGAGCTTAAAGCCGGCAGCGCCAAACCTACAAACGTGCAAGCATTAGATAACAACAATAAGATTGAGTCCATTGAGCAAAAAAATGGCGTTTACTACAATGATAAAGGTCGTGCGATTAACACGCGCTCAATCTATCTGGCGGGCGGTTGTTTTTGGGGCGTAGAAGCTTATATGGAGCGGGTCGATGGTGTCGTGGATGCCGTATCGGGCTATGCCAATGGCGATACCACCAATCCAAGCTATGAGCAGGTCATTCGCGGTTCGGGACACGCTGAAACCGTCAAGGTTACTTACGATGCAGATAAAATCGATCTTGATACAGTCTTAAAGTATTACTTCCGCGTGATTGATCCAACCAGCCTAAATAAACAAGGCAACGATCGCGGTGTGCAGTACCGCTCTGGCGTCTATTACACCGATCAAGAAGACAAAGCTGTGATAGAGGCGGCCTTGAAGCGTGTACAAAGTCAATATGAGCAAAAAATCGTGGTGGAAAACGAGCCGCTAGACAATTTTTACTTGGCTGAGATGTATCATCAAGATTATTTGGCAAAAAATCCAAATGGTTATTGCCACATTGACTTAAGTCTTGCGGATGATAAACCTGAAGGCACGGCGCGCGCTAAGCTTGCTCCTGTCTCCACAATTGCTGAAACATTAGACCCTAAACGTTATGCGGGTTTTGATAAAGGGGCGCTGAAGAATACACTGACCAAAGCTCAGTATAATATTACCCAAGATGCAGGTACTGAGCGTGCATTCAGTCACGAATATGATGATTTGTTTGCGCCTGGGATTTATGTCGATGTGGTGAGCGGAGAGCCACTCTTTTTATCAACCGATAAATACCAATCTGGTTGCGGTTGGCCAAGCTTTACTAAGCCGATTGACATGCAGGTGATTACGCAGCATGAAGATAAGGCCTTTAATATGGTGCGTACGGAGGTTCGCTCACGTGTCGCAGATTCGCATCTCGGTCATGTATTCCCTGATGGTCCCAAAGATCGTGGTGGCCTGCGTTACTGCATCAATGGCGGGGCTTTGCAGTTTATTCCAGTCGATGTGATGCCGCAGTCAGGCTATGCGCCATTAGTTAAATTGGTGAAATCGTAATGGTTCTAAAGTTTTTATGTGATTGATTAAAAAGACGTTAAGAGGGCTCTTAGCGTCTTTTTTTATCATCAGTTTTTGGCGGTAATTTTTTAGAAAAAGCCATCAATCGTAGTAATTTTGCGGCAAGCAGTAGCGAGCTGTGAAATAAACAACAAACTTCGTTATACTGAATGGTTATTGATGACTCATTATTCGTGAGTACTCTCATTTGCTTGTCCATATATGATGTCGCTTTGAGTATTGGGTGACGTTTATTTTTTATTTTTGCGTTTTTTTAAGGCCATAGTATGACCGTTACCCATGTTCCTATTATTACCTCCTTACTTGATAACGATTTGTACAAATTTACAATGTTACAAGCGATGCTGCATCAGTTTCCGCAGACGCATGGTGTTTATCGCTTCCGCTGCCGTAATAATCAAGAGGCGCTCTATCCGCTGGCTGATATCAAAGAGCCGCTTGAAAAACAACTAGACAGCTTATGCGAATTACGTTTTTTAGAAGATGAATTGGCGTATTTGCGTGGTTTGCGCTTTATGCGTTCAGACTTCGTTGACTACCTTGAGTTGTTTAAACTTAAGCGTCGTTTTATCACTGTCAGTACGGATAGTAAAGGTCGCTTATTTATCGATATTGAAGGCCCAATGATTCAAGCCATGTTCTTTGAGGTCTTTGTTTTGGCCATTGTCAATGAGCTCTACTTTAGTGCTCTATCAAATGAGAGTGTCATCGAAGAAGGACAGCGCAGACTGGATGAAAAAGTAGCTTTGTTGCATCACTATGCAGCCGAACAAGCAAAAGAAGGCCGGGATACGCCGCCGTTTATTGTTGCTGATTTTGGTACCCGTAGGCGCTTTAGTAAAGCGTGGCAAGCGCATGTGGTTGAGACCTTGCACAACGCTGAACCAAAAATAGTGGGCGGCACGTCTAACGTTTATTTGGCAAAACAGCTGGGGATGACGCCAATTGGCACCATGGCGCATGAGTTTATGCAAGCTTTCCAAGCGTTGGATGTGCGTTTACGTGATTCACAAAAAGCGGCGCTTGAAGCGTGGGTACACGAGTATCGCGGTGATTTAGGTATTGCGCTGACTGATGTCGTTGGGATGGATGCGTTCTTACGTGACTTTGATTTATATTTTGCCAAACTGTTTGATGGGCTGCGTCATGATAGCGGTGACCCCTATATTTGGGGCGATAAGGCGATTGCCCATTATGAAAAATTAAAGATAGATCCCAAGACAAAGGTACTGACCTTTAGTGATGGACTGAATCTTGAGAAAGCGTGGGAGTTGCATCAGTATTTTCGAGGCCGTATTAAAACCAGCTTTGGCATTGGTACCAATTTGACCAATGACATGGGTATCACGCCAATTAATATCGTGCTAAAACTGGTTGAATGCAATGGACAGCCTGTCGCTAAATTGTCTGACAGCCCAGGCAAGACCATGATCAATAATGACACGTATCTTGCCTATTTACGCCAAGTCTTTGAAGTGGATGAGCTGGAATAGATGGCTTAGCGGTCGCTATTTTCTACTTTGTTTTCTTCAGCGAAAGCGGCGTCTAATGCTTGTTGTACCGCATTAATGCGCGTCTCGCAAACGCGATAAGCAGCAATGGATTCTTCAACAGTGGTCATGAGATTGTCAATATCCGGCTCGTCTTGCTGCTGTAGTTCAGCCGCATTGGTTTTTAGAATATCATAAGCCGCCTTAAAGGTTTTTGGGGCGGCTTTTTTACGTTTGCGAGTAGGGGTGGTCATAGCGTGTCCTAATGTTCAAAATTATGGTTGAGTAAAAAATAAAGTAAATAGGGGTTAAATGTTTTGATCTAACAGTGTTATTAATGACATTTAATAGTAAATAACTTACGTGGCTTGGATATCTATGATCTGCGCCTTGGCCTTACCGTCTTTTAAGACAATATGTACCGTTTGCTGAGGGTGGAGCTGGGCGCTACTGGTGAGTATTTGTTTGTCTTTTTCATCCATAAGTATGGTATAGCCTTGCTTCAGCACACGAGAGGGTCGATGCAGCAGCACAATGTCACGCAGATGTACGCTGTCTCGCTGGGCTTGGATCAGCTGTTGCTGACTACTTTGTATAATCGTCTTTTTATAATTCTGGCTATCACTAGAAGCCATAGATAACTGTTGATAAGCCGAGGCCTGCATCTGTGTGTCCAGCTCATGGGTTAGTCTGGCAGCTTGCTTTACTTGACGTTGAGCACTTTGCTGAATACTGCGCCACGCATAGTCACTGTCTTTTTGTAGTGCGGTTAATTGGCCGGTTGTTTGCGACTGTACGCGGCTTAGTTGGCGCGCCGTTTGTTGCTCTGCCGTATTGAGTTGACGCTGGGCGGCTTGCTTAATTTGTGCTTGATACTGTAGCGTCTGAGCGATCAATTGTGCTAAATGGCTACTAATGGCGGCGATGACTTTTGACGGGGTATCAAAGCTGGTATGGGCGACTTCATCTAGGACAACTTTGTCACGTTCATGTCCAACCCCGACCCAGACAGGGATGGGCTGTTCGGCCACCAAAGCGGCAAGCTCATAGTCGTTTAGATAAGCCAAATCACCGACAGCACCGCCACCGCGAATAATGACTAATAAATCTGGCAAACGCTGGTAGGTGTCTTGAAACTGCTGCTGAGCGCTGATGATGGCGTGTCGTATCTCAGCGGGTGCATGATTGCCTTGAAAAGTGGCATTATGGTAATGAAAATGACAAGCACCTGTGCGCGCTAAGCGATTCGCATCGGCTTGAAAATCTCCCAGTCCAGCGGCCTTTTCGGGTGCAATGACCAGCACATGCTCGATGTCAAAGGGAGCAGGTAGTTGCTGATTGAGGTTCAGTAGTCCTTCACCTGTCAAGCGGTCGACCATTTGCGCATATTGTCTTGCCAAATCCCCTAACGTGTAGCTGGGGTCAATATCTTCAATGGTCAGCGAAAAGCCATACTGGGCATGAAAACCTGCAGACACTTTTAGTAGTACCGTTAAGTCGCGGTCAAGTGGCATACCGGTTGCGCGCTCAAACTTCGCTAAAACGCGTGTGGCTTTAAAGCGCCAAAGGTTACCACGGCAGCTGGCAACGACTTTCCCGTCGTCATCTTTTTCCGCTAACTCAAAGTAATAGTGGCCGCCTTTGCTAGATAGATTGCGAATCTCTGCCTTTACCCATACGCGGTGGTCAAAGGTTTGTTTGATGACCATCTCAACCGCTGACAAGTAATCACTAAGACGCAAGACAGTGTCTTCCAAATGGTCTTCTTGTTCCGCCAATTCAGCTTCCAAGGTGGCCAAGTCTTTGGCAGGCGCCAATACTTTAGCTTGGGTTACATGTGAGAGATTGGGTTTGCGCATAGTAGTAGACCATGTGAGTAAAGCTGAGAGGTTGGTTGGGACATAAGCAGCCCTAGATGGGGTAGTTTACCTTAAAAGCACATGCACAAAAAGCGAAGCCAACAAGTTGCATGAGAATCCTTCCCACCGACTGGTTGGCGACATATAGTCAGTTAAAAATAAAATCGACTACTTGAAGCGTGCTGGTTTTCTAGTTTTTACACTATTCATTCATGTGACTGACAACGAATTACTGACAGCGAAAACTAATGGTGTATTCGTAATCATCGCTACGTGATAAATCTGGTGAGCCAGTACCGAAAATTGAACCAACCACCGCACCAACTTGACCAACCATACGGCCCGTGCGCTCATCTAAGATTCCGTTGTATTTGACCGTGTCCTCGACGATAATCACTTGTTTACGGCCGCAGGTTTTTTGCGCGCTGTCTATGGCATTTTGTTGTGCTTTAACTTTGGTGTCTGCGATGCCAGTCGTTTCATACACAGAGTTAGCACGTTGGATGACTGGTGATGAAGGCGTACTTTGGCAAGCACTCAAGGCAAGTGCCGCCGCTAAAGTGGCTGTTAATGTGGCGGTTTTATTCATAGTATTCATAAGTGATTCCTAATTTTTGTCTATTGAACATAAAAATTGAATATCAAAGTTAAGTCGTTACTATATGCTACAAGTGCATCGCGTCAGTGAATATGGCGCTCAATCCTTTTATAAACCTAACCCATTCCTCTCTTCGGTGTCTAGGCGGTTATTGTGTTCTATCTTATCGCAACCTTACCCGTTCATCTGCCACATTGACACAGCAAATCACTTGAAATATAAACCATATCTAGGATAATTGACCTATTCATTCTTAATTAGTAAGTAACTTTATGCAATTGATTCCTGCTCCTGCTGGCGTGCTCGAAGTCGACGCGTTATGGCAACAAGACAACCCTAACGATCCGCAGACCGATACCGTGGCGTTGCTTTGTCACCCCAATCCGTTGTTTGACGGTACGATGAATAATAAAGTGGTCACGACTATGTACCGTTTTGCCCGTGATAACGGTATGCATGTGGTGCGTTTTAACTTTCGCGGAGTGGGTCAGTCAACTGGTGAGCACGATTATGCTGAAGGTGAAGTCGTGGATGCAATGACCGTGCTACAATGGATTGCTGAACAAACCAATGCGCGTAAGCTATGGCTGGGTGGTTTCTCTTTTGGTGGTTACGTGACGGCACGCGTGGCTGAACAGGTGCTTGAGGCCTCTCATGTATGGGGATTGAGCGATTTTGAGATCTCTAAAATTGCGCTTATCGCCCCATCAGTCGAAAAAAACGACAGTCGTGATTTAAGCTTGCCCGCTGATAAAACCTTTGAGATTTATGGTAATGCGGATGAGGTCATTGACCCTGATAACATGCAGGAATTTGCTGAGCGATTGGGACTTGCGGTCAGCGTCGTGGATGGGGCAGGGCATTTTTTTCACGGTCGATTGTCAGAGCTGAAGGGTTTATTAGAAAAACACAGTTTTGATAGGCAGAGCTGAGGTTACGGATAAGGTTTTGTCCTGATAAGATAAGCCAATATCAGTCCATTATTTACCATTTATTTATCTAACGATGAGTCGTATTATGAGTTTATCTCCATTGCAACGTTACGAGCAAGCCGTCAGTACGGACGACTTTACTCGAGATGAGCAGCAGTTCAAGGCCATGAGCTATCTTGATGAGATTTATCATCAGCTCGTCAACCATGTGGAACAAAAAAAGGGTTTTTTTAGCTTTTTAAAGTCTAAGCCTACCGCCCCAAAAGGCTTATACATGTGGGGAGGTGTGGGCCGCGGTAAAACGTGGATGATGGATATGTTTTACGATTCTCTCACTACCCCGCGCAAGATGCGTCTGCATTTTCATCATTTTATGCAGCGGGTACATCAAGAGCTAAACAAGCTGCAAGGTGAGAGTGACCCATTAGAGAAAGTCGCTGATATCATCTATGAAGAAGCGGTCATCATTTGTTTTGATGAGTTCTTTGTCTCTAATGTCTCTGATGCCATGATCTTAGGTGATCTGTTTACCATGCTGTTCAATCGCGGTATCACTTTGGTTGCCACCTCAAACATTGAACCCTCCGGACTGTATAAAGATGGGTTGCACCGTGACCGTTTTTTGCCTGCTATTGCTGAAGTTGAGCGCCATACCACGGTAATGAATATCGATTCTGGTATTGACTATCGTTTGCGTGTCTTGCAGCAAGCGGAGTTATATGAATCGCCGTTGACAAAGGCAAACCATCACTGGCTCGCCAACCGATTTGCTAGCTTATCTAACAATCAAAAAATCAGTAATGAGCCTATTACGGTTAATGGCCGTGAAATTCGAATCAACGCTCGCACTGAAGACATTCTATTTTGTGATTTCCGCCATCTATGTATGGAGCCGCGCTCAGCTTCTGACTTTATTGAAATTGCTAAGCGGTTTAACACAGTGCTGGTCAATGCCGTACCAGCGCTAGACGATGATTTGCGTGATCCGACGCGCCGTTTTATTTACCTTGTTGATGAGTTCTATGATCGCCGCGTAAAGCTTCTGGTACGAGCAGAACAGTCGATTTTAAATCTGTATCAAGGAGAGAAGCTGGCGTTTGAGATTGAGCGTACACGCTCACGCCTGCTTGAGATGCAGTCAGAAGATTATTTGCGCATGGAACATCGGGTAGAGGATGCGGCGTAAAAGTTCGTATTAATAGAAAACCCCCACCTCTCAGGTAGCGGGTGATTCATGTTGTATTCACTGTATCACATAAAAAATTTGATTTTTTGCATGAGAAAAAAGTAAGAGACAATAATAAATAAGGATAGACGATGACGGCATTTGATGAAAATGACAAAGCAAAAAATGGGAACAAGCTGCCCCTTAAAGATAGGATAACAGAGTATCCGCCATTGTCTGCTGAAGCGTTGATTGGTTGGATTAATTCAAGACGTAGTATGGGCAACTTGGACACCCCCGCACCGACACGCGACCAGATCGAAACGGCGATTGAGTGCGCAGCAACGGTACCTGACCACAAAAAGTTGTCTCCGTGGCGCTTCATCGTAACACAGGGTGATGCTCGTCATGATTTGGGTCGTGCTTTGGTCGACGCTGCTCAAGCAAAAGCGGTGCGAGAAGGAGAAGACTTGTCTGATAAAGACATCAAAAAGGCCCAGACCATGCCGTTACGGGCGCCCCTTATCATCACGGTGGTCACTAAAATACAAGCCCACAAAAAAGTCCCTCCTTTTGAACAACTGCTCAGTACTGGTGCTGCTGTACAAAATCTTATTTTAGCACTAAAGGCTCAAGGTTTTAGTACGGTATGGCGTACGGGTCTATTGTGTAATGAGCCTGCTGTCAAAGCGTATTTTGACGTCGGTCCAGATGATTATGTGACGGCTTTTGTTTATACTGGTACCAGTCCAAAAGATGAACCCACACGTAAACCGATTGATATCGAGCCATTAGTCAGATTTGAGTCATAATATGGCTGAACGCTGCCCGTTCAATAAAATGGTCGTTAAAAAGCCAGAAAATCTCAAAATTCAACCATGATAAATTCTACTAATAATAAGTCAGTCAACACGGATAAAAGAACATGACCAGCCCTAATGATAGCAATAAAGACATCGGCAATGATGACAGTGAGATGAATAAGAGTGCTTCTGAAAAGCAAAACAGCCTGCTGGCAGGTATCATCGAACGTGCTAGCAAATCAGGTATCGGCCGTAAGAAATTGAATCCTAGTGCGGTAGAATCATCGGTGGCAAAAAACATGGCAGAGATACACAGTAGGCCTACCAAGCTGCGTTTGGCATTTTTAGGGGGTGGTAGTTTTGGTACTGCCATGGCAAACTTAGCCGCTCGTAATGGCTGTGATACCACGCTGTGGGTACGAAACAAACGTACGGTAAAAGCCATGATAAAGACCCAAACCAATAAAAAATATCTGCCAAGTTATAAGCTTGATGATCGTTTAAAGTACAGCCATGACTTAGCAGCCACGGTTAAAGACAAGGACATTGTATTTATCGCTGTACCTGGTTTGGCTTTTCGTGAGACTTTAAAAAATATCGCTCCTTTTATCAGCGGTCAGTCTATCGTGTCATTGACCAAAGGGATGGAAAAAGATACTTTTGCTTTGATGAGTGACATTATCAAAGACGAGCTGCCAGAAGTAAATTTTGGCGTGATGTCAGGTCCAAACCTGGCTATCGAAATTATGAAAAACATGCCGTCTGCGACGGTGATTGCTAGTGAGTCTGAGCCACTGCGTCATGCAGTACAAGCGGCACTACACAGTGCCTTCTTTAGAGTTTTTGCCAGCGATGATGTGAAAGGCGTAGAGCTTGGTGGTGCCCTCAAAAACATTTACGCGATAGCCATGGGGATGGCATCAGCCTATGATGTCGGTGAAAATACCAAGGCAATGATATTAACGCGTGCGCTAGCAGAGATGAGTCGTTTTGGCGTGGAAGCAGGCGCGAATCCGCTCACATTTTTAGGACTGTCTGGTGTTGGAGATTTATACGCCACCTGTAGCTCAGAGTTGAGTCGCAACTACCGTATCGGTACGATGCTTGGTCGTGGTATGAGTATCGATGCAGCAGTGAAAAAGCTGGGTCAGACCGCTGAAGGGGTGAACACCATTCAGCAGGTGCACGAAAAAGCCACCAAAGAAGGCATATATATGCCAATTACCCACGCTCTTTATGCGGTTATTTATGAAGATAAAGCTGCCCTAGGAGTCGCGCTACACTTGATGGAAGCAGGCTTCCGCAGTGATGTTGAGTTTGTCATGGCTCATGATCATAGTAATGCGGCGCTTACTGCTCACATGAAAACGTCAAATAACAGCCCTGACGATAAAAAAGACGATGCTGACCATAAATAAAGCACCTCAGACAATACTATGCTGTCATTAGCCTACAGGGCAGTAATGATCTCGATAGGGTAGTAATGATACAAAGTCACAATAAAAAATATACCAAAAAATGCACCAAAAAAGATAGGACAAGGACGGTTATGAAAATTATATTAGTACGTCATGGTCAAGCAGAAGATGAGACGCGTCCAGATAGTGCGCGTCAGTTGACGGAATTTGGGCAACAGCAAGCCGCACAAACCGCAGAATATGTGACGTCTCACTATCATCCAGATCGTTTCATCGTGAGTCCTTATGAGCGGGCGCAGCAAACTCTAGCAGAGTTTCAATCGCGAGCGTCTGAGGTGCCAGTAACTATACAGGACAATATTACACCCTCTGATGAGGCTCGTAAGGCGTTAGTAGACCTTGCTAATGTAGAAGCAGAGTGCATTGTGGTGGTTTGCCATATGTCTATTATTGCCCACCTTGCTGGACTGCTAACAGGGGAGTATCCTGAGTCGTTTTCTTTAGCAGAAGCAAGGGTGCTTGAGATGGACTTTGTGATGAGCGGGATGGCCAGTGAAATTGATCGTTTCGTTCCTGATCAGCCGTATTGAGGTTAGTCGCTCTTTTATCACCGCTTTTATTTAATTAAGGACACGCTTAGTGTTACACGTTTGGTTACGAGCGCAGCATAGCCCGCTAGCTGTCTGGCATGAAGATGTACAAAGATGGCAGTCAGTCGATGGTTGGCAACAGCTGCAAGCTATCTATGGTAGTTATAAATCCAATACGCGAAAGACGGTGTGTCTATACTTTCCTTCCAGTCATGTACTACAGGTAGATACTGAGCTGAGTGCCGCTCAGCTTAAGCAGCTGGGCCACAGTGGCAAGCAGTATCTGTTTGAAGAGACTTCCTTAACCCCTGTGGAGCAGTTGGCCATTCGTCAAATCAGTCATGCTGACAGTCACCAACTGTATGCACTGGCGCAGAGTGATATTGAGTCATGGCAGCAAGGTGCTAAGCTGGCTGGTATGAGCATAGTGGCACTACTTCCTGACTTTTTATTACTGCCAACGCCAAACGATCCCGCCGGTCAGCAAGTAACACTTTATCAAGATACGTACACAACGCTACTGCGCCAGTCGTTGCATCAGGGCATGGCTGTCAGCTATTTGCCATTAATTTTTGAGCGCTTCTCGCGTTTGAATGAAGTTAGCGTCTTGTCGCCTATTGACGCCTCTGGTTTCTCGCTCACCCAGTCTATCAGTGACAGCTTTACTGACAGGATGGAAACTGATGATGGTAACGATTTACAGAAATTATCAACGAGCGCTGACTTTATGGCGCAAACAGAAAGGCTTATTACTGAGCACCAGTTGTTGTTAACCAAATCTCCTACGTCGACGCCAACGCCTCTTGAAAACCCTGACCGTCATGCGCTTAATTTCTTTGTTAAATCTACGGATTCACAGCTATCACCATATTTGCGTGTGGCGATCATGGTAGCACTGTCAGCGTTGGTACTACAGATGGCGACCGATGGTGTGCAATGGTATCAGTATAATCAAGCGACAGCGGCGACCAAGAACGAGATTGCTAGGCAATATCAATCTTGGTTTGCGGATGAGCCACTGAGCAGCCGTACAAAATTGCAGGTACAGTTGCAGCCTAAGCTGCGTAGCGATAGCCAAGCCACGGCCTCTCATATGGCAGCCTTGGCTCGAGTGTCGCCTTTAATCAAACAATCCTCACTGCGCGCGCAAGCATTAGTCATGCAGCCATCGACCCTTAGTTTTACGTTGATTGCGCCTGACCGCGGTAGTCTTGATAAATTTGCAAGTACACTGACTGCAGAGGGTTTACATGCCAAACTGGAGCAAGTGAATGGTAATGAGCAAGGACAATTTAGTGGTCAAGTTACTGTGAATGTCGTAGATAGTAGCGATAAGCAAGCAAATATGGCGGCATCATAATCTATTAGCCATTTATTTAGTAGCAGTAAGTTTAGAGAAGGTCAGAAGATGAAACCATTACAGCGCCGCGCAAAACGTAATACCGTCACCTCTGATAATACGACCAGCAATGGCTCCATTGTCTTATCAGGACACATGAACCGTTTTCAAAGTGTGTTATCAGCGCGCTGGCGAGCATTGTCTTCACGCGATCAATTGGCTTTGACCATATTGTCCATATTTTTATTGTTATTTATTGGGGGCTACGGTGGCTATAGTCTCCATCAAGCGGCAAATCATAGTAAGAGTAACTATCAAGAGCAAGTCGCTGATTATTTTTGGTTGCGTGCTCAAGCGGATAATATTGATCGCAGTGAGCTGAACGCGGCCAACGGTGATGACACGGTAATGCCACCTGCTACTACTGTCAGTGCGTTGTTAAACGATGCAGGTATCGCAAATGCTCAAGTAGTCGCGGTTGGTGATGCTGTGCAATTGAGCTTTAGTCATGCCAGTCAAGCAGTGGTTAGTGGAGCGCTTGGCAAACTTGAACAGCAGGGCTGGCAGTTTACTCAGCTGTCTATGCAGCAAGACCTAACCAACAAATCTATTCAAGTACAAGCGACGGTTACGTCATAGCCGACACCTTATACCGAGTTATTAAAATAATGATTTGGCATGAGCCTCATTGAAAAACGGCTTGTCTGGCACAATCAAACAGTTATTAGTCATTATCAGACCGAGATACTTATGATGGATCACTCTACTGATCAAAATCCTGATGAGCGTGTACAGCATCACACCAAAACTGCTGACCGCCGTGATCGTGATTCTATTGATACAATGGCTGACTATGAAGTTGAGGTTGCCCAACGAGGACAGAATAGTATGATGAGCGACAATAAGCGCCGTTCTTTAATCACTTATAATCACATTACGTACTTCTTGTACGTGATCAGTTATTTTACCGCTGGTTTGCTGTGGATTGTGCCGATTGTGATGAACTATGCGAAACGACATGACGCTGATGGCTCATGGTTGGCCACCCATTTTGACTGGCAGATTAAGACCTTTTGGTACAGTATCGTCTGGTTTTTCTTAGGTTTTCTCATTATTACCTTTGCATTGGGCGGTTTTGGTGTCAGTATGCTAGCTGATAGCGGAAATGTCGCCATCGGTTCAGTGCTATTGGCTGGGTTTGGCTTGCTGGTTATGATCTTCACTTTTGTCTGGCACCTTTACCGTATCATTCGCGGCTGGATAGCCTTGACTGATGGTCGTCCTGTGCCGTAATTACTGCTTATAAGTCGCGGCCTTTAGCTGAGTGGGAGTGCATTTATATCAGCAGTTCAGGGTTCGTTTATACAGGCTGGCTGCTGTTTTGATGTGAAAATTTACCGCATGAAACTTTGCTCTTATTTCAGTTAAGCTGATATAATCGCAGCGCCTGATTTTATTCACATTCTCCATTCACTATTTCTTTCGAGCAGGGTCTGCCATTACTATGTCTTATGCCTTACTTCGCCCTTTTTTGTTTAAAATGGATCCTGAACACGCTCACGAGATGACCTTATCCTTATTGGATAAAGCTCATAAAGCGCGTGCTTTGGGTTTGGTATACGGTCAGTCGATGCAGCCAACAGACTGTATGGGGTTGCAGTTTTCTAATCCAGTTGGTCTAGCAGCAGGTTTGGATAAAAACGGTGACTATATTGATGCACTCGCTGAGCTGGGCTTTGGTTTTATAGAAGTGGGCACGGTCACCCCAAGGCCACAAGTGGGTAATGATAAGCCAAGATTGTTTAGAATCAAACAAGCAGATGCCATCATTAATCGTATGGGTTTTAATAATCAGGGTATTGATTATCTGATTGAAAACGTCAAACGCTGTAAATATAAGGGTAATATTGGCATTAATATCGGTAAAAATGCCGATACGCCAGTAGAACAAGCCGCTGATGATTATGTCTACTGTTTAGAGCGTGCCTATCCGCACGCCTCATATATCACCGTCAATATCTCCTCTCCAAACACCAAAAATTTACGTGATTTGCAGAGTGGGGACGCATTAACACAGCTCTTGGATACGATTAAAAACCGCCATAGTCAATTGGCAACTGAATATGGTTTTTATGTGCCATTGGTGCTTAAAGTTGCCCCTGATTTAGAACCGCTACAAGTAGACTATATCTCGCAGCAGTTATTGGATTTTGAGATTGATGGTTTGATTGCCACCAATACGACATTGAGCCGCGTGGGTGTCGAAGATTTGCCCGATGGTGATCAGATGGGCGGTCTATCCGGTCGACCAGTGAGCCACATTAGTACTCAGATTTTACAACAGTTCTCTGATCAGCTAGATGCTAAAGTAGCATTGATAGGGGTAGGCGGCATTGATAGTGGCGCTAAGGCGGTTAAAAAAATTGAAGCGGGTGCAGACATGGTGCAGCTCTATACTGGGCTTATCTACCGTGGGCCTGGTCTGGTACAGTCTTGTATTCAGGCAATCGGCGGCTACTATGATGCGATGGAAAGCTAACCCGTCCTTCAAACTATGGCCATTAATTGCCACTAAATGAGTAAAAGGGCGTGGTGATAAGTTGAATAATCAATGATTAACTTTACTATAAAAACCGAAGTAAACACTCGATAAGAACGAATTGAGTATGAGGCGTAAACATGAGTGGTCTGGATATCGTGATTGCTGTTGTTGTCTTAATTGGCTTATGGCGCGGCTTTCAAGTAGGACTGATTAAGACAGCAGTTGGCTTGGTGGGTTGGTTTATTGCGCTGATTGCCGCTACGCGTTTGGCAGGCTCAGTCTCGCCTCAGTTATCCGGCATTGTGCAAAACCCTGTGTTGCAAATGGCCATGGCTTTTTTATTGGTGGTGATTGCCATATTGGCTGTCATGCACTTAGTGGCTTTTGTTTTCTCAGGCGTGCTTAAAACCCTTCGTTTGGGTCTCGTGGACAAGATGGCAGGTGGTGTGCTGGGTGCGGCCAAAAATGTGTTGATGGTGTTGGTTATTCTGAGTGTCAGTGCCCCGTTATTGGTGCAGCTACCACAGTGGCAAACGTCAGTACTTGCCCCTGAACTACTGCCTTATGCACCGATGGGTAAAGAGTTGGTTTCAGATGTGTTAGGGGTAGCATGGAATCAAGTCAACCAGTCATAAATATTCATACCTCTAAACTTAATATGGCACTTCTTGTCACTTTTATTTTTTGAGTCTGACTTTTATAGCATCTTCTTTGTAATTCATCCTTGATATTATTTTATTGAGCAGCAGTATGGGGTGATAAAGGACAAACACTGAATTATTAACAGATTAGTTTGCCCATCATCAAAAAAACAATATCAAAAAGACAATCATTCGTTAAATCTCTAACAAACGTCATCAGGTAGGCGGTGAGTGGTAGCTAGTGTTTTTAATAGTACTGCCAGAAATTTTACCGTCATTGTAGTACTAATGTGTAGGTCAAAATAGGATATAACTATGTGTGGAGTCATTGGGGTTGCCGCTCATGAGCCAGTCAATCAGATTCTTTATGATGGCTTGACGATGCTACAGCATCGCGGGCAAGATGCAGCTGGTATTGTCACTTTACAGGATGGACGACTCTATCTGCGTAAAGAAAACGGTATGGTACGTGACGTTTTCATGAATCGCCATATGATGAAGCTGGTCGGCAAGTTTGGTATTGGTCATGTTCGTTATCCAACGGCTGGTACCTCTAGCAGCGCCGAGGCTCAGCCTTTTTATGTCAACTCGCCTTACGGCATCACGCTTGCGCACAATGGTAACTTGACCAACGCTGAGAGCTTGGCTAAGTCATTGTACATCGAAGATCGCCGCCATCTTAATACCGACTCAGATTCTGAAGTACTATTAAACGTACTGGCTCATGAAATGCAGAATCTAGACAAAACCCATCCAACAGCTGATGATATCTTTAAAGCCGTCACGGCTGTCTATAGTCGCTGTGAAGGTGCGTATGGTGTGGTTGCCTTGATTACTGGCCATGGTTTGCTTGCATTTCGTGACCCAAATGGTATTCGTCCGCTTATTTTTGGCAAACGCATGGCAGAAAACGGCGGCACCGAATATATGGTCGCGTCAGAGTCGGTGGCATTGACAGGGTCAGGGTTTAGTATCGTTCGTGATGTCAAACCAGGCGAAGCTATTTTTATTGATTTGGATCATAATCTACACACTCACCAGTGCGTAGAACAGCAAGAGTACACGCCTTGTATCTTTGAATATGTCTATTTTGCCCGTCCAGATTCAATCATGGATAACATCTCAGTGTACAAATCCCGCTTACGGATGGGTGAAAAACTGGCAGATAAAATCCTTGCAGACTGGGGCGAAGATCATGATATCGATGTGGTCATTCCTATTCCTGATACCTCGCGGACGTCAGCGATGGAGTTAGCCCTTAAGATGAATGTTAAATACCGTGAAGGTTTTATGAAAAACCGCTATATCGGTCGTACCTTCATCATGCCAGGTCAGCAACAACGTAAAAAATCGGTGCGCCAAAAGCTCAGCGCTGTACCATTAGAGTTTAAAGGCAAAAACGTGTTGTTGGTTGATGATTCTATCGTTCGTGGTACGACGTGTCATGAAATCATCCAAATGGCACGCGATGCAGGGGCTAATAAAGTCTTCTTTGCGAGTGCGGCGCCACCAGTAAAATATCCAAACGTCTATGGTATTGATATGCCAGTGCGTAGTGAGCTTATTGCCTCTGGTCATACGGTGGAAGAAGTGCGTGACATTATCGGCGCTGATCGGTTGATTTTCCAAGACTTGGACGATTTGATTGATGCCGTAAAAGATACCAAACATAGCAAAGTTGAAGGCTTTGACTGTGCAGTGTTTAATGGCTGCTACATTACTGGTCAGATTAATGAAGCCTATCTTGATCATCTACAAGAACAGCGTAATGACACCGCTAAGACAGGCAAAAAAGGCGTACAAATCGTTGCGGATACCCCAGTCGATATGATGGGTGTCGAAGAGATGTAACCAATTAAACCTTCTTACGTTTTCAGAAAAAGGCTGTATTCTTATTAGAATGCAGCCTTTTTTAGATAGGACGATTGATTATGATGGTGAATTGGCACTATCGATTGGTCTTAATGATTGGTACTGCTGTTAGCTTAGAAAATTGGTGAATATCCACAGCAAGCCGTTAATCGCAGCGATACCGACGACCATACTTACCAGTAGCTGACGGCTGATATGATAAATTAATAACACCAAAAGTAGCGCGCCAACTTGTGCCATTAGCAAATGTAAATCTGCGCTATTTAGATCAGTAGACGCAGACAAGTCCTGATAAGAGAGGCTGGTTAACATAAGCAAGACCATGACTGATAGCGGTAAGCTCTCATTCAGTCGATGGAGCCAAGGCGTGTCCAAAAGCTGCTTAGGGATCAAAGCGGGAAGGGCGCGAATCATAAAGGTAACAGCGGCCATCGCAAAAGTGGCAAAAATAAGATAGCTACTACTCATCGGTTTCTCCTAGCAAGCTGTGCTGTGTCCAAAAACCACGGGCTAAAATTAATAGCATACAAATGGTAATCGCTATCAACAACAGCCAGTTGCTAGTGAAAATAGAAGCTACGGCTAAAGAGATTACAGCAATGCCAATGGGAAAATAACGTTTGATACTTTGAAACTGCTCATAAGCCAAAATGACAAACAGACAAACCAAGGCAAAATCCAAGTGTGGGACCAAATCGCTGAGTGTACTGCCGATCATTACGCCAATCACACTTGCTAGCACCCACCAGCTTTGGTTAAAAAGACTGATCGGCAGTATCAAAGCTGACCGTACCTCATTCGGCAAACTGGTCATGACCGAAAAGGTCTCGTCCGTCAGTGCAAACAAGCAATAGGTTCGGGCAAGTTTGCGTGTTGGTAGATACTGCAGTAATGGCATACCATAAAACACATGGCGCAAATTAATAGCGGCAATGTTGGTTGCGATATTGCCAATCGGTAAACCAGCGCTTAGCATCGGCAAACAAGCGTATTGAGCAGCGCCTGCATATAGAATGACACTAAGCATAATGACTGCCCATATAGGGAGTCCAGCAACTTGTGCCAGCACCCCAAAGGCAATGCCTGCCGGTAAATAGCCCATGGCTACTGGCAAGCTTTTTTTGAAGCCTTCAGCCCAGTCATAGCGGGTTTCAAACTGCTGATTTAATTCATTTGAATGCGTCGTCACGTAATATCCTAACCTTTATTACTGTAATTTTTCATAGCGACCTGTTTGCTGAGCGCGGTACAAGAAGCCACCTAAAATAATCATTCTCAATAACAATAAACACCAGACACTTAGCCAAATGCCTGTCATGTCCCACTGCTGATAGAGCAGCCAGCTAAGGGGGAAAAATATAGCGGCTAGTATCAGAGCAGCATTGCGGATCACACTACCAGCAGTTAAGCCAAAAAATATGCCGTCCAACCAATAGGCGCCGACCCCGACGATGGGTAGCAGTACTGCATAAAGATGGTAATCATAAGCAAGCGCAAAGACGGAGTCGATATTGGTCATAAATTGCAAGTACGTTGGCATGGCAAGCCACCATGTCGCACTTAACGACACGGCCAGCCCATAACTGACCACACCTGTGCGCATCACGATAACACGAAAACGCGTCCAATCGCGGCGTCCCGCAGCTTGACCGCTCAAGGTTTCAGCGGATACTGCCACGCCATCAAGGGCAAAGGCTGAGATACTAAGTACTTGCAGTAAAATGGCATTGGCAGCCAGTATGACGTCGCCACCTTGGGCGGAAAGACGCGTAATCCAAGCAAAGCTTAACGTTAAGATAAGCGTACGGATAAAAATATCTTTATTAAGTGAAAATAGCCTAAGCATCTTTTCTTTAGTGAAATGTTGCCGATCAGCCTCAAACAGTGCCAACCAAGATATTTGCAGATGTTGACGACTGAGCCATAAAGCCAATAACACACCCAACCAAAATGCGATGGTGGTGCCCAGTGCCACACCAACCAACCCCATCTGCATCACAAAGACAAAGAACAAAGTTAGTCCAACGTTAAGGATGGCAATAAAGCCCTGCTGATAGAGCATATAACGTGTTTTGCCTTGACCGGCAAACCAACCGATAAAGGCAAAGTTCATCAGCTCAGCGATGACACCCCAAAAGCGTACGTCTAAATAGGTCTTTGCCGCAAGGCCACTGGCAGGGTTGGCTGATAAAGCTTGTAAACCGACGTCAATCAGCCAAGGCTTTGCGAGTAGCAAAATAGCCCCGATAACAAAGGCCAATAGTAAGGCACGTTGCAAAATAGACAGTAGGGGTGATGGCGTCAAAGGTGATGATGTTGCCGTGGCGTTTATAGAACTATCAACGTGGTTGGCCAATTCTCCCAGCGCTTGCGCCGACAGCCCAGACGAGGCGTACTGTAAAAAGTTAAAACTGACGAGTACCAAGGACAACAACTGTATGGCCAAGCCCATACCCGCAAGTTTGGCGGTATCGTTCATATTGCCCACGATCGCTGTATCGATAACGCTTTGTAACGGCATGGCCAAGTTGGCCAATAATACGGGCAAAGCAATAGCAATGATACGGGTATATCGGGTATCAATCGGTGGCATCGTGCTAGATGGCGGCGAGATAGTCATTGGTGTTTTCGACTCGTTTATGCTTAAACAATAAAGAGAGTGCGGTTCGTTAATTGACGCCACGAGGCAAGCGTAGCATTTTTGCTCATTCAGCAAAAAACAGCTACAAAGACAAAAGCACCTAGACTCATTATTCACGAGTCAGGTGCCTTTATTAAACGTCATTACCGTTCAATCAACCGTTTAACGAATCACGATTGGGTATTATTGATCATTATTCTATTCAAACATTTTTGGATCATTAAAAGTGACAATTTCTTCTTCAAACTCTGGTTTTACTTTTACGATAAAGTCATCACGCGATAGACCCATACGCAGTGGGATTGAACTTGCAATATAAGTAGATGAGTAAGTACCAGCAAGTAAACCAATGAAAAGTGCCACTGAGAACCAGTACAGGCCATCACCGCCTAAGAACATCATAGCAAGTACAACCAATAGGACGGTTGAGATGGTCATAATCGTACGGCGCAGGGTTTCTGTTAACGATAAATCAATGGTCTGGCGCGGTGTGATACCCCGGACACGGCGGAAGTTTTCACGAATACGATCATAAACGACGATAGTATCGTTCAATGAGTAACCAATCAACGCCAAAATAGCTGCTAAGACGGTCAAATCAAATGGGAAGCCAAATAAGGCAAAAACGCCGATAGTCACGATAGCATCATGGAACAGCGACAGAACCGCGCCAAGAGACAGTTTAAACTGAAAGCGTAGGGCAACGTAACCGAGCATACAAAGGAGTGCCAATACTAACGCCATGACTGAGTTTAAGTAAACTTCATTACCAACTTGGCTACCGATAATATTAACGTTACTGATCTCAGCAGTATTATTAGGCAGGGCTAAAGCTTGAGTCAGGCTGGCACTAAGTCCATCGATGTTGTCAGACTGAGGCGGCAGACGTACCAGTAGCTCTTCTCGCGTACCAAGGTATTGCACCACTGCATCATCAAAACCGTTATCAGCCAATGCTTGCACGACTTCAACCTGCTCAACAGGCTGCTCGTAACGCACGTCTGCGGAGACACCGCCAGTAAAATCAAGCCCTAGGTTCAGACCGTTTACTGCGATAGCAATAATACTAGCAATGACCATCAGTAAAGACAAAATCGCCATTGGCTTTTCTATCTTCATAAATGGAATGATGCGTTGGTTACCAACGGCTTTGATACCACCTTCAGCTTGTGCGGCTGCGTCGTCAGCTGCATCACCCAGTGCTAAATCAGGGTCAATAGCGGTGTTGGTATTAAGGGTTTGTGTGGCCAATGCTTGACTGGTTTTCCCGCTGTTTTTACCACTACGGCGAGTCTTATTTTTACTCGTTTTTGCCGTGGCCGGGTTATTGGTTTGGGTGTTACTGCCTTTACCATCGCGGCGTGGTTTTTTGCGTCGGCGCGTGCTGGCATTAGTAGTGTCTGAGCCACCTGAACCATTTCGATCTGGGGTATTTTGCTGTTCTAGAGGATTGTTCTTATCGATCGCCATAGTGTTCTCCTAACCGATGCTCAAACGTTTGATAGATTTACGCTTACCGTAAGCAATTTGTACCAGCGCACGTGTGACCAAAATAGCGGTAAATAGTGAGCTGACAATACCAATAGCTAGCGTAATCGCAAAGCCTTTAATCGGGCCAGTACCAATTGCAAATAGAATAAATGCGACCAATAAGGTGGTAATGTTGGCATCGAAAATACTACTAAATGCTCGGTCAAAACCTGCCACGATAGCCGATTTTGGCCGTACCCCGTTTGCAATCTCCTCACGTATTCGCTCAAAGATCAGCACGTTGGCATCGACCGCCATACCGATGGTTAAGACGATACCAGCGATACCAGGCAGGGTCAGTGAGGAACCTAAGATGGACATAATGGCAATGATGATAATAACGTTCACAGCTAGCGCCACGTTAGCAATGACACCAAACAGACGATAGAAAATAATCATAAAGACAAAGACTAAAAGATAACCGACCTGAGTAGAGAACAAGCCTTTATCAATATTTTCTTGACCTAATGATGGGCCGATGGTGCGTTCTTCTACAAAGTACATCGGTGCAGCAAGTGCGCCTGAGCGTAACAAAAGGGCAAGCTCGGCGGCTTCAGCACTGCTGTCAAGACCAGTAATGCGGAATGATGAGCCAAGTACTGCTTGAATGTTGGCACGGTTGATGACTTTGGTTTCAGCATAAGGCGTTCTAACTTCAACAGTCTCGCCAGTTGCTGGGTCTTCTTCATAAGTGATTCTTTGCTTGTTTTCGATAAACAATACGGCCATCTGCTTACCAACAGCAGTACGTGTGGCGTTCTGCATGAGCTTACCGCCAGCACTATCCAAGGTAATACTCACTTCAGGAGAGCCGCTTTCGTCAACGCCAGTTTGCGCATTGGTCACTTTATCACCAGTCACAATCGCTTGGCGCTCAAGCAAGACAGGGGGGCCGTCGAGTGTTTCAAACGGGAAGGCTTCAGTCCCTGCAGGCGGAATACCACCCATGTAGTTTTCGCTGTCTTCAGCGACCATACGGAACTCAAGGTTGGCAGTACGTCCAAGGACACGCTTGGCTTCTGCGGTATCTTGTACACCCGGTAGCTCAACGACGATACGACTAGCGCCTTGTGATTGTACTAAGGCTTCAGTCACACCGAGCTCGGCGATACGGTTACGTAAGGTCGTTAAGTTTTGATTGACCGCATAACTGTTGATTTCATCGAGTGTGGCATCGTTGTAGGCTAGAATTAACGCAGGACCTTGCGCATCTATTGAAGATTGCAAGCTAAACGTGTTGCCCATCGAACCTTGTAGCACGTTCTGTGCACGGTTACGAGTGTCTGTATCTGCAAAATGTAGTACCACACTTCGTTCTTCAGTTTTAATGCCTTTAACCGCAATTCGCTCAGCCCGTAGCTCACGACGCATGTCACGGCTAGCACTGGTCAAACGCTGCTCAAGCGCCTTATCCATATCGACTTCTAGCACAAAACGTACACCGCCACGTAAATCAAGACCCAGTTTCATCGGCTTTGCCCCGATATCACGTAGCCACTGCGGGGTCGTCTGCGCCAAGTTAAGCGCGACCACATAGTCTTCGCCTAAGTTCTGACGTAGCACTTCTTGTGCTTTTAGCTGGTCGACTGGATTGTCAAGGCGTACCAGCGCACTGTTGCCCTCAAACGTGCCATCATGATTGTTCAATCCAGCCTCTTCAAGCAAGCTCTGAGACTGAGTCAAGATACCTTCAGACAGCTGTGTACCTGCGGCTGCGCTAGTAATCTGCACGGCAGGTTCGTCAGGGTAGAGGTTCGGGGCAGCATATAGACCGGCAATGATTAGCACGACGGCAATAAGTAAGTATTTCCAAGCGGGATATTGCATAATCACTTCTTTAGGTTGATAAACGACTGGCGACGTGGGCCACACGTTAGCAGATGGGAAGTTAGCGATAGCGATGGTTGAATGCTGTATTCAGCACTCAGGGTAATGCACCATAGCGATCATCCGCGATGATAGTAACGCGTAAAACAGTAAAGCAAATAATACAGAGCTATCTTTATCTAGTCACCATAAATCTTATAGAGGAAACTGATAAGGACAGTGTGTTGGAAAAGTAAGCTGACTATCGCCACTTTCCCTCACTGCTTTAATAGCGAAAAATGACCGTAAACAATGTACGGTCATTTTTTAGTCGTTATATCCATTAAGGATACGACTGTTAAAAAATCACTACTAAGAAGCTAGTAATAATTAAACGCTTTCGATAGTGCCAGCCGGCAATACTGAAATAACTGAAGCACGTTGTACCTTTACATCTGTGTTGTTATTTAGGCTAACCACTGCATAGTCGCCTTCTAAGTCTTTAATACGGCCCATTAAACCACCAGCAAAGATGATTTCACTACCCACAGTCAGTGAGTTGACCATGGCACGGTGCTCTTTGGTACGCTTAGACTGCGGGCGAATCACCAAAAAATAGAAAATTGCAAAAAAAGCGACAGGCAGTAGGATTTGACCAAATAGGGACGCAGCACCTGCAGTTTCTGGGGCAGCATGGGCAGCTTGGATAAATAAGCTCATAGTTTCTCTCAGTAAGTCATGGACAATAATAAAATTAAACGCATAGTAACAAAAAATCCCAGACTTGGTAACTGTTAATAATAGGCTGAGAATGTTTTTCTACTGGCAAAGCGCTGAAAGTGGAGCAAACTTCACCTATTAACAGGCTGATAGGTCATCGTAGGGAAATAAAGGGTATCAAAAAATAAAGACATAAAAACAGTGTCTTATTGTGAAATAGTAGCATCAGTGCTACTATCAAATGGCAGTAGTTATTTGTGTTTAGTCGTCTTTGTTTATTAGACTACTGTCCCTTTTTCCTCTTATTTGTTTAGGTTACCGAACTTGTTCACCACTTTTATGCTTTTCCCTCGTTTGTGTCGTGCGCGCGCTCATAAAGAAGCGTCTGCTAAACCTCCTCCGACAACGCGCCATTGCAAGCGTCTTGATCGTAGGAGTCCCGTCTCGCGGCTAGCGGCATTGTTTGCCATGCTCATGACGCTATTGCCTTATCCTGCCTTTGCAGTGGGGGGCGTAGCAACCACAGAAGCCCTCGCAGAGCCAACGGCTATCAGTGTACTGCTACTGATATTGTTTGTGGTGGTCGCCATCGGCATCTCGTTTGTCTGTTCTTTAGCAGAGTCCTCACTACTCAGTATGACACCGTCTTATATCGCTGATGTGCAAGAACAAAATCCAAAAAAAGCAAACATGCTAAGACAATTAAAGGTTGATAACATCGATCAGTCGTTAGCGGCTATTTTGACCTTGAATACAGTGGCTCATACCTTAGGTTCTATTGGCGCGGGCGCCCAAGCTACGATTGTATTTGGGAGTGCTTGGTTTGGGCTGTTTTCTGCGATTATGACGTTGGCTATTTTATTCTTATCCGAGATTATTCCAAAGACACTCGGAACTATGTATTGGCGTCAGCTTAGCGGTATCGTTGCCTACTTCGTTCGCGGTATTATTCTACTACTGTATCCGCTCATTTGGGTCTCAGAGCGGCTAACGAAGCTGCTTGTGCGCGGCAAAGAACCACAAACGTTTAGCCGTCGTGAGTTTGCGGCGCTTGCTAGTATTGGTGAAGAGTCAGGTCAAATCGACCCATTAGAATCGCGTATTATTCGTAACTTACTGGCGTTTGGCGCTATTAAGGTCGAGGACATCATGACCCCGCGTTCGGTCATGCTAGCGTTTGAAGAGAACAAAACCGTTGCTGAATTACTGGTGGATCGCCCCAAACTTACGTTTTCACGGTTGCCCATTTATGATGGTGATTTAGACAATATTACAGGCTTTGTGCTAAAAACAGACATGTTATTAGCAAAAGTTAATCATGCGATGCATAAGCCTTTGACCCAGTTTAAGCGCGACATTACGTTTGTATTCTCAAAAATGAAACTGTTTGACTTATTAGAGCTTATGTTAAAAAACCGCATTCATATTGCGATTACGGTTGGTGAGTATGGCGAGGTCAAAGGTTTGGTGACTTTAGAGGATGTGTTTGAAACGTTATTGGGCCTTGAGATTGTCGATGAAATAGATCGCGTTGAAGATATGCAGGCCTTAGCTCGACAAATGATGGACAGACGGGTAGAGCGTCTGGGCATGAAGCTCAGTGATGATGAGCACTATGAAGATAATAGTGCTGATACTAAGTTTTAGGTAGGCTTGGTTTTAGAGTCATTTACTTTTAGAATGGCGTGGATGACCCATAGTAAATAGAAAAGTAGGATATTATTGCTATCTTTGGAGCCTCCACCACTTATGGGTCGGTATACGCAATAATTACACAGGGTGTCACATAACTGTGAGAATTGAATGATAGTCTCACTCTATGATACACATAAGCTATCGTGACTGTTAAAAGAGTGATGGTTAAAAACCTGTCGTTTAAACGGAAGGTAGCATGGTCGTAAAAGCATTCAATCGATTGCTCATGACGGCCAAAATGTAAACTACTGACTCAACTGACTGGCTCAACTGAGAAAAGCGCGCTAATCGTCACGATGTGACCATGTGTCAACAATGCACGTGTCAACAATGAGTGACAATAACGAAAACAGTATCACTAAGGATAATCATGAAACGATTGTGGGGAAAAGGGCTTTTGGCGCTATTAGTGAAAAGTGCTAGTGTGGCTGCGGTAGTTGCCGTGGCGAGTACTGTCAGTATCAGTGCGCAAGCTGCAACCATGACCGAAGCTTTGGTGCAAAATTATGTCGCGGCCATGAAGACATCAGCAAATAACCAAAATATCAACCAAGTCGCTAGTCTTGTGGCTGATGATGCGCTCATTTCGATGTCTAGAAAAGGGAAATCTACCAGCTTAGATAAAGATGCTTATTTGAGATTGTTGCAAAACAGCTGGAGTAACACTTCTAATTATCGCTATGATATCTCGGTAGATAACATCGTCATTACAGGGGCGCAGGCCAAAGCCAATGTCACAACCAATGAAAGCTGGGTCAAGGATGGCCAAAAAGTCTCATTTATCACCACATCAAGAGTGACACTGTCGGCATCAACGGGCAATGCCGTGCTACTGCGTGCGGTATCACAAGTAACGATTAATTAAATTAAATATTAATCAAGCCCTAAAAAAAACGGTGTTTATTTTCCATGAATTAAACACGGTTGATCCCTTAACAAGGGTTGTTGTAAAGCCAGTAAGCAGCTCTCAATGGTTATTATCGGCCCAATATATCGAACCGTTAGTTCCCTTAGGTGAGTAATTAGAATGCTGACTCAACTGATGGCGATTATCTGTTTGTATTAAATTGGGCTTTGCTTTACATTGAGTACTGTACTATCAAACACTTTTATCTTATCACTTCTTGTCGTTAGGAAACTTTCAATATCATGTCTACTGTGCTATCAAATTCTCGCTCATTTATTGCATTGCCGTTGACGCTTGCGGTATCCACTTTGCTTATCAGTGCTTGTAGTAACACGTCAGCGGTAAAAAAGGGTGCGACCAATAGCTCGTCTGTCATTACCAAACGTCCTGCTACTCAAGCCACTACATCAAGTAGTAATGACTACTCGACTGCGTTTTTGGATGCGGACAGTCTGGACGAGTTGGCCGACTTACTAGAAGCCACTGACATGACGATGGTAGAGGGCAATAAACTTGCCATTCAGCAGTACGGTGATTTATGGAATCGTCTACGCGCTGGGTATCGTATGAATGGTGGTCAGCCGATTTATAATCAGCGTATCGAGGGTCAAAAAAGCTGGTTTACCAGCAGGCAGGACTATCTCAACCGTTTGACCGCGCGTGCCAGTCGCTATATCTATCATACTGTACGAGAAGCTGAACGTCGTAATATTCCAACAGAGCTGGCGTTGTTACCAGTGATTGAGAGCTCTTACGATCCAAGTGGTACCAGTAGTGCTGCCGCTGCAGGTTTGTGGCAATTTATTCCAAGCACTGGTCGAATTTATGGTTTGAATCAAAGCAGTACCTACGATGGTCGCCGTGATGTGATTGAATCAACGCGTGCTGCTTATGACTTTTTGACTGCGCTACACAATCAGTTTGGTAGTTGGGAGTTGGCGTTAGCCGCCTATAATGCTGGCCCAGGTCGTGTGCAAAGGGCAATTGATGCCAACAAAGCCCAAGGCTTACCCACTGACTATTGGTCACTTAGATTACCGACTGAAACCATGAACTATGTGCCGCGCTTTTTGGCTGTTGCCGAAATCGTTGCCAAACCGGAACAGTATGGCGTGTATCTACCAGCCATTGCCAACCGACAGCACTTCCGTAGCGTACCAGTCAATTATGGTGTCAGCTTGTCTGAGGTGGCACAGCTCACTGGCGTGACTTATGATGAGCTAGAAAGATTAAACACAGCGCTCACATCAGGACGTGTCGATTCTTCAGGGCCGCAGCGTGTTATTATTCCTAACGATGTTAGCCTCAATGCTGACGCCAAATTGAGCTTATTGCGAGGGAATGGTACAGGCAATGTACTCGCGTCTAGTAACACGAGCAGCCCAACGACAACGCCAAGTTACAATAGCAAACCGTACAGTAGCTCGTCATTGCCAACGACTGGTATTGCTCTGGCTGAGTATGCCGCCAACGCTAGCGTACCTCAGCAAACGACAAGTTATATCTCACCATCCGCCACACAGACGAGCAGCTCTGTTTATAGTAACAATGCCTCGGTTCGTACTGAGCCACCATTGACGACTGCGGAAACGAGTAAAATCAACGCTGAACTTAAAAGCAGCAACAGTCTACCGACTACCTCTGCGCAGATTACACAGAACAATACCATTGTTCAAGAACCGCCGCTAAGCAAAGAAGAGCGTGATTTTATTGCCACCCAAATTCGAAACAACACGTCTGAGACCAACGTGGTCAATGCGGATGGTAATATCAATTTATCAGCCGTACAGACACAGCAGTCGATTTTAGAAGCCAGTGGCGAAGAGAAAAAGCTTAGCTTTGCGAAGACATCGGTAAGTAAGCCAAAACCACAAGGTACGCGTACCACTTACACGGTAAAACGTGGGGATACGCTGTCTAATATAGCCAGTCGTGCGGGTGTGAATTGGCGTGATATCGCAGAGTGGAACCAAATAGATGCCAGTGCCAAGCTGTTGTCTGGTAGCACCTTGTATTTGTATAATGCTAAAACTATTGAGCCACTAAGTAATGCCAATAATGCAGCGGCAAAGCAGCCAGATAGCTATGTCGTACAAGGCGGCGATACGCTGATTGGTACGGCGAATCGCTTTGGTTTGTCCGTCACTCAGCTCGCCAGCTACAATAATTTAAGCAGCCGTGCCGACTTACTTAGAGGACAAAAGCTATGGTTAATACCAGGCAAAGTGACGGCGCCTGCGACGACACCTGCCGCACCATCCACTAAACCAAGCAAATCGACCACGGCCACTAAAAACTATAAAGTAAAAGCAGGCGATGGTTTGATAGCGCTAGCACGTCAGTTTAATGTTCCCACAGCTACGTTAGCTAGTCTAAATGGGATTGGTGCCACAGACTCATTGTACGTCGGTCAAACGCTAAAAGTACCTGCTAGCGTTGACTTTAATTCGGCGACAAGCACGAGTAGCTCGAGTAATTCAGGCTCGGTGGCGACGACCAACTATAAAGTAAAAGCAGGCGATACCTTAATCGGAATTGCGAATAGCGTGGGAGTCAGCCCAACAGAGCTTGCGGCAGTGAACAGCAACTTTGGTGCCAAAGCTCGCTTGCAACGTGGACAAACCATCAAAGTACCAGCCTCTAAAGAGTTGGTAGACCGTCAACTAAATGACAAAGAAGTCAGTTATAAAGTAAAATCAGGGGATACTTTAACAGGTGTTGCGAAACGCTATAATATTGGCTTAAGTGATTTAGCAACCGCAAACAATCTAACAACCAACTCCAATCTGATACTTGGTCGTACCATTACTATTCCCGCTAGTGGTAGCATGGCTAAGGTTTCTAGTACCACTCAAAGCAATAGCAGCTCTGCTAGCACAGCGAGTAGTAATGGCAAAAAACTGGGCAATACGGAAAATTACAAAGTGCAATCAGGCGATGGTTTGATAGCGCTAGCACGTCAATTTGGTGTTTCGGTAGAAGACTTGGCTGCGACCAACAACTTGGCGACCAATGCACAACTACAGCGTGGACAAACGCTTAAAGTGCCAAAAGTGACTGTCAGCTATACCGTTGGGTCAGGGGATAGTCTGATTGGTCTAGCGCGTAAATATGGCGTGTCTACGCAAGAGCTGGCTGAGATGAACAATATAGCGGCTGATACTATGTTACAACGTGGTCAGCGTCTCACCGTCCCCAATCGCTAATAAGCGCGTGATGGGGATAGTCAGTGTAAACTGATCAATAGTCAATCAACCTGCACAAAAAAGCGGCTCTTTATAAGAGCCGCTTTTTTTAGCTAAAAACATGTCACAGTGTTTGTTGATTAAACGGTTTGAGTCTTTATCGTCTCAAGGTAGCTTCTGATGTTACTCACATAATGCATCGCTTGACCATAGCGGCTATTAGAGGCTCTATTGTCAGCTAAATAAGCATAGACGTTGGCCCAGCTTTTATCATCGATACCTTGATCTCTTAATTTACGCTGAATGCTTTTTACGGCGTTTGGCCCCATATTGTAGCCAGCAAGCGCAAACCAAATACGGTCAGTCTTTGGCACATCAGCAAACTCACCTTTCATTTGTTCTAAATAGCGCGCACCGCCGCCGATGCTTTGATAAGGGTCAACGCGGTCTGAAACACCCATCGCTTTGGCCGTATTATTGGTCAGCATCATTAAACCGCGTACCCCAGTGGGTGATACCGCATTGGCATCAAGATGAGACTCTTGATAGCCCATGGCGACCAGTAGCTCCCAGTCATGATTGTAATTGCGGGCTTGTTCTTCAAAAGAAGACTGATAATCAGGCAGCTTTTCTGTCAGTGTTCTTTGGAAATGATCTTGACTGTAAGCATCTTTCAATAAGTTTTGATTATAGAAGGCAGCCAGTTTTTGCGTGTTTTGTAATTTGATGCTATCACACAAGAAGTAACTGGCTTTTTTTGAGAGTGGGTCATTGGGTGAGCTAAATGTCCAGCTAACCTTTGGGTGCAAGCCGTTCTTTGTTAAGCTGGCATCATAACCACAACTGACATTAATAGACGACAAATTAAGCTGGCTTTTTAATTTGGTACTGGCCGTAGTTAATGCCATATCCGCCTCACCTGATCTTATGGCTTTTAGGGCCGCTTCCTCATTGGCATAAGCTTTTAGATCAATATCAACACCAAGCTCGTCCGCATAAGTACGCACCAAATCAAAACCAAAACCATGTTGGAAACCATCAGTGGCAAAATAAGTACTGTCGCCTGGAACCGCGGCTACGGTTAAGGTGTTTTGTAGCATGACATTGTCATAGGTTCGCACCTGCGTTCCCATTGTCGTGAGACTTTGGGCAGGTAGAGAAAGCAGCGCGATACTAGAGACCTGCGCCAGCTTTTTGGTTCGGGCAAAACGCGACGATGTCGTCGGGGTAACGGATGAAACGATGTTACTTTTAGTGTTCAGTAGGCGCTTAGATGGACGCAGTAAATAAGAAATACGGCGTTTTGCCCCTTGCGCAGATACTTTTACACGATAAGTAATACGCTGCATGGATGTCTCCTGATTTTAGCCATCCTGCTTACCGTAAAATGCGAATGAGTGTACGTTTACTAGAGACACACACATCACTGTTACATTTTAGAGAACATCACGCTGCTTCATTCATAATAAAAGCGTGACATCCTTTGTTTAACCCTAGTGCCGCTCATAAACCCTTTATAAAAGGCAGCGGTGGCGTATTTTATTAGCTCATTATCTACTGGCGTGTCACTTAAGAGGGCGAAAATACGGCTCTCAAAGCACCAATACCAAAATTTGGGTGCAAAACAACGCGAAGGGTATAAATCAGATGATTCCTTCATCGATGGTAGATACTGCTAATAGTAAAACAACGTCAGATTAAACACAGGTAAGGTCATGAATAAGTTAACAAAACAAAGCCGTAGATAAATTGAGCGACACAGTAATTTTTTATTCATACTCGTTAGACAGTCGTTCAATCATTACTACGCTAACGTCAGTACCTGCCGACTCATTCATTTATAACTGAATAAACAGGTACTAACACTGCATTGTTCCGCAATAAGGGCAGGCAAGGAATCTTGTTTGATAGTGAAAAAATGCTTATAAAATAAGCTATCAATCAAGTGATGCAATACCGTTATTGAGCTACTAAAACGAAGGTGTACTATGCTATTAACCACATATTGTGCAAACACAACACACTATTTGGCAGACAATCCAAAATCTCTTGTACCTTTTAAAACAAGGCGTTTTGGATATTTACCATCATTTAAGCGCCATAACCGGAGGCTGTAATAAATGGGAAGTCTCATGACAAGACATTCTTTCTTCAGGTAATAATATGCGGATACTCCCTAGATTATTCAAGTGTGGTTAAGAAATTAGCGATAAAACTTAACAATAGCACTATAGACGGTTAAAAATAGCGCTATTATTAATAAGTAGAAATGGCAAAAACCAGTCAAAGTTGTCTAATATAGGTAATAAACTAAATAAGTTTGGCGTAAATATCTAAACACTAAAGGCAAAAATAGCGATGTGGGGGAGTCCTATTAAGCGGGGTTGTCAATATCAATGAAAGTCACTGGCAACCCAAACTGCTGGGCAATAAGATCTCCTAACGCCTTTATACCGCCCCGTTCTGTTGCATGGTGCCCACAAGCAAAATAATCAATGCCAAGCTCTCGTGCAATATGAGTGGTACGCTCAGATATCTCACCCGAGATAAACACATCACAGCCCATCAATGCGGCTTGCTCAATCATGTCTTGGGCCCCGCCAGTACAAATGCCCACACGTTCGATCAGTCTGTTATGCTCCATGTTAGCGTCTGTACTGTTTGGGGCGCTATCGTTAGCAGAAATATGTAGTGGTACACGTCCTAGGGCTTGGGTGATTTGGGCAATGAGATTTTGAGCGCTCTGCGGTGGGCAAGTGGCTATGTTACCAACAGGATGCGCCTCATTAGGATATAGGGCACCCGTGATGGTCATGCCTAGCATGTCAGCCAGCTTGGCGTTGTTACCGATCAGCGGATGGGCATCAAGCGGTAGGTGGTAGCCAATCATAGAGATACCGTGCTGCATGAGTTTGCGTATACGCCGGCCTTTCATGCCGGTGATGGGCGCAGGTTCGCCTTTCCAAAAATAACCATGATGCACCATAATGGCGTCTGCTTTGTCGGCAATGGCCGCGTCAATCAACGCTTCACAAGCAGTGACACCAGTGACGATACGCTGAATAGCGCGTCCACCATCGACTTGTAAACCATTTGGCGCGTAGTCTCTAAAAGCATCAGCCGATAAGTAATCGTCGCAAAATCGCGTTAATTCTTGTACGCTAATGGTAGAAGGGGTGGATTCGGTTAAAATACGAGTGGCGCTCATGGTTTTCCCTTTTTTTGTCGTTATGTTCTTGTTGTGATGGTACTGGAGCAAACATCAAAAATTATAGATGGTTGCTCATAATGAATGGTCTTTATAGCGCTATTTTAACATGGTGCTGTAAAAGAGGAGAGAAAGCGAATAACTGAAATGGTACACGATACGTTACCACTTAGCCGTGCGGGGCGTTATAATTTAAGAGCGCGAGCCTGTCAAATCGGTAAACCGTAGGTATTTAGTTAAGTGTTAGACTGGTTGCGTTATATTTAGTCAATAACACGCTGTTTGCCGTCTTTATCTTCGTCTGTTTGTCTCAAATTTATAGAGGTTTTATATGTCGTCATCTCGGAACACCAGCAACAAGGCGTCTTTATTAAAATGGTTACCTTGGATTTTATTGCTGATACTGGTTGCAGCATTTATCTGGTTGTTTACGAGTATGAAGACGACATCGGAGGCCACGTGGGAGCCGCCGAGGACCTCGACTGCTGAACAGCAAGCATCGAAGCCTGTGGCTGATACGCCAGCGCCTATCTCTTCTTATCATAATGCGGTCGCCCGTGCGTCGCAGTCGGTCGTGAATATCTATACCACGCAAACGATGGCAGAGCACCCTTATATGGATGATCCGGTTTTACGCCGTTTTTTTGAATTTCATGGTGGTCCGTCACAAGAGCAGGGCAATACTAACTTAGGCTCTGGTGTGATTGTGTCAGAGGATGGGTATATCGTGACCAACGCTCATGTCATCGAAAAGGCAGATGAGATTACCGTCGCCTTTAATGATGGCCGTAAAAGCCGCGCCAGTATTATTGGTACCGATCCTGATAGTGATTTGGCCGTCATCAAAGTCGATATGACGGGGCTAACGCCGCTGGGTTTCCGTGAAAATCCTATTCGTGTGGGTGATTTGGCCCTAGCGATTGGTAATCCTTTCGGTGTGGGTCAAACGGTGACCCAAGGTATTATCTCGGCGACTGGGCGTACGGGACTTGGTGTCAATAAGTTTGAGGATTTCATTCAAACCGATGCGGCGATTAACCCAGGTAATTCGGGTGGGGCGCTGGTTGATGCTCGTGGTGAATTGGTCGGCATTAATACCGTCATATTCTCCCGCTCTGGTGGCTCGATGGGTATTGGTTTTGCCATTCCAACGGCACTGGTTGAACAAGTGATGAACGCCTTAATTAAAGATGGCCGAGTCAGTCGTGGTTGGCTGGGTATTGAGATACAGTCACAATTGCGCGATCCGACACAACTTGAAACGTCAACAGGTGTAGAGGTGCTACACGTGATTGAGCAAGGCCCTGCTGCCAAAAGTGGTCTAAGAGTTGGCGATATCATTTTGACTATTGATGGTGTTGAGATGACGGATGCCAATACGCTAATCCAATACGTTGCTCGTAAATCACCAGATACTGAACTTGATGCTCAGGTATTGCGTAATGGTAAAAATAAGCAGGTCACTATTTTGTTAGAAGAGCGACCAGAGCAAGAGCCTGTTGAGCGGCCAGTGGTGATTCATGACGAAACGCTTGGGGGCGTAGGTCAACCAAATCTACAAGATCAGAGACAAGAGGTGCCTATGATGTCAGAAGCAGAGCGTGACCGTATGCGCGAAGAGCTACTACAGTTATTTGAAAGAAATGGCGCACCCTTATAAAGACTGTTGTAATCAATAGGACGCTGAGCGTTTTATAGACAAGAAAAAAGCGCGTTATCTCTCAGATAACGCGCTTTTTGTTTTTAGCCTTATTCTATGATTGGCTCATGATTGATGTAAATCACCCCTCGCACGCGGCAACAGCAAGGAAGAATCTCATCTTCTTCAATCATGGCAAGCGGCGCAAATGGATAATCAATGGTGTGTGAGCTGGCAATACGCTTGACACGGCAACTACCGCAGTAGCCCTCGCGGCATTGATAATTGACCTCGTGGCCTGTGCGTAGTAGCCCATCGAGCAGACTTTCATCATCGTGCAAGTAAAATTGCTTTTTACTGGTCATTACCCAAGTCATAGTGTTAGTCCTATGCTCTTATAATTCAAAGCTCTTATAGTTCAAAGTCATCAAAATCGCTGTCTGATAAATCAGAGTCAATCTGACCCACCAAGTACGAGCTAATCTCTGTCTCTTGCGGCGCCACTTGCACGTTATCAGAAGACAACCAGGTATTGATCCACGGGATAGGGTTTGATTTTGAGTTTGGGAATGCCGCTGGCAAGCCAACTGCTTCCATACGTAAGTTGGTGATGTACTCAATATACTGGCATAAGATGTCTTTATTAAGACCAATCATCGAGCCGTCTTTGAACAGATAACCTGCCCATTCTTTTTCTTGCTCGGCGGCCTTACGGAAGATCTCAATACTTTCTCCGTAGCACTCATTGGCAATCTCAACCATCTCAGGATCGTCACGGCCGTTGCGCATGAGGTTGAGCATATGCTGCGTGCCTGTCAAATGTAGTGCTTCATCACGCGCGATGAGTTTGATGATCTTGGCATTGCCTTCCATCAGCTTACGCTCAGCAAAGGCAAACGAGCAAGCAAACGACACATAAAAACGGATGGCTTCTAAAACGTTGACCGCCATGATGCACAGATACATCTGTTTTTTCAGAGACTTTAGATCGACGGTGACTTGCACGCCATTGATGTTGTGCGTGCCCGCACCGTACAAGCTATATAGCTGCGAGTTGCGGTACAGCTCGTCATAGTACTGAGCGATATCAGAGGCACGCTCTAGGATATGCTCGTTTTGCATGATGTCATCAAAGATAATATTGGGATCATTGACGATGTTACGAATGATGTGGGTATAACTGCGCGAGTGAATGGTCTCGCTAAACGACCACGTCTCAATCCACGTCTCAAGCTCAGGAATAGACACCAGCGGCAGTAGCACCACGTTGGGACTACGACCTTGGATAGAGTCAAGTAGCGTCTGGTATTTAAGATTGCTCAAAAATATATGCTGCTCGTGCGATGACAGGTTGCTAAAGTCGATACGGTCGCGCGACACATCGACTTCTTCTGGACGCCAAAAAAACGACAGCTGCTTTTCAATCAATTGCTCAAAGATCGGGTGCTTTTGTTGGTCATAGCGCGCCACGTTGACGGGCTGACCAAAGAACATCGGCTCTTTTAGCGCATTGTTTGGCGTTTGAGAAAAAATCGAGTAAGTCATGGGACTGCCTTTATCATTGTTACAGTTATTGATTTAAATGGATTTGACTGGGTTTGATGTGATTATATTACAAATTTTTGGTTGATAGATTTTTAGATTAGAGGTTCTCTAGTGATATCTGGGTTGGTGCTTGTCCATCGTTCATATAGGCTTTGAATATCTCGCTCAGCTCACTATCGTCTAATCCCTCTAGCTCGTCAACAGCACTCTGGCGTAGCGTATCCAAATCCACGTCTGGGGATTGCTTGGATGATGGCTTGGGCGTTTGTTTAGCGGACAGTTTCTGTGTGTCTTTTTTTGGCTGTCTTTTTAGCGGTTTCTTAGCTGATTTTGCGGCGTCTGTCTTGGCGTCAGCATTTGCGTCTAACTGCTCACGCACCTCTGCAATATCAACCTCGACTTGTACGATATGCGAGCCACCATCGTTTAGGTCTGAAAATACGTTTGGGATAAACAAACCACCGTCTTTGATGATTGCGGTATATTGCACATGACCTCCGTCGTTTTAGTTCTATCTGTACGTTTTAATTATAGCAGTAGCCAATCCCGCCTACCGTTTGGGCGTAATTTGTAGGGTGTGCCTTGCGCACTTTTAAACACAGTTTTCATATCATCGGTGCGCTGGGCGCACCCTACAACTAACTAATACATTTCCTTGATTTTAAATTCTTTCTTACTAAAAGGGGTGATAGCATTATTTTCTTTAAACCATACATAGATTATAGGGTCGCTAACAGTAGATCTCTCTGAAAAATTCATTTCAATAACTTTTATACAATCTTTATAAGATTCCATAAAATTTGCTACCTTACGGAAGTAAGGTATAAATACTTTATGATCCTCTTTAATATAAGACTCATCGGGGACTAGATTTTCGAAATCAATTTTCTCGTAACCATTGGATCCAATCTCTTCATCAAATGGATTAACAATATTTTGTGTATGGAAACCATAACTTTTACCATCGTTTACTAACTGTTTGAACTTAATATTTCTATTAGATAATAGGTTCATAAGCTCATTCTTGCTTTCGTCAGGTGTTTTTAATCCAAAAATTATGCTTCGAATAGCATCGGAACGATGATGATTTTTACCCTGATTATCACAAACGATTCTGAATTCTTGTTCTTTATCCCAGTCAAAGTGCTTAGTGCCAATCATTTTTTGTAATAGAAAATCATTGCTAATATCCTCAACTCCAATATCAGGTGGAGTATTTGAGTACATCACATCAAAACATTGATAAAGACCTTTATTCTTACCGATTAAATCTTCTAAATCATATTCAATGCAAATTCCTGTATGATCCTGTGCATAACTAGCCCATAAAGAAGAAATATTGTAAGACTTACTAAGGGAAAAAATACCTGAACTTTTAATCATGTCTTGGATTGAATCAAATTGATTATGAAGCTCATTCTTATTAATTTGAGGTGCTATCAAGGAAGCAAAATTCATGAACGTATTATATGACTCAGTAGAATAGTAGCATTCACAAGGATCATTTAATGTTTCTTTTGAAGGTGCCCAAAAATAGTTTTCTTCCAAAGATTCACGTGTAAACTCATTCAACTCTCTATATTTGTATAAATTCAAAAGTTACCTCGCTTTATTAGATGATAAGGTCACTACGAGTCTTAGAAATAGCGATGCAGATTAAACTAGGGTTTCATCTGCATCATTTATTTCGAGCTTGAATCTAAATCTTACAAGCACCGCCAGCACAATCATCTTCCATATCCGCTTGGGCGTCGTTCGCACCATCACGAGTGTTATGATAGTACAACGTCTTCACACCCATTTTATAAGCGTTTAGCAAGTCTTTTAGCAATATCTTCATCGGTACACGGCCACCTGCATAACGAACGGGATCGTAGTTGGTATTGGCAGAGATACTTTGATCGACGAATTTTTGCATGATAGCGACCAGCTTTAGGTAACCGTCATTGTTTGGCATTTGCCACAGTAGCTCGTACTGATCTTTTAGGGTCGCAATCTCAGGCACGACTTGCTTTAAGATGCCGTCTTTTGAAGCCTTGATAGAGACCAGACCACGTGGTGGCTCGATACCGTTGGTCGCGTTGGCGATCTGGCTTGAGGTCTCAGACGGCATTAAGGCGGTTAGGGTAGAGTTGCGTAGACCGTGCTCAGTGATCTCGCCACGTAGCGTTTCCCAATCGAGATGTAGTGGCTCTTGGCAGATTTTGTCCAAGTCGGCTTTGTACGTATCAATCGGCAAGATACCTTGTGAGTACGTGGTCTCATTGAACGCAGGGCACGCGCCTTGCTCTTTTGCCAATTTGTTTGACGCTTTTAAGAGATAATACTGCAAGGCTTCAAACGTTTGATGCGTCAGACCAAGCGCGCTGTCGTCCGAATAGCGTGCGCCATTCTTAGCTAAGTAATAAGCATAGTTGATTACGCCCACACCTAGCGTACGGCGACGCATACTGCCGTTTTGGGCCGCTTTAACAGGATAGTCTTGATAGTCGAGCAGGGCATCAAGCGCACGCACGATCAGCTCGGCTGGCTCTTCGATGTCGCTGACGTTTTCAACTTTACCCAAGTTGACCGCTGATAGCGTACAAAGGGCGATTTCACCTTCTTCGTCATTGATGTTATCAAGTGGTTTGGTCGGTAGGGCGATTTCCATACATAGGTTTGACTGGCGAATCGGCGCAACGCTCGCGTCAAATGGGCTATGGGTGTTGCAATGGTCGACGTTTTGGATGTAGATACGACCTGTGCTGGCGCGCTCTTGCATCATTAGGCTGAACAAATCAGCGGCTGGGATTTGGCGGCTACGAATAGCAGGGTCATTTTCGTACTTAGTATATAACTCTTCGAACTTGTCTTGATCTTCAAAGAACGCATCATAGAGGCCTGGCGTGTCGCCTGGTGAAAATAGCGAGATGTCTTGACCTTTGATCAAACGGGTATACATGGTTTTATTTAACTGGACGCCGTAGTCCATATGACGCACACGGTTGTCTTCGACGCCGCGGTTGTTTTTGAGTACCAGTAATGACTCAACTTCTAAATGCCATAGTGGGTAGAACAACGTCGCAGCACCGCCACGGACGCCACCTTGTGAGCAGCATTTCACGGCCGTTTGGAACAGTTTATAGAAGGGGATACAGCCAGTATGCTGCGCTTCACCGCCACGGATTGGGCTACCAAGGGCACGGATACGACCTGCGTTGATGCCGATACCAGCACGCTGTGATACGTAGCGTACGATGGCGCTGGTGGTGGCGTTGATGGAGTCTAGGCTATCACCACATTCGATCAAGACGCACGAGCTGAACTGACGCGATGGCGTACGCACACCTGACATGATGGGCGTTGGTAGCGAGATTTTGAACTCTGAGGTCGCATCATAGAAGCGTTTAACATAATGCAAGCGGTCTGATTTGTCATAACCCGCAAACAGACACATACCAACGAGCATGTATAAGAACTGCGGGCTCTCGAAAACGGTCTTGGTCACGCGATCTTGGACGAGGTATTTACCCGCCATTTGTTCAACCGCCGCATAGGCAAGATTCATATCGCGCCAGTGATCAAGGTACTCTTCTAATTCATCAAACTCGGCACGGCTATAGTCAGCTAGGATATGCTCATCGTATTTGCCAGCATCTGTCAGCGTTTTGACGTGATCGTAAAGATGCGGCGGTGTGAATCTGTTGTAAGCAATCTTACGCAGATGGAAGATAGCCAAGCGCGCGGCCAAATATTGATAGTCAGGCGTGGTCTCAGAAATCAGATCGGCCGCTGACTTGATGATGGTTTCGTGGATATCACGAGTCTTGATGCCTTCATAAAACTGAATGTGCGATTTTAGTTCAACTTGCGATACTGACACATTTTCTAACCCATCAGCCGCCCACGCAATCACCTTGTGGATTTTGTCTAAATTAATAGGCTCTAAACGTCCGTCACGTTTGGTCACTTGGATGTTATCAATATGTGTCATGTTGTCCTCTTAATTGGATTGCTTATAATGATGCTGCACGGTTCATACTTGGCAGGCATGCTTTATAACGCTAGTACGTTTTGCTGCGGTAGATGATTTTCTTTAGGCAAAAAGCGACCGCTACTCATAATAATGATTAAAATCACTGAGTACTACATATAGCGTGTTTGTTAGTAGGTAGGCACAATATAGCGGGAAAATTTTGAAAATGCTATATTGATTTTAGACCAAAACTATGTTGCTGCGAGGTTGTAGACGGCCCATATTTTGGCAAAGGACGATGGGGCAAGGGTTAGGCGCGATTGACTCAAATAATAAATTTTTTGTAAAAATATCGTGACGATTTGTTTTTATTCTCTCGGTTATTGTTGGCTAATAACACAGGTCGCCGGAGTAACAATGCGGGCGCAGATTGTACAGCAAACCACAAAAAATCGCCACCCATATGTTATTACTAGCGAGTGACGATTTGGATGAAAAAGGGGCTGGTTATTTTAAAAAAACCATTATTTATTTAAACCACCATGCGGACGGTTTTGGCATTATCAAGCGATGCATAAAGCGTATTCACCTGATCGGCAGTTGTGAGGTATAAATTGACACGTGCTGAGTGAAAACGGCCCGTTCTAGACGGTTTGACTTCGATGGAAGCCAAGTCAAAATCTGGGAACTGACTGCCCAAGATAAGCTTCACTTCATTGAGCAAGTTGTCGTGCTCGCCTTCGTGACCAATGATGCTTAGCGGATAGTTCATTGGAAAATCCCAAAGCTCAGGGTTTTGAATGTCGGTCTTTTTGCCTCGTAACGCGCTTGCATTGGGAGCCAGTTCGGTCACGTTGACCGATTTTTTATTTACTGGATTTTGGCTGTTGTCTTTTGGATCATCACTCATGATGCGTGCCTCATTTTTATGAAAATATCAAATATGGAAATAGTGGTCTTAACCCAACTAAGAATCGATGCCGTGCTCAGTCTTTAATGGACGGACTTAATTCTGGACGAGTGTCTTTGTTAAGGGTAGTCACTTTATTCACTGTTTATAGTGGCATATGGGCGATTATTCAAGGGCCGTGAGGGCTATGGCAATAGATTGTTGACAAGAATGGGAGGATGTCTTTTCTTTTATTTAGGATCAACCCTATCAAGTCAACCGATCATGGCAAATAGCCATTGATAGGCGCGATATCAGGCGGAATGTCCGTTTCTCCCAGCGCTTCTAACAAGTTGATTTCGATCGTACGTGACAATGCAGTCAGGGGCAGTTTATTGGCAGCCAAGCCAAAAGGCTCTTCAAGCTCCTCACTGAGGGCATCTAAACCAAAAAAAGTATAAGCAATCACTGCACAAATCAAAGGCGTTGCCCAACCTAGGGATGCCACCAAGCCAAAAGGCAACATGATGCAATACAAGTAGGTTGTGCGATGCACCAATAGCATATAAGCAAAAGGCAGCGGCGTGTTATGAATACGTTCGCAGGCTGCCAAAACAATCGTCATAGAGGTCAGGCGCTCGTCCATATTCTGGATTATGTGATCTGACACTAGCCCTTGACGTCGAATCTCTCCAAGCTCTTTACCCATCATACGCATCAGATAGTTGGGTACGTTATGCGATTGGCGCATGCTGGCATGATGCTTTGGGTCAACAAAACGCTCGATGTCTTGCCAAGGTTCAGTATCACGAAGGCGATGGCGCACAGCGTGTGTAAAGGCGATGGTCAGGTACACCATACGTTGTTGGGTACGCTGTCCATTATCGGACTCGTCATCTATAAAAGAGAGCATTTGGCGGGTTAGGCTGCGACACTCATAAACCAGCTGTCCCCATAAGCTGCGCGCCTCCCACCAACGCTGATAGCTCGCGTTGTTACGAAACCCGAGAAACAACGAAAGGGCGATCCCTAATAAAGTAAAAGTCGCCGTACCATAGTAGGGGAAAGAGTTGGGAATCCAGTGCTGAATAATCGTAATTAAAGTACTGAGCAGGGTAATCAGCAAAACTTGTGGATAGATTTTTGGAATGATTGAGCCACGGAATGTGAAAAATATTTTAAAAGGATGGGGTTTTTGCCGGACAATCATGTCAGTTTCCTAGCGATGGAGTACATATATGCGCTGTTAAGTGTATAGTAGGTTTCCAAGAGACAGTCAAAACCTATAAAGCTTAAGCTGCCATCAATTTGTTAGTGACTACTATTTGTTATAGATTACTATGGGTGAAAAACGATTGTATTTTAAAAGTAATTGTCTAAAAGTAGAAGCGTCGTTGACATAAAAAAAGCTGAGACAGGCTCAGCTTTTTTATGGGGTTTACTGTCTAGTATTTAAAACCCATTCTATAGGCTTAGAACTGACCAGTAAATTTAGTCATTCTCTAAGAAAGAGCGCAGATGCTCAGAGCGTGAAGGATGACGTAATTTACGTAGTGCCTTTGCTTCAATCTGACGAATACGCTCACGCGTTACATCAAACTGCTTACCGACTTCTTCTAGGGTGTGGTCAGTTGGCATGTCGATACCAAAGCGCATTTTTAGCACACGCGCTTCACGCTCAGTGAGGTTACCGAGCACATCACGTGTGGCTTCGCGTAGACCAGCAGACGTTGCATCATCGACAGGACTTGAGATAGTCGAGTCTTCGATAAAATCGCCTAGATGTGAGTCTTCATCATCACCGATTGGGGTCTCCATTGAGATAGGCTCTTTGGCAATTTTTAACACCTTACGGACTTTGACTTCGTCCATCTCTAAGCGTTCGCCTAATTCCTCAGGGGTTGGCTCGCGTCCCATTTCTTGTAGCAACTGACGTGAGACACGGTTTATCTTATTGATGGTCTCAATCATATGCACAGGAATACGGATAGTGCGGGCTTGGTCAGCGATAGAGCGGGTGATTGCCTGACGAATCCACCACGTGGCATAGGTTGAGAACTTATAACCACGGCGATATTCAAACTTATCGACCGCCTTCATCAGGCCAATATTACCTTCTTGGATCAAATCTAAGAACTGTAGACCACGGTTGGTATATTTCTTGGCGATAGAGATCACCAAACGCAAGTTGGCTTCAACCATTTCTTTTTTCGCGCGGCGGGCTTTTGCTTCACCAACCGCCATACGGCGTGCCACATCTTTCATGTCGTGGATTTTCATGTCGAGCTGTTGCTCGTAATCACGAATTCTGCGTTGTAGCAAAATAACATCATCGGTGACTTTTTCTAGTGTACCAGCAAAAGCGGGCTTACCCTTGATGCGCTCAATGAGCCAATCAACGTTGGTTTCGTTACTTGGGAAGGTTTTACGAAACTCTTCGCGCGGCATGCGACCACGGCGAATAACCAAACGCATGATTTGACGCTCTTGCTTACGCACATCGTCATAGACGTCATGCATGATGGCCATCACTTGATCAGACAAGCGGTTGTTTAGCTTTAGCATCATAAAGCGTTCTGCGAGTAGGGCGTAAGCGTCATCAGCTTGTACGCTACCACGGCCATAATCTAACAAGGCTTGTTTGGCTTTGATAAACAAGTTCTCGATTTCTTCTAAACGCAAACGCACTTCTTCTGCATCAAGGCCGCTGGTTTCTTCTTCGGCTTCTTCTTCAACGTCGTCGTCATCTTCGTCATCATCGTCAAGCACGGCCGCTTTGGCATTGGCTTTTGCTTTGATCACAGGCGGGTTTTCTTTCTCTTCTTTGATCCGCTCGCGCTCTTCTTTCGCCGCTTCTTTGGCTTCTTGCGCGGCTATCTTGTCTTCTTCGGTTTCAGGGTCTAAAAAGCCTGTGATGACGTCAGAAAGCTTCTTTTCGCCCTCTTGTACTTTTTGATACTCATCAAGGACAAACTGTACCGTACCTGGCCAGTAGGCCATGGCGTGCTGCACGTCACGAATACCTTCTTCGATACGCTTGGCAATGGCGATCTCACCTTCACGGGTAAGTAGGTCAACCGTACCCATTTCACGCATATACATACGGACAGGATCGGTGGTGCGACCCGGCTCAGTCTCAACAGAAGCCAATACGGCTGCTGCCTCATCCGCTGCCATGTCATCATCACTTGAATCATCGTTCATCAAGATGTCATCGGCATCGGGGGCAGATTCAAAGATTTTAATACCAACATCCGTCAGCATTTGCACAATATCTTCGATCTGATCGCTTTCGGTAATAGAGTCGGGCAGTTGGTCATTCACCTCAGCATAGGTAAGATACCCTTGCTCTTTACCCATTTGGATTAAGGTGGCCAGTTGAGATGTGGACTTAGAAACTGACTTATCGTTCATAAATACTCGCTTACTTGCATCGGACATTTTTATATTGTGACTCGCTATCGCTTGCTGGCTGCGTTGATCTTATCAATCGATTGATCAAAATGGGGCGTAGAGGTTGTCAATAATATCAAAAATGAGTTGATATGAATAAAGGCTCAAAACACTACAATAACAATGCTAAAAAACAGCTAAAAATTAGAAAAGCTAAAAAGTCTTCAAAATAACAATATCTAAAAAATCATAGTATCTAAAAACTGATACTTAAAAATAACACCCAAAACTTACGCTTAACGCTGCCTGCTTACAGTCGTTAAGCAGTGCTGTCAATACACAGCGACACAGTTTAACACAGACCACCGTAATCAAGCACGAGGTAGTGATAGCTACCGACCGTTTTTTGCGGTTTATTTACGATCAGTTGCCTGTTTGGCACGCTTTTAAATGGGGCCATGACGACTGGGTATAATCACTAGTAGTGGGGGCAGCATTGACACTTTTAAAGGGCGACCGTTTGAGAAATAAAAATTAAGCGTAAGACCTAAGATTGAACGGTGACCATTTGTGCTGACTGCTCGGCTTGCTGGGCGCGTAACCAGTCATTTAATAACTGTGACTGCTTACGGACAATCGCCAGCTTAATATGATCGGGATTTTTTATCAGCTCTTGCATCTTTTTTTGCAAATGTAGTTTAAGTAGCTGCATCACTAAGTTTTCAATGAGCTCATCCAAGCTTAAAACATTTCTTGCCGTTAAGGTTTTATAAAATCCGCCCCAGCTACGGCTAAGCATCTGTTGGGTAAGCGGCTTCACATTCGATAAGACAAAATGCGCGGCCGCATTGGCGTCTTTTGGCAAATAGTTAAGGCAACGTTTGATGGTGCTGACGATGTCAAGTAAGGCGGTGTCTTGCAGGTCTTCCCAAGCAAGCGGACGCAGGATATCGGGCGCCGCTTTTTGTTTAATATGGGCAGGCAGGTGTAAATCATGGATACCTGCCTGTCGCCAAATAGACTCAATCGGGTCCTCGGTGAGGGCGCGCGGCTGGAATAAAAAACAAAGTTGCAGTTGCTGACTGATGGTCATGTCACCGTCAAAATCTAACAGTGCATCTTTGGCCTCGACGTTTTGACTGCGCTTGCCGCCAAGCTTTTGATAAATGTCATTGTTGAGCAAATAACGAAAACTACTGCCTTTGGGTAAGGCGGTGGTTAAGGCGCGCACTTGCGACATCAGCTTGGCTTTGCCTTCTGCCAAGGTCAAATCATAACGCTCACTTAGATAGGCAAAAATGTACTGGGACAACGGCATGGCATTAGCGATTTGCTCGCGCATGGCATCGCCGCCCTGACTTTTGATAAAAGTATCAGGGTCATGATTATTGGGTAAGGTTAAAAACCGCAATTCTTTATCATCCGCCAGCACAGGCAGGGCCACCTCAAGCGTACGCCAAGCGGCTTTTTGTCCCGCACTATCGCCATCGAAACTCAATGTCAAAGTAGGGTTTAGCGTTAATAGCCGTGATATCTGACTTTCATTAATCGCTGTACCCATAGAGGCGACAGCGCCATAAACGCCGGCTTGATAAAGGGCGATGACATCCATATAGCCTTCGACCACAAGCCAGCTATCGGCACGCTGCTGGCGCGACTCATAATAACCGTACAGCACATGCTGCTTATGAAAAACTGGCGAGTCTGAGGAGTTGATGTATTTGGGCTTTACCTCGTCATCGAGCGCACGACCACCGAAACCAATAGTACGGCCTTGGTTATCTCGAATAGGAAAAATGACGCGATCACGCAGTAAATCATAGTCTCGCCCAGACTCTGATTGGCGCACTAAACCGAGTGCCTTTAGTCCCGCGATATCTTGCGGAAACTGATGCTCAAGATGCTGCCAACCAAACGGTGCATAACCCAAACCAAAAGTCTCAAAAATCTCCTCGGTAATACCGCGCGATAAAAAATAATGCTTGGCATGAGGGTGGGTTGTGAGATTGTGCTGATAAAACTGCTGTATTTGCGCCAATAGCTCATACAGGTTGCCGTCTTCTTCAGACTGGCTACTCACACCATGTGGGTCACTCATTCCATCGGTGTCGGTTAGCCATGGTGGCGGATACCCATTATCGCTGTGGTGGTCACTACCGCTTTGATAGTCTGCATCATAAGTATCAGGGGGGTAAGGCGCAGAGGCGTAGTTATCTAGCGGTGGATACTCCCCATAGCTTGCATTATCGTTGTAGGCAGGGGCGTCTGCATACGCTTGAGGAGTTTGGTCAATATTGCTTTGATTAACCTTGTCTTGATTGACACTGCTTTGATTGACGTTGTCTTGAGCTATAGCTGGGCTAGGCACAGGTGGGACAATGGGTTTAGGGGCGCTACGCTGATAACTGACATTTTGTTGCTCTTCTTGTGGTACCTCAATACCAGTCTGCTTTGACAGCTCATTGACCGCCTCGATGAACGTTAAGTTTTCATAGTCACGCAAAAAGCTGATGGCGTTGCCACCGACACTACAGCCAAAGCAATGGTAGATATTTTTTTGTGGATTGACATAAAAAGACGGCGATTTTTCCCCATGGAAAGGGCAGCAGCCCTTAAATTCACTCCCCGCCCGTTTAAGCGTGGTATGTCGCCCAATAATGCTGATTAAATCAGCTTGGCTATTTAGTTGCTCGAGGATATGATTAGGAATGCTCATACAAAAAACAGTTTACCATAGGTCAATTATGTTGGGGCATAGACAGTACCGTGCTTTTTTACATCATTCTTTTACTTTGAATTCATTGTAGAGTAAAAACAGAAAAATAAGGCCAACAGAGCGTTGACCTTATTATTTATGATGTGCAATCGACGGTATAAAATCAAAAAAAGTCACTTAATCTGATTTAACTAGTCCTCATCACCCACATCTGTATCCGTATTCGTTTCAGGTAGCGTTGTACGGCGCGTAGGATTCATGTTTTGCGGATCAACGGTCGCTTCTCGAGCAGTAGAGCCAGTGCTTGATTGGCTGGTGACTCGTTCTGTAGACGCTTCCGGCAGACCTAAGCCCACATTGATGCCGGCGTTACGTACAGCCGAGGTATTGACCGCAGGCGCATTGGTAGTGTTGTCGCTAGGCAGTCTTAATTGGTTGACGTTACGAATCATCTGCGTCTTGGTGGCACCATTGTACTCGCCCGTTGCGACTGAGGTGTCTTGCATACTTGAGCGGCCAAGCTGACCAAAAGTCAATTTGTTAAGCCAAGTGCGATCACGTTTGGTCTCTAATCTCACACGGCCGTCACTGGTTAGCCAATTTGGATAGTTAATTTGTAATAGTGTTTTGTACTCATTTGCCAAGTCCGTCAGACCTAATTTGTCATGGCTATAAGCGAGAACAGCGATGGCTTCAGGAATAGATTCACTGAGTGGATAGTACTGAAACACCCATTTGGCACGATTGACAGCGGCCACGTAAGCTTCGCGCTCAATATACCAATTGGCAGCGCTCATCTCACTTTCAGCAAACTGATTGTAAATAAAGGTCATGCGCTGAGCGGCATCTGGTGTGTAAGGGCTATTAGGGTATTTGTTGATAAGCTCTTGGAAGTTTGCAAAGGCAATGCGTAAGTACGCTGTATCACGCTCAGCTTGGTTTAGCTTAAACAGTTTTAGGCCCTCTGATGAGCCTTGCATATTGGCCACGCCGCGCACATAGTAGGCATAGCTGACTTGTGGATTAGAAGGGTAGAGATTGATGAACTGCTCAGCGCTGGCCGCTGCCATTTCATACTTACCACTTTCATATTGGGCATACATTATATCAAGCAACGCCTGTTCGGCATATTGTCCAGTAGGGTAGAAAGTGCGTAGATTGGTCAGATCTTCGATGGCTTGGGTATAGCGACCTTTATCAATCTGGGCGATCGCATCGTTATAATAACCTTGCTCTGACTTTTCGGCCGTCTCTACCGCATCGACGTCTGCACCGCCGGTTAAATTTTTAAAAGTCTGACAGCCCACGAGATTGACGCTTAGCGCTAGTAGGGTTATTGAGGACAGTTTGATAAACGTATTGCCAACAGCTTGCATACTTCTTCTCCGACACAAGACGCACAATAGCAGCAGCGCTACTATGCTATATAAAAGGTTAATAATAAAAAACGATGCTTATGGTATCAATTAACTGTCTATTATTGAGTACGTTCATCATGAAGCGGACGCGACATCAACGTGATTTTTATCTAATGAGGTTTTGCCCCCGTTCATGTTACTCGGGCCTTGGGTCAATACCACATCACCACAGCTAACGTTAAAATACAGTTGTTTTAAAAATACAATGCCATAGCATACAGCAAAATATGGCGATACTTTATAGAATAACGTTTGTTTCGTCTATTTTTTGCCTCGACAGACTACTGCTTGCAAGCTACGTGATAGTCATATTTCATTTACGTTTGGTATTTTAACATGGGCGACTATCGTGAGCGATGTCGAATGTCATTGCCACTGATAAATATACAGTAAATTACAGCAATGTCATATTTTAGAGAGTTAGTCATTTTAACCATGAGTGTTTGAGACATGACGTTATCATCAAAAAATGACAGATAACACACAGCTTCTATAGGGCTTAAGCGCTCAGCATGGTACACTATCGCAGGACTGGCTCTACTTTTTTTGGCAACGATTATATTTATCATGTGCCATTAAGCCGCGAGGGGCAGTCTGTTTTTTATAAAGTTGCGATTGCAATTTCTTTAACCATTTTCTCAAAAGTTGCCTGACCAAACGATTTCAGGGGCTTTGTTATGTATATATCTAGCTATGAATAATAATGCTATAACTACCCATTTACCACCGAATCAATCATTAGATATTGATTCATCAGCACAAGAGTCACCAATGCCAAATGATGTTTTAAAGAATAGTGAGTTACCTGACGATAATCAGACAGCGCTTGATGAGCAAATGCAAGATGATGTGCTCGATGACGACGACGTGCTCGAAGAGGGTAGCGATGACATTAATGAAGACGTTGATGATAGCGATGATGACGAGACCACAGTAGCCGGTCAAGCCGTGCCGGTGATTGTGGATATGACGCACACTGTCACAGAAGATCAGTCAGGTCTGCGTATTGATAAGGTAGCGTCGCAGGTGTTTACAGATTTTTCGCGTGTACAGCTACAAGGCTGGATCAGTGATGGCAGTTTACTCTACAACGGTAGTGTGCAAAGACCCAAGGTCCGCGTCAAGGCAGACGATGTGTTGCATCTATCGACCACGCTGGAGCAGCATAGCGAAGATCAGCCAGAAGATATAGATATCGACGTCGTCTATGAAGATGATGATGTATTGGTGATTAATAAACCTGTTGGTATGGTTGTACATCCTGGCGCTGGTAATCAGACGGGCACCTTGGTCAATGCGTTACTGTATCACTATCCACAGCAGCATCATTTGCCGCGTGCAGGGCTGGTACACCGTATTGACAAAGACACCTCAGGGCTACTACTGATTGGTAAAACCAAGCCTGCTCAAATGGCACTGATGGAGCAGCTAAAAGACAAGTCAGTCTATCGCCATTACCAGTGTGTGGTGGCAGGGGATGCAGCAAGCTTATTACGTCATCGCCGCATTGATGCACCGATTGGTCGACATCGCAATCAGCGTACCAAAATGACCGTAATGACGGCAGGACGTGAGGCCGTCACGCATTTATTAAACGTCACACCTCTGAACGAAAACTACTGTCTATTAGACGTAGGACTTGAGACTGGGCGTACCCATCAGATTCGTGTGCATTTGAGTCATGTAACTTATCCGATAGTAGGTGACCGTGTCTATGGTGGCCGTCGCCAATTGCGTGCAGGTCTGACAGAAGCGCAGCGTCAAGCGATTAGTAACTTTCCCCGTCAAGCCTTGCACGCTTATACCCTAGGCTTTGTTCATCCGACGACAGGTGAGGATATTGAAGTGACAACGCCCCTCCCTGAAGATATGCTGCAATTAATAGCAGTGCTTAGCGATGGCTATGATGACGAGTAGCCATCTTTAACCGTACGGTAAAAGCTCTCGTCACGGATAGGAAAAGCAGTAGACAGCTGTCAATGAGACAAAGACGACTCACTAAGTGGTAAATTGGCATGATAAATAAACTTCCAATAACATTGCTCACGCAAATTGATGATGTGGCTGTTTTTCAGACGGCCGCTTTTACTAATGTTGAGACTGTGAGTGCTAGCGATTTTGACTTAAAAAATCAGCAGTTAGAGCCGCACAATGGCGCCAATTATGGTGAGCTGAACTTAGGGTTGCATGTTAGTGATGAGGCAACAAAGGTGCTGGACAATCGCATGCGCCTATTGGCTGCCATTAATGAGCAGTTTTTCACCCTATCATCGCAGCGCTTCCAAGACATACCTATCAAACGCTTACACTGGGTCAATCAGATTCATGGTAAGCAAATCCATGATGTCGATGCCACTGCCCTCAGTATGCAGCCAGTGGCCGCAGATGCGATGATCAGTCAACAGACAGGTCTTGGACTGGCGATTATGATAGCGGACTGTGTCCCCATTGTCTTGTATCAACCTACGAGTGGACAGATTGCAGCGATTCATGCAGGCTGGCAGGGGCTGGCTGCTGGAATTATTCCAGCAACGGTAAAACGCTTTAAGGAGTCTGGGGAGATCAAGGCTTGGATTGGCGTTTGCATTAGTCAGGATAACTATGAAGTTGGTGTTCAGGTGCGCGATCAGCTACTAAAAGGGTGCATAGAAAATACATCACTGACTAAAGCGAGCATTGATAGTTTTGATCAGCGATATGCTATCCATTCGGATGATGTCAGCAAGAATGGTAGCAAGGCGCCGCATTTACCTGAGACAGTTGATAAAGCGACAATTCACGCGACAAGCGCCGCAAAAAAAATTAAGCTGAATTTACCAAAGTTGGCAGCAGATCAGTTAAGTAGCGCTGGTGTGAGGTTAGCTCATGAGTCACTTATACACTGTAGTTATGCCGATGACCGTTATTACTCCTATCGGCGTCAGACACACTTGCAGCAGCCTGCTACGGGGCGTATGGCGCTGGTTATTGCACGCGCTGCTTCTGTATGAGAGTATGCGATGTGTTGTGTAGAGGTTTTAGGCAAACGCTGAGCCTGTCTAACTGACTGCACCCATTCATTTGTATTATTTTTATCCCATCATTTATAGCCATTATTAGAGTTTGTATGAATAAATCTACCGAGCCGTCTTTCACGTCCACAACCACTGACCACGCGCCCAATGTATCGATTGCTGTTATTTTCCACAGTAACTATGGTCATACTAAGCGCGTTGCCGAAGCAATAGTCAAAGGTGCACACCAGCAACTGCCAGAAACCCAAGCCAAAGCCGTGGATGTCCATGATGTCGATTGGGACTATCTCGATCAGGCCGATTTGTTGGTGTTCGGTAGTGCTGTATATATGGGTAGCGTGACGGCTGAATTTAAGACTTTTATGGATGAGACTTCAAAGCGCTGGTATCACCGTAAATGGGAAGGTAAGTGGGCCGCCGCTTTTGCCAATTCAGGTGGATTAAGCGGTGATAAGCTGGCGGTATTACAGCAGATTGCTCTATATGCTATGCAGCATGGCATGAACTGGATTGGCTTACCACTGATGCCAACAGGTCATGAGGAACATGATTTGAACCGTCTATCTAGCTTTTTGGGCTTAATGACCCAGTCACTTGATGGGCCACCCGAAGAAACACCTGGGTCTGGTGATATCGATACGGCCATTTGGTTTGGTGATCACTTGGCCAAAACCATTATTAAGCATCAGCCAACCGCTTCAAAAAGCTAACGTAGCCTGCGATTAAGTCGCTGTGATTAAGTCATTAACAATGTTTTATAGAAGTTAGAGGGCAGGTATCAAACCGATATCTGCCTTTTTTGTTTTTCTTATTTTATGGAGTGCCACTTTGAACCACGATGGTGGTAGCAGGGAGGTTTTTGACAGGAATGGGACTTTCAACGAATTGAAATGATTGACAGCCTGTAAATAGCATGGTTGTGGTAGCTAAACAGATAACGGTTAACGATTTCATAATGGTGTCTCAGGAGGCAGTTTGACCCAATATAGTGGCTATTGCGTATGAGCAAACACGGTCACGGTAAGGAATAAAGTGGGTTTTGAACCATTATATATAAAAACCTCTCAGTAGCAGAGGGTTATTAAACAGTTACCTAAAACCTATCTAATCTTAATTATTTATAATTAAAATAAGCAATTCATCTATCAACCAAAAGAAGTTAAAAAAGCATTATGATCCGTGGTCATATCATCGAACTCAAACCCAACAACGTACAAGCAAATCACTTTGCTCGTGCTTGCGGCGTGGCGAGAAAAGCCTACAACTGGGCTTTGTACGAGTGGCAACGGCAGTATGCGCTTGACAAGGCGTACCGTGAGGCGTGTTTGGCGACTGGTATTGAGATTGATACCAAAAAGC
>Ga0208300_100087_pt1 | contig 102757 bp, 98 predicted proteins | sample 23_taG_FD_184096 | JGI IMG/M metagenome (GOLD analysis project Ga0208300, IMG submission 184096) | Marine viral communities from Cariaco Basin, Caribbean Sea - 23_WHOI_OMZ (SPAdes) (version 2) | ecosystem: Environmental > Aquatic > Marine > Oceanic | place: Caribbean Sea: Cariaco Basin...
GGGGAAGTGTGTCTGAAGGACGGAAAGTGGTTAAAAAGTAGCCGATGTAAGTCGAGCCAGTAGGTGTTTAGCGGTGTTACAGCCTGAGTGCGGTACTGGCTGAGGTACTATGAGAAATCCAGGCTAAAGCACCGCTGCTGGATCTGTTTTTATTATGGCGAGTGGTTTTTGTGTCTGTACTGTTGCTTGTTGGCGTCTTCGGCATGTTCTCTTGGATACTTAACCAGGGGGGCAGTGAAGCGTTAGCGCGGGCAGGTGCGGTCAATATGCTGGTCACTGGCAGTGCCGCTTATTTGATCAACAGTCGTTTTTTAATTAATAGTACGTTGTCGTTTGCTGGCGTTTTTGGCAGTCGCCCGGTATGGATCGCTATTGTGATGGTGATGCTGCTGCAAATGACATTTACCTATCTACCCTTTATGCAGTTTATCTTTGATAGCGAAGGGTTAAATATGGCGCATTGGCTAGCCATTGTTGTCGGCAGTGGAATGATATATGTGTTAATTGAAGCTGAGAAGGCAGGTTGGCGAATGCTCGATGGCAAATAGACGTAGGCTGAGGATGGGCTAATTATCATTCTGTTTAAAGCCGAAAGCGCCACTAGGGGGTAACAACCCCGGGTGGCGCTCATCATGCTCAGGCTAGCATAGGCAATCTATTTAGCCTTGTGAGCGATGATCCGCAAGGGCGGCTGCAACGGCTTCTTCCCATTGGCCGGCGGTAATTCCCCAGTGCGCCATTTCATCCTGATCCGGCGCGCCTTCAGAGGCTGCATTGAGTTCTTCAGGGGAGTAGCGTTCAAAGCAGTGCTTGGCGAATGCTTTGGTTTTTCCATCCCGCAGCTGATCAATTATTTCCATGCTGTTTATCCTTTCCTTGGTGGTGGTTCCTACCTTGCCATTAGTGGTTCAGGCAAGGCGTTATGATTGCGTCATTAGTGTAGCGGTTTGACCCCCTTTCTGCCCAGTGTGCCGCTCATTAGGGGTTAAAGTGCAGCATCCACAATAATTTTCACTGCAATGCCTGCCAGCAACAGCATGATGAGATTATCAAACCAACGGTGCGGTAAGCGTTTACCGAGCTGTGCGCCAATGGGCATGGCGGCGAGAATGACGAATAGCGCTATAAAGCTGTAAAGCGTGCGTTCCCGTGTGAGTATTTCCGCACTCAGCAGCGCGGGTATTTGCACGCAAGTGATAGCAACAAAAAACACCGAGATAGAGCCGATGAATACACGGCGTTCCAATTGCATGGCGTTTAAAAACGTCACAGAGGCGGGTGCTGACATACCTGCAGCACCCTGCAGAACGCCAGCTAGCAAGCCGACAGGCAGCACGATGCGGTTGGCAGTCGCGAAAGGAAGGGCGATCGTTCGCCTAGCTATTTTGATAACCAAATAGAGCACGATCGATGCTGCCACACCGAGCGATAACAGAGTGGGTGATAGCACGACTAAGCCCCAAGTGCCCAACACAATGCCTAACCCGCCTGATAGAGAGAAGGCAGCGAGAAAACGCAGCGGTAACAAATGGTGCCGATATTGCCATACTTGTAACATGTTACTGAACAAGTTGGGGGCAATTAACACAGCAATCGCCAGCTTCACGTCGTAAAGCATGGTCAGTACAGGGACTACAATGACCGGCACACCAGAACCGATAGCACCTTTGATGATGCCTGCTGCGATCAGCGTTAAAAGAGCAATAATCACGGTGAGTTTCCTGGGGGATCAGGCGCAGCGCGGTTGGCCTGCGCCTGATGAAATCAATATTTGCTAAATTAGTTACTTTAGAACATAGCAGGGTGTATATGCTTGTCCATCGAGTTTCATGCGTCCTTGGGCGACAAATGAGGTTAATAGCTCGTCTAAGCGCTGCATGAGTTCTGGTTCCGCGGTTAACTCAAAAGGCCCATGGGCTTCAATTGCTCGAATCCCTGGTTCTTTAACGTTACCCGCCACTATGCCCGAAAAAGCACGCCGTAAGTTGGCCGCTAGTTCATGGGTAGGCTGCTGACGATGAAGCGCTAGACCGCGCATAGCTTCATGGGTGGGTTCGAAGGGGGCCTGAAAGTCGCGTGCAATGGTAAGACGCCAGTTGTAGTAAAAAGCGTCCTGATGCTTGCGGCGGAAGTCGGCAATCGCGTCAATCTCTTCACGCATTTTACGTGCGACGGCCACAGGGTTGCCGGTAATAATCGTGTAGTAGCGGCGGATATCCTCGCCCAACGTATAGACTAAAAATTCATCGATTTTCTGAAAGTACTCGGCGGAATCGGCAGGGCCGGTAAACACGAGCGGATAAGGAATATCGTGATTGCTTGGATGAAGCAGAATTCCCAGTAGGTAAAGAATTTCTTCTGCAGTACCTACGCCTCCGGGGAAAACAATAATACCGTGTCCTAAACGCACGAATGCTTCGAGCCGTTTCTCGATGTCTGGCATGACAACCAGCTCGTTAACGATTGGGTTGGGCGCTTCGGCTGCAATAATGCCTGGTTCAGAAATGCCCAAATAGCGGCCATCTTTACGACGCTGTTTTGCATGGGCAACGTTAGCGCCTTTCATGGGGCCTTTCATGGCGCCAGGACCGCAGCCGGTACAGATGTCTAAATCACGCAAGCCAAGGTGATAACCAACGTCCTTGGTATATTCATACTCTTCTCTGGAAATCGAGTGGCCACCCCAGCACACCACCAAACTTGGATCGCGTCCGGGCTTTAGCGTGCCCGCCTTGCGCAGGATATGAAACACGGCGTTAGTTGTGCCTTCGCCCGTGGTTAAGTCAAACCGCTTGTGGTGTTGGATTTCGTTGTAAACATAAACTATGTCGCGAAGAATCGATGATAAGTGTTCGCGTATACCACGAATCATTCGTCCGTCGACAAAGGCTTCGGCGGGCGCATTGGTTAGCTTAAGACGTATGCCTCGGTCTTGCTGTAAAACTTCAATATCAAAGTCTTTGTAAGCTTCCATAATGGCCAAACTATCATCCGTTGGGCTGCCGCAGTTAAGCACCGCAAGTGCACAGCGGCGTAGCAGATCATGCAAGCCACTTTTAGAGGTGCTTTTTAAGCGGTTGACCTCATGCTGGGAAAGCACTTCGAGGCTGCCTTCCGGGGAAATAATGCTGGAAATGGTTGCACGCGGCACTGGAGGTTGCGTCATTAGTCTGGCTGTCCCTAATCATATTGTTAACGAAACCACATACTATCATGGCCTTTACTGACTGAATTAAAACAATAAGGGTAGTGTGCTCCTTAGCGTCCGTTAAACGGCGGATTGTGCTACCCTGTGCTTTCGTTGAGAGCACACGGTGGCTAGTCAAGATGGCGCTTTATTATGTTTAATGCCCAGTATTTTCGGACGTTTATAACGTTAGTGGAAACGGGGAGTTTCACACGAACTGCGAGCCGTCTGGAGATGACGCAGCCTGGCGTCAGCCAGCATATCCGCAAGTTAGAAAGCTATTTAAATAAACCGCTGATAGAGAGAAAGGGCAGAAGTTTTACGCTAACGGAGTCTGGACGAAGGGCTTATGATTATGCGCTGAAGCTATTTGCCGAGCATGAGCAGTTTCGCCATGGTTTAGATGACGACTCACTGGATAGCGGTGAATGCCGGATTGCTTCTCCCGGCAGTGTTGGGTTGATGTTTTACCCTTTTATTCTTGGCCAGCAGCAGATGCATCCTAACTTAACGGTCAATTACAGTTTTGCTTTTAATCATGAAATCGTTAATGACCTGCTTGAAGGCCGCTACGATATTGGCATCGTAACTGAGCAGGTCAACCATACCGAACTGACCTGCACGGTATGGCACAAAGAGCCATTATGCTTAGTCGTACCTGCTGATTTCGCTGGTAGCACGCTTTCCGACCTGATGGGCATAGGTTTTCTTAATTATTACGACGGTATCAATCACGCCAATGCACTGCTGCGCGCTAATTATCCAGACGAATTTCGTTCAATGACGCACTTTCGGCATCAGGGATTTACTAACGAAGTGAGCATGGTGCTGGATGCAGTCGCTCGAGGGTTGGGATTTACCGTGGTGTCACGTTTGGTGTTAGAGACCTCTCCTTGGCAGCGCCAAGTAAAAGCCTTGGCGCTGCCTCAAGGGATTAATGAAGTGCTCTATCTGCTGCGTCGGCGAGATTCAGTCTTGCCGAAACGTTATGAAAAGCTGCTAGAGGGCTTTCATCACCAACGCCTGCAAGAAAAAACGCCCCTGGTGCCCGAATAAACGGGCGCCAAGGGCGTTTAAGTGTGTCGGTTTAAGTGCGTATGCGGTGAGTATTAACGGCGATATTCGTCAATGCTAGGGCAAGTACAGATGAGTTGCCGATCGCCAAATACGTTATCAACGCGGTTAACCGCAGGCCAGTATTTTGACGCAGCAACCGCCGCTGTTGGGAAAGCGCCCAGCTTACGGTCATAAGGGCGCTGCCACTCGCTATCCATCAGATCTGCTTGGGTATGAGGAGCGTTCACCAACGGGTTATTATCCAGCGGCCATTCGCCCTTTTCGACACGCGCAATCTCTTCTCGAATCGCGATCATGGCATCACAGAAGCGATCAATTTCATAGAGTGACTCAGACTCAGTGGGCTCGATCATCAGTGTGCCTGGCACAGGGAATGACATGGTCGGCGCATGGAAGCCGTAGTCCATCAGCCGCTTGGCAATATCTTCTTCACTGATACCGGAAGCACTCTTAAGCGGGCGAATATCGATGATGCACTCGTGGGCGACATTGCCGTTTTGGCCACGGTAAAGAATCGGATAAGCACTCTCTAATCGCTTGGCAATATAATTGGCATTAAGAATAGCCAGCTCAGTGGCTTCGCGAAGCCCACGTGCGCCCATCATCTTAATGTATGCCCAAGAGATTGGCAGAATTGACGCGCTGCCAAATGCTGCAGCGGAAACCGCGCTATTTTCTGGATTAACACCATTAATCGGCGTCACCACGTGATTGGAAACGAAGGGCGCAAGGTGAGCTTTGACACCGATCGGACCCATGCCCGGGCCACCGCCACCGTGGGGTATGCAAAATGTTTTGTGCAGATTGAGGTGTGAGACATCACCACCGAAGTCACCAGGCCGCGTCAACCCCACCTGGGCGTTCATATTGGCACCATCCACATACACTTGGCCGCCATGCTGATGGACTACCTCGCAAACCTGGCGAACATGGGACTCAAATACACCGTGAGTGGAGGGATACGTGATCATGACGGCAGATAGGCGATCACTGTGCTGCTCGGCTTTACGCGTTAGATCATCCAGGTCAATGTTACCATTGGCGTCACACTCAACCACGACAACATCCATGCTAAGCATGGCGGCCGACGCCGGGTTGGTGCCGTGGGCAGAGCTAGGAATTAAGCATACATCACGATGAGCTTCTCCTTGTGCTGCCTGATAACGACGAATAGCCAGCAGGCCAGCATATTCACCCTGGGCACCCGAGTTGGGTTGCATGGAGATATGGTCGTACCCCGTTACTTCCACTAAGAAGGCAGCTAGCTCATCAATCATTTGATGATAGCCTGCGACTTGGTCGCGGGGAGCGAACGGGTGGAGGTGTGCAAATGCAGGCCAGGAAATCGGAATCATTTCACTGGTAGCGTTTAGCTTCATCGTGCACGAACCCAGTGGGATCATGGCATGAGCTAAGGAAAGGTCTTTATTTTCGAGACGTTTTAAATAACGCAGCATCTCGGTTTCACTGCGATAACGGGTAAACGTAGGGTGTTCCAAAAAGCTGCTTTCACGCCGATACAGCGCAGGAATGCCGCTGAGCTCGTCACTAATGACCTGTCCATCAAGCGCCGCGACGGACAAGCCGTGCTCATCGCCTAACAGCACATCAAACAGCGTCGCGACGTCGTGAGCCGTTGTCGTTTCATCCAGGCTAATGCCGACATCGCCATTGGCGAAGTAATGAAGATTGATGTCATGGGTCATGGCGCGGCCATGAATTTTACCCGCATCTACCTGGGTCAGGCGGAGCGTATCAAACCAGCTGTCGTTTGCTAACGTGACCCCACCTTGCTTAAGGCCTTCTGCTAGCAAGGTAGTGAGGCGATGTACACGGCCTGCAATTTTGCGTAGGCCTTCTGCGCCATGGTAAGTGGCGTAGAAGCCAGCAATATTCGCCAGTAGTGCCTGGGCAGTACAAATATTCGAGGTCGCTTTCTCGCGGCGGATATGTTGTTCGCGGGTTTGCATGGCCATGCGCAATGCAGTGTTACCGCGGCTATCTTTGGAGACACCAATAATGCGCCCAGGAATGGAGCGTTTCAGCTTGTCGGATGTAGCAAAGAAGGCAGCGTGTGGGCCACCAAAGCCCATGGGGACACCAAAACGCTGAGAGTTACCGACAACGATATCAGCGCCCATTGCGCCTGGTTCTTTAAGCAGCACGAGGCTCAATAGATCCGTGGCGACGCACGTCATAATGCCGCGTTCTTTGGCGGCGCTGAGTAGCGGAGAAATGTCCGTGATGTTGCCACTGGCGGAAGGGTATTGCACCAGGGCACCAAATACGTCGTGTTCTGCCAGCGTTTCAGCAGGGCCACTGATTAGCTCAAAGCCAAAAAACTCTGCGCGAGTTTTAATAACGTCTAACGTTTGCGGAAATAGATCATCGGCAACAAAGAAGGTTGTTGACTTACTCTTCTTGTTACTGCGCTTGCATAGCGCCATCGCTTCCGCAGCGGCAGTCGCTTCGTCCAGCAATGAAGCATTGGCAAGCTCCATGCCGGTTAAATCCATAATGACCTGCTGGAAGTTTAGCAAGCCTTCTAGTCGGCCTTGAGAGATCTCAGGCTGATAAGGCGTATAAGCGGTATACCAACCCGGGTTTTCCAGCACATTACGCTGTATGACCGCTGGCATGTGGGTACCGTAGTAACCTTGGCCGATGTAGCTTTTAGCCACACGGTTTTGGCGCGCCAGCTGGCTTAGGTAGTCTAATGCTTCGGCTTCGCTGCGTGGGACATCCAGGGCTAATTCACGGTCAAGGCGAATGTCGCTTGGCACGGTTTGCTCAATCAGATCTTCCATGCGCTGCAAATTGAGCGCTTTTAACATGGTGTCGACATCAGCGGGACTAGGCCCATTGTGGCGTTTGATAAAAGCATCATGGTCGGCCAGTTCGGCCAAACGGCGTGTTTCAAATGGCATGGGAGGGTTCCGAACGTAATGAGAAAACCGCGCAGGGTGAAACTAGAAAGCCTGCGGTACGCAGGCTTTCCGACTAATTAATCGTCTGAGCTGAGTGTTGCCTGGTAAGCATCTGCGTCTAACAACCCTTCTAGGGCCGTGTCTGTCAGGCGCACTTTCATGATCCAACCACCTTCATAAGGCGCTTCATTGACTGTCTCAGGCGAATCTTCCAGTGCTTCATTCACTTCGATAACTTCACCGTTAACCGGTGAGTAAAGGTCAGAAGCCGCCTTAACAGACTCGATAACGCCAAACTCTTGGCCTTTGTTGAGTGCCTGACCGACTTCTGGCAGCTCAACGAAAACAACGTCACCCAACGCTTCTTGGGCATGATCAGTAATGCCTATCGTGACGGTACCGTCTTGGTGATCAAGTACCCATTCGTGGCTTGCGGCATAACGAAGATTGGCAGGAAGATTGCTCATGATGATTCCCTTTATGAAACAGTTGTCTGGACAGGAGCATACTAACGCCTGTCGTTCGCCTTGGCGACTATTGGCCAGTTCTATGTCAGGCGATCTGCGCCCTATGTTAACGTGTTTCCAATCGGAAACAAATTTCTTCAGCGGCCCATGATGGCAAAAAAAGCACGTCGAGTTTCCTGATGTTTTATATCTGCTAGTTTTTTTGAAAACAGATGCATTCTCTACTGAGTTGCGACATGACAATGGATGCGCACTAGGAAAATGGTGTAAAACATGCAAATTATGCGTTTTTTCAAAGCGTGAGACGCGCTATGGTGGAAACGTTTGATAACCTCAGCAGCAAAAACAAGGCAGCTTGACTGCCCGGTACCCATAATAAACGAGCTAACGAACAGGGTAAGGAGAAACACGTGGAAATATTAACTAACCTCCTAGGGGCAATTAACGGTGTCGTTTGGGGCCCGATAATGTTGGTCCTACTGCTAGGCGTAGGGATTTACTTGCAGATTGGCTTGAAACTAATGCCGGTTAGAAAGCTCGGTGTGGGTTTCAAGCTTATGTGGAAAGGTCGCGACTCTAAGCCTAGTAAAGCAGATGCGGACCAGACATCTGCTGACAAAGATGGTGAGATTTCACCTTTTGATGCACTGATGACGGCGCTATCTGCGACGATTGGCACAGGCAATATCGCGGGCGTGGCAACGGCTATTGCGCTGGGTGGCCCAGGTGCGGTGTTCTGGATGTGGATCACTGCGTTAGTGGGGATGGCCACTAAATTTTCCGAAGCGGTTCTTGCCGTACGTTATCGTGAAACCGATAGCACTGGCTACCACGTGGGTGGCCCGATGTTCTATATAAAGAATGGTCTCGGCAAGAAATGGCTCTGGCTGGGGGCACTATTCTCATTCTTTGGTGCGGTAGCGGCTTTCGGGATCGGTAATACCGTACAGTCAAACTCTGTAGCCGATGCTATGGAATCTACCTTTGGTGTTCCGCATTGGCTAACTGGCGTAGTAATCATGGTGCTGGCGGGGGCTGTTATCCTTGGCGGCATTAAGCGCATTGCAAAAGTAGCCGGCAAGCTAGTGCCCATCATGGGGATTGCTTACGTGATTGCTGGTTTGCTGGTATTGATCGTCAATGCAAGCCAAATTGGTGAAGCATTTGGTTTGATTTTCTATTATGCCTTTAATCCGATGGCAGCAGCGGGTGGCTTTGCTGGTGCAGCGGTAATGGCGGCTATCCGGTTTGGTGTAGCACGCGGTATTTTCTCGAACGAAGCAGGTTTAGGTAGTGCGCCTATTGCACACGCAGCCGCGCAGACCAAAAACCCGGTACGCCAAGGCCTCATCGCCATGCTGGGTACCTTTATTGATACCATCATCGTTTGTACCATTACGGCACTGGTTATTTTGACCTCTACGGTATGGACTGAAGGTGAGGCGGGTGCATCGCTAACGGCGCTTTCGTTCGACGCTGCCTTACCTGGTTTTGGTAACCAGATTGTTGCGATTGCCCTAGCTGTGTTTGCCTTCACCACCATTCTTGGTTGGTCTTTCTATGGCGAGAAGTGCTGTCAGTTCCTGTTCGGTACACGTTCGATTATGCTGTATCGCGTGCTGTTCGTTCTGGCAATTCCGTTGGGCGCTGTCGCACAACTTGGTTTTATTTGGCTGATGGCGGATACCTTTAACGCTATGATGGCCATTCCGAACTTGATCGCGCTGGCGCTACTTTCGCCAGTGGTATTCAAGCTTACCCGTGATTACTTTGCAGGCAAAGACGTGCTGCCTGGTGAAGCGTTAGATCACGATAAGTAACCCCTATTCAACGTAATACGGGCCGCTAAGATGTAATAGAGCCGGGAAGCCAGTCATGGCTTCCCGTTTCTCTTTCTCGACCGAGGAAATCCCATGACCGACCTTAAACAGACGCCACTCCATGAATTGCATCTTTCGTTAGGAGCCAAGATGGTTCCCTTTGCGGGCTATGACATGCCGGTGCAATACCCATTAGGTGTCAAGAAAGAGCATGAGCACACACGTCAGCAATGTGGGCTGTTTGATGTTTCTCACATGGGCCAAATAACGGTTTCTGGGGATAATGTTGCCGAGGCGCTTGAGTCACTGATTCCCGCGGACCTAGTGGGACTAAGCAAAGGTGAACAGCGCTACGGGCTATTAACCGGAACTGATGGCGGTATTATTGATGATCTCATGGCCGTCAATGCAGGCGATCATTTTTATTTGGTCGTCAATGCTGCTTGTAAAGAGCAGGATATTGCCCATCTGCGCACCAATCTTGCTGCTACTCACCACATAGAGGTACTCGACCGAGGGCTACTGGCTCTGCAAGGCCCGCAAGCGCGCGATGTTATGGAGCGACTGTGCCCCGAGGCGTGTGAGCTGACGTTCATGCAGCATGGCCGCTTCACAATGGCTGGGCAGGAAGTCTGGATTAGTCGAAGTGGTTATACGGGGGAAGATGGCTTTGAAATATCAGTTGCTGCTGATGCATGTCAGGCATTGGCAGAGCAACTGTTAGCTGAACCCGAAGTGGAAGCGATTGGCTTGGGTGCGCGTGACTCGCTGCGCTTAGAAGCAGGGCTGTGTTTGTACGGTCACGATATGGATATGACGACAACGCCAGTAGAAGCTGGGCTTATTTGGGCGATTGGTAAGCCTCGCCGACACGGTGGAGAGCGTCCGGCAGGTTTCCCAGGCGCGGATCTTATTCTGCACCAAGTAACCGCGAAAGATCACACGCGTAAGCGGGTAGGCTTAGTGGCAGAAGGGCGAGCACCAGTACGAGAGGGGGCTATCTTAGTTGATGCACAAGGCAATGAAATCGGTGTTGTCACTTCCGGTGGCTTTGGACCAAGTGTTGGTAAACCAATTGCCATGGGGTACGTAGAGCGTGAATGGGAAGCGCCTGAGACCACCGTTTACGCGCAGGTGAGAGGTAAACAGCTACCGATGGTTGTGACACCTACCCCGTTTGTGAAGCCAGGCTATTATCGCGGTTAAATTACCGCGGTTAATACAGCCACAGTTCATAAAAAAGCCCCTGATGTTAGGGGCTTTTTTAGGTCATCTTAATACTTGTCGGGGGTCGATCGGCTTGCCGCCTTGGCGCAGGTCGAAAAGTAAGTCGTAGCGCTGCGTTGTGCTGCTTTGGCCGACGTCGCATAGCGGGTCGCCTGCGCTTACTTGCTGGCCGACACGGACTAAAATACGCTCGCACAGTGCGTAGACGGTCTGCAAGTTGTCTGCATGGTGAATAATGACAACATCACCAAGCTGGCGCATTCCATCGGCAAAACGCACTTCACCCGGCGCAACTGCTTGGGCTTTGGCACCTGCTTGGGTGGCCAGTAGCATAGGCTGTAGCGTACCACGGCTATCGGCACCAAAGCGGCGCACAATCCGGTAGTCCTCTAAGGGCCAAGGCCAGCGACGTGCGGAGGCTGGTAGGCTTGCGCTTGGCGTCGGTGCAGCTACTGCTGGCTGGCTTGTGCTAGAGCTGCGTGAAGTGCCGCTACTAAGCGGTACACTGACAATTTGGCCAACCCTGAGCGCTGTGGGCGAGCTGCCTGGATTGGCGCTCTGTATACGCCCTGCTGTGGTGCTAAAATGACGCGCGATGCTTGAGTAAGTATCGCCAGGCCTGATCTGGTAGCGGTAGGGTCCACCAGAGGGCGCTCGCTCTTGCTGGGTAGGTATTAACAAACGTTGTCCAACGTTTAAGCGTTGAGCATTGACTCCAGGATTGAAGCGTTCCAGACGCTCAAGTGGAACGTTTGCTCGGTTGGCAAGTTTACCCAGCGTATCGCCGCGCTGTACCTCTACCCATTCACCGTTTATTTGACCGGCAGTGCTGCTGGGTACAGGGTTATTTTGATCATTTGAGGAGGGAGAGCCAGCACATCCCGCTAACATCGTTGCTAGCGCACAGGCTGCTAGCCACCGAACTAATCGTGGTTGGTTTGCTTGGCTAGCAAGGCGTCTTTTTCCTGCCAGAGTGAATTGATCCATGCGTGGAAACGTTCCTTGTGCTGCTGTTCTTCGTGATAGTTGGCTTCGTTCATCCATTGGGGAATGGCGAGTTGCCTTGCGTTAAGTGTAATGCAGGCTTCTTTTCCGCATAGAAAACCCCAGAAAGTGGGTGTTGGATTTTCATAGCTGATGGTGACATCCAAAATTCCATCCAGTTTGTCGCCAAGCAGGCTAAGTACCTGTGAAACACCGCCAGCTTTGGGTCTCAGTAAATGGCGAAACGGACTTTGTTGCTTTTCCCGTTTTGCCACGGTAAAGCGTGTTCCCTCGACAAAGTTAAATATTGCAATGGGTGCATTTCTAGCTTGTCGGCAAACACGCTCAGTTGATTCACGGTCGATAGCGGCGAGTTTAGGGTTTTTGGCAAGCTGCTCACGACTGAAGCGTCGCATAAAAGGGAATTCTAACGCCCAAAATGCCAGTCCGACGATAGGAATCCAAATTAACTGATGTTTCAAAAAGAACCGGGGCATTGGAATGCGGCGATGCAATGCCATAAACAGAATGAAGATATCTGTCCAACTGCGGTGGTTTGAAATAACCAGCCACCATTGCTGTGGAGTGAGTGAGTCCGGAATGCTGATAGTGACATCAGGTTTGATCCACCGACGCATCCACCACAGGTTTGCGCCAATCCAATTGAGCGCCACGCTGCACAGGCCATCAAGAATTCTCTGTTTTTGACGTCGACCTGGGGTGATGACCTTTAGCAGCGTTAACAAAATGAGTGGTACGCCCCAAAACAGCGTCGTTAGCGTCAGCAGCAGTAGGCTGATGACTCCTTTGGCAGTAGACATACCACGATTCCTTTTACGTATGATGACACTAGTGGTGCAATTCCAGCGATAGGTGACCAATTTATAGCAATCCCGCGTAAATGCTAAAGGATCACGCCCACGCTGCCCAGTATATTACGAAACCTTAGCATGCTTAACGAGCGTGCTTGGGCGTTAGTGTCGGTGTGTTGATGCCTTCGATTAGCACTCTGCTTAGTGCTTGTGCTGCGACCGATAATTCATGATGCGTCAGTATGCCAACTCGGCAGGCAATGCCGGGTGAGGTTAAGGGAACACAGTGGGCGCCGAGTTGGTGCATTTGCTGAATACACATTGACGGTACGGCACTTACACCTAAGCCATCTGCCACCATTCTACCAACGGTTGAGAGCTGGTGGCTTTCAAAAGCGACCGGTAAGTCAATGCGTTGTTTGGCAAGCCCCTGCTCTAACAACCTGCGCACCATTGATGGGCGTTGCAGGGTAATAAAATCCTGTTGCAGCAGTGTGGCCCAGCTCAGTGTGTTGGCCTGGGCCAAGCCTGATTGAGGTGGTACAACAGCGATAAACTGATCTTCAAAAAGCGGCGTAAACGTCAAACTGCCGGTTCCTTCGGGTAAAAAGGCAATGCCTATTTCCACTTGGCGAGAGCGCACCATGTCGATGACTTCTTCGTTGATAACATCGTGGACAGTAATATTGATTTTTGGATATTGCCGACGGAAGGTAACCAAAGCGCTAGGCAGTAGATTACAGGCAAAAGAGGGCATGGCTGCTACGCTTAAACGGCCAAGCTGGAGAGTGAAGCGCTGGCGCAGTCGCTCCTCAGTATTATCCCACTGAGCAAGTAAATGCTTCGCCAGAGGGATAAGCGTTTCACCCTCAGGTGTGAGTCGGACGCTACGGGTACTGCGTATCAACAGTTTCCCCCCTAGCGAATCTTCAAGCCCTTTGATGGCCAAGCTGAGCGCTGGCTGAGACAAGTGCAGACGCTCACAGGCTTGGGTAAAGCTCAGGGTTTGGGCTACCGCAAGAAAAGCGCGAAGTTGCTTAACGGTCATACTGGCCCTTTGATGAGTTTTTTATATAAATTGATAAGAAAAACAAACTTAACAAATATATCATCTGGTACAACACTGGCTATACAGATCCAACCGCATCATACCGACGCGTGCAACGTACCACTGATAATAATGCGAGGCATAACAATGGCAGGATTTGATAAGCGTGTATCTTCCTATGAGGAAGCGATGGAAGGTATCGAAAGTGGCATGACCGTTATTGCTGGCGGTTTTGGCCTTTGCGGCATTCCTGAAAATTTAATCGCTGAGATTAAACGCCGGGCTGTTACTGACCTCACGGTAGTGTCTAACAATTGCGGTGTTGATGGTTTCGGGCTAGGTGTGCTGCTCGAAGATCGCCAGATCCGCAAAATTCTCGCTTCTTATGTGGGCGAGAACGCAATGTTTGAACAGCAAATGCTTAACAACGAAATTGAAGTTGTGCTAACACCCCAAGGCACCTTGGCCGAGAAGATGCGCGCCGGTGGCGCAGGTATTCCCGCATTTTATACGGCTACTGGTTACGGCACGCCTATCGGTGAAGGTAAAGAGGTGCGTGAATTTAATGGTCGCCACTATATTTTAGAGGAAGCTATTACCGGTGACTTTGCGATTGTTAAGGGCTGGAAAGCAGATCGCTACGGTAACGTCGTATATCGACATACGGCACAGAACTTCAATCCCATGGCAGCCACCGCAGGCAAGATAACGGTTGTAGAAGTTGAGGAAATTGTTGAACCAGGCGAACTGGAGCCAAGCCAGATCCATACCCCCGGTATCTATGTGGATCGCATTATTCAAGGCTCATTCGAGAAGCGCATCGAAAAACGCACGGTACGTAGCTAATCGCTCTCTGGTTTAGACATTTTTACTCAATAAGAGGTATACACCATGGCTTTAACACGTGAGCAAATGGCGCAGCGCGTTGCACGCGAACTTGAAGATGGTTTTTACGTTAATTTAGGGATCGGCATACCTACGTTGGTTGCCAACTATGTGCCTGACGGCATTGATGTCATGCTGCAGTCCGAAAATGGACTGCTGGGCATGGGGCGTTTTCCCACTGAAGAAGAAGTTGATGCTGATATGATCAACGCCGGTAAGCAGACGGTCACCGCTCGCCCCGGGGCTGCTATTTTCTCTTCAGCAGAATCATTTGCCATGATTCGTGGCGGCCATGTAGACCTGACCGTGCTGGGTGCTTTTGAAGTAGACCAAGAGGGAAATATTGCGTCATGGATGGTGCCAGGTAAGCTCATCAAAGGGATGGGCGGCGCAATGGATTTGGTTGCTGGCGCAGAAAACATTATCTGCACCATGACGCACGCCTCGAAACACGGTGAGTCCAAGCTGCTGGAAAAGTGCACGCTTCCTTTAACAGGGGCAGGTTGCATCAACCGCGTATTGACCGACCTCGCTTATCTGGAAATTAAAGACGGTGCTTTTATTCTCAAAGAGCGCGCACCGGGGGTCAGTGTTGAAGAAATTATTGAAAAAACAGCAGGCAAGCTGATTGTGCCCGATCATGTTCCAGAAATGACGTTTGATGCTGAATAACCTTTAGTTGACTATGCTAGGCGTGAGCTAACCGGCTCACGCCATTTCGCAGCGCGTATGGAAAGGCAGTAGGATTTCAGCAGTACGCTCATGGCCGTCGCCGACATGTTTTTGCACGAGCGCTAGCCCCCCCAGGCAAAGGCGATGCTCATCACCTGAGTGGAAAACAGTTTTTTGTGGCATTGCAGGATAAAATCGATGCTCAAGTAGCGATGATACGGAAAATACCCCGTTTTGTTGCCCCTCAAAACTGGGCATGCCGCATGCTTCAAGCTGACTATGCAAAGTGTCTAGGGGCTCACCAATCGTTGAGCAGTCGAAACCTGCATGATGCAGTCTAGGGCCCATGATCGATAGCCAGGCGGCGAGGGGGTGCGCCTGTTGTAGCTGTTGATAGAGTGCCCAAGAGGGCATTGGCCATGGGCGTCCTCGGCATAGCAAATTTTGCCCTTGGCAATCGGCCGGGTGGCTTTGTAGTACGAGCTGTGTGAGTGCTTCGCGGGGGGCTTTTGAAAGCGTTCCCAGCTGCAACTCTGCTAATACTAGCCAACTGCTGTTGTCATTAGGTGCAAGTAAATGCACTAAAAGGCCTTTGTCAGCCATAGCGTAGTGGCCAACTGATCGGTAGCCCATATGGGCAAGGCTGGGATTGAGCTCGCTAGCAGCAAAGGGACCATAGTTTAGTGTTACTAAGGTCAAATACTCGGCTGTTGTGCTGAGTGGCCACAATCTTAGGCCGCCAAGGTCTGGGTGCGTATGCATGTAGTCCAGCCAAAGCTGTTGAACAAACTCCTCTCGCTGCATTGGGGTACCCTCGCCGCCTAATCGAACATCACATGAACTGTCACATGGCTGTGATACTTCATTATAGGCAAGCGAAGATTTGGTTGTTCAACGGGTGTTAACGTCAGTTTTAACGCCTTGGCTAAGAAGCCAGAAGCTGCTGTTGACGGACAAATTGGTCGAACTCAGTAAAACCACCTATGTGTTGCTGGTCAACAAACACCTGGGGAACGGTATGGATAGGCTTGCCAGCTGTTTTTGCTATATCTTCCTTGGTAACGCCTTCTGAGGGCATATCAACGTAGCGGTAGCCTTCTATCTTTCCGTTACTCTCTAAATGCTCTGCGAGAAGTTTTGCGCGTACGCAGAAAGGGCATGACATGCGGCCAAAAATTACCACAAACATCGTAGAAACTCCTTTAGGATAAAAATGGGTTGCCTATTGTGGCGTAGCGCATGCAGTTTGGCTAATAGCGCTACACTACATGCTTCATTAAGCCGTGTTATGGGTGAGTGTTTAATAATTGGAAGAGCGTATGCGAACCTTAGCTGCCCAAGAATATCCGCGCTTAGCTGAATTAGCGCTGCATTATCGAGATACGCATCTGCGTTCAATGAAGCAGTCGAGTCATTATAACCCTTGCCTTGGTGTCGATGCGTTGTGCTTCCAGCCCTGGGAAGAGGGGCATGCATCGCTACTGGTAGGTGCGTTAATAACACCTTGTGCAATGTGGTTAGTGGTTGTGCCAAGTCTGGATCAGCATGATTCTTTGGGGGATGTATTACGTCTCACCCTGCCTTCTGGCCACTATTCGCTTTCATATGAACAGTTGCCCAACGGCAGCGAGCTCTATAAACGCGTCATTCTGGAGGATCTCAATGATCTAGAAAGTATGCAGGAAGCTGCGCGATTGGCCCAGCGCATGATGATGCAGCTAATGGTGTCTGATGAGCCTTCTCCAGAGGGTGGTTAGGCAGCAAAGTCGACTTCTATCTAGACTGACTGTTGTTACATTTTTACTCTGAATAATCTCGGCAAAAGGAACCTTTATGTCTTCTGAAAAAGCGGTTACACCCCGTGTTGCTGTGGTCACTGGTACCAGTAGCGGTATTGGTGAAGCGGTGGTGAAGCATTTCTGCGAACAAGGCTTTCAAGTGTTAGCAGTGGACTTTAATCCGGCTGGAAAAGAAGTCGCTGAGGCGGCTGGCGCAGTATTTTATCAAGGGGACTTAACCGACCCCGATGCGTGCCGCGGAGCAATTGCTGAGGCGGTTAAGCGCTTTGGTGGCGTCGATATCTTGGTTAATAATGCAGGTATTCAGCACGTCGCCTCCATTGAAACGTTCCCGGAAGAGAAGTGGCGCCAAATCATTGATTTAATGCTGACGGCACCGTTTTTGCTTACCCAGGCGGCATGGCCGCATATGCGTAAAAAAGGCTGGGGGCGCGTGATTAATATTGCCTCTGTGCATGCGCAGGTAGCTTCACCTGGCAAAGCCGCTTATATCAGTGCCAAGCATGGCATGATTGGACTAACGAAAACCGCTGCTTTAGAAGGCGGTGAGCAGGGGATTACCGCTAATACGATCTGTCCTGCCTATGTAAAAACACCACTGGTAGATAATCAGATTGCCGACCAAGCCAAGCTTCATGGCATGGATGAGCAAGAAGTGATTGAAAAAGTCATGCTAAAAAACGCAGCGGTTAAGCGCTTGATTGAGCCATCCGAGGTTGCTGAGTTAGTTGCTTATTTAGCCTCCGATGCGGCGGGCGCAGTAACGGGAGCCAGTTGGAACATTGATCTAGGATGGACCGCCCAATAACATTGCGTTGATGTCTACTCTTTGCGTCGTTGTGGCGCAAAGAGTGGACGAATTACCGGCGTACCGGGCGCTTCTGTAATTTGCGTTGTAATGTGCGCCGATGCATACCGAGCGCCCTAGCCGTGGCTGAAATGTTGCCATCGTGCTCTTGCAACACCTTTTGAATGTGCTCCCACGTTATTCGATTGATAGAGGGAGGGTTGTCGGCTAGCTCAATATTTGGGTCACCATCCTGATGGTCAAAAGCTGCAATAACATCGTCAGCATCTGCTGGTTTACACAGGTAGTTAACGGCACCGAGTTTGATGGCTTCTACTGCTGTGGCGATGCTCGAATACCCCGTTAATACCACAATGCGGCAATTCGGTGCGCTTGCCAGCATGTCAGGCAGTAACTTAAGCCCCGAACTATGCTCAAGTTTTAGATCAAGTGTCGCCATGGTGGGCATGAACTGCGTGATCAGTGTCATTGCTTGATCAGCATCATGGGCAACTTGCACCTCAAAACCACGACGCGTAAGCGCTCTGCTTAGCACGTGACAAAACATTTCATCATCGTCGACGATTAAAAGGCGTTGGTCTTGCGTCTGCATGATGTCCTCGATTTACTGGCGAATGCTCTGCGTCGCTGTTACTTATCAGGGGCGGAACAAAGAGGCAAAGTTACTTCCGTTAACGTGCCTCCTTCCGGATGATTGTACAGGCTTACTCCACCACCGAAACGATTAATGGTGGCATGGGTTAAAAACAGCCCGATCCCCATGCCTTTGCTTTTGGTGGAAATAAACGTGTCACCTAGCTGATCAGCAATCGACATGGCGATGCCGGGTCCATGGTCGCGAATATCAATGACAACGCTTTCATCTTGCCAATCCAGTCGAATAGCAATCTGCTCTGGGTTAGCGTCGGCGGCGTTATTCAGCAAATTGGTTAGCGCTTGATCTAATGTGGCATCGACGGCCAACCAGGGGCGGCCGCGTCTTTCGGCAACATCAAAAAAGTGGCTAACATCTGGCCTGATAACGAGCCAGCGTTGCACAACGGCAGCTAGCCAAAGTTCAGCATCTAGTATCTCGGGTTCTGCCATGCGCCGACGGTCGGCCGTCGCAACAAGGTGTTGTAAGCGCGATTTGCACACTTCTACCTGCTGGCGAAGAATGGCTATATCTTGTTGTAAGGCAGAGTCATGAGGCGCATCTTGGTGCATTTCATTGAGCAGCACAGCCATGGTTGAAAGCGGCGTGCCAAGCTCATGAGCCGTGCCAGCGGCTTGGGTAGCGACAGCTAACACTTGCTCGTTGCGCAGCGCCGCCTCTCGCGTGCGAGAGAGTGCTTTATCGCGATTACGTAGGGCGTGAGCCATTTTGTAGATAAAGAACGTGACCAGCCCGGCTGATAAGCCGAAATTGAGCCACATACCCAATACATGAAGGCTTAGTGGGCCGTCGCTGTTGATGTGGCCCAGCTGAGGTATCGGGTGATAAAAGAACATCAGGTAGGTGTAACCTGCCATTGAACAGGCGGCGATGATCCAGGCATGCCGCCAGGGAAGGGTTGCAGCGGCGATTGTGACTGGCACTAAGTAGTAAGTAATAAAGGGATTTGTTGAACCGCCTGAAAAATAAAATAGCAGCGTTAAGCCTGCAATATCGGCCAGTAAATGGGCAAGATATTCAAAATGATTAACCGCTTTTGGTCTGCCTAAGCGCCACCAGGTGACGATATTCAGTATCCCCATTGCAATCACAACGCTGACGACTGCGGTCACTGGCAAGTCGAAAGCGAGCAGCTCAATGCCAACGATAATGGCCAGTAAGAAACCGGTCCAGGTGATACCCCTGACGATCGTTAATCGAACAAGGTTACGGTTAGGCGTCGAGAGCGGAAGAGGTAGGGCGGTAGGCATAGCGGAGTTATTTGCTCGATGTTTTCACGTTGTGAATCACATATTTTATAAATAACGTCATAACGAACGTCAGCCATCCCGCTGAGGCAAGCAGGTTGAATAGCAGCATTTTAGGCGGTAGCCAGGCACTGCCCAGTACGGCCTCTAACATGATATGGAAAAACATAGCGAGCAAGAGTGGTAGCGCTAGCGTATGTATCCACATGTCAGTGCGGCGCTTACGTACGTGGTAGCGTTTCAACAAGTAGCGCATTGGACGGTGCGCCCAGCCGAATAACACGAGCGCGCCAACAACGAACAGGACAGCCAGTGTCGGTTCGGTACTCCCATAATACATCGAAAAGGATATTGACCAGGCAAGGCCAAGCCATAGTAATCCTTCAATACTAGCGATTATGTCCGCATAGCGACGCACATTCTGCATAAAAAACTGAGTCCTTGACCTTACAAAGTGTCGCCATGATACGACACTTGGGAACGGCTGTGGGATGGATAGGGGGAGATTTATCCGTTACCCGTATTGGGTATACTGTCATGACTCTTTGACTAAATTCATTTCTGCACAGGACTTGCCGTGGACGCTATTACGTTAACTCGCCCCGATGATTGGCATCTTCATTTACGTGATGATGAGGCGCTAAGCGCTGTGGTAGGTCATACCGCCGCCCAAATGGGGCGTGCGATTATAATGCCTAATTTAAAGCCGCCGATCACCACGACTGCTCAAGCAATCGCGTATCGGCAGAGAATTTTAGCCGCGCTGCCCGAAGGCAGTGCGTTTGAGCCATTGATGACGCTCTATTTGACCGACACGACGCCGCCTGAAGAAATCGAGCGTGCTGCTGAAAGTGGTGTCGTAAAAGCGGTGAAGCTGTATCCCGCGGGTGCTACTACTAACTCTGCATCGGGTGTCACGGACATTGCACACTGCGATGACACTATTGCGATGCTAGCCAGCGTCGGTATGCCGCTGTTAGTGCATGGTGAGGTGACCGATCATGACATTGATATTTTTGATCGAGAGGCGGTGTTTATTGAGCGGGTGATGAAACCGCTTTTGGCTAAACACCCTAAGCTTAAGGTAGTGTTTGAGCATATTACGACCCAGCAGGCTGCTGAGTTTGTCGCAGCGGCACCTAATAACATTGCCGCTACGATTACGGCTCATCACCTGCTGTTTAACCGCAATAAAATGCTGGCGGGTGGGATTCGTCCGCACTATTACTGCTTGCCGATATTGAAGCGTGAGCAGCATCGCCAAGCGTTGTTAAAAGCAGCCACCAGTGGCAGTCCTAAATTCTTTTTGGGTACCGATAGTGCGCCTCATGCCCAAGGCGATAAAGAGTCTAGCTGCGGCTGCGCAGGAGCATATACAGCGCCTGCTGCCATTGAACTCTATGCAGCAGCCTTCGAAGAAATGGATGCCTTGGACAAGCTAGAAGCGTTTGCCAGTCTCAACGGACCGCGCTTTTATGGATTGCCAGTTAATGCTGATAGCGTGACGTTGGAGCGTCGTTCATGGAACCTGCCAGCGCATTATCCCTATACAACTGGCCAGCACATCATTCCGTTAATGGCGGGTGAGAGCCTAGCATGGAAGCTGAAAGCGTAGCGCTTGATGACAGGTCAAAAAAACGGAGCCAACGGCTCCGTTTTGTTAACGCTTGAGGCACTTTTTCTGAGTTCTATTGCTTCATCTGACCAAGCGCGACCAGCATTTGATCTACCATCCGTGAGGAATGGTCAGCCGCGATGTCCAAAAACTGCTCGAATGACAGGTGGTTGTCACCACTGCCGGGTATATCTGAAAGTGCGCGAATGACCACAAATGGGCAGTTATAGAGATGACATGTTTGTGCAATAGCGGCGCCTTCCATTTCAACGGCTAGCATGGTCGGAAACTGGGCGCGGGTAGTAGCGACACGCTCAGGGTCGGCCATAAAGGCATCCCCTGTGGCAACCAATCCCTCACGCACATTAACCTCACCTAATTCGGCAATGGCGTTACGGGCAATATCCCGAAGTTGCTTATCTGCTTGGTAGGCAGCAGGCATACCAGGGACTTGACCAATCTCATAGCCAAAGACCACGGCATCAACATCATGGTGGCGAACTTCATCTGAAATAATCACATCACCAATAGCAAGATCGCTCGCGAAGCCGCCTGCGGAGCCGGTGTTAATGATCGCATCAGGTTGGTGCCGCTCAAGTAAAATCGCGGTGCCTACCGCCGCATTGACCTTGCCTATCCCCGACTGCAGCACAATAATTTCCAGGCCGTGGCGTGTGCCTGTGTAAAAAACGAAGCCAGCATGCTCGTAGCGTTCAGCGTCTTCTAGCTGTCCTGCCAGTATATTCACTTCCTGCGCCATTGCGCCGATGATTCCGATACGTTGCACTTGTGATTACTCCTTAACAAATCGTTAACGGCAGTGGTGTTGGTATCACTACTGGTCTAGGCCTTTGTCGTGCCGTTCAGCGGCTTCTAGCGTGTTTTCAAGCAGCGTTGCAACGGTCATCGGCCCAACGCCGCCAGGCACGGGAGTAATGAAGCTGGCGCGCTCTGCCGCGGCTTTAAAGTCAACGTCACCAGTGAGCGTGCCGTCGTCTTGGCGATTAATGCCAACGTCAATCACGATAGCGCCCGGTTTGATCCATTCCCCTTTAACGATGCCAGGTTTGCCAACAGCGACAACAACCAAGTCAGCGCGGCGCACATGAGACTCAAGCTGCAGAGTGAAGCGGTGACATACCGTTGTCGTGCAGCCTGCCAGCATCAATTCCAACGCCATTGGCCGACCGACAATGTTGGACGCGCCTACAACAGTGGCATCTAACCCTCGCACGGCAATGCCGCTGTGGGCGAGCATGGTCATAATACCTTTAGGCGTGCAGGGCCGGAGCGAGGGCATACGTTGCGCCAGACGACCAATGTTGTATGGGTGAAAACCATCGACGTCCTTGTCTGGGCGAATCCGTTCAAGAATAGGGCGAGAGTCTAAATGCTCTGGCAATGGCAGTTGAACAAGAATGCCGTCAACCGTTGCATCGTTATTTAACTGATCGACCAGCGCTTCCAGTTCATGCTGCTGCGTATCAGCGGGTAGCGCATGTTGAAAAGAGAGGATGCCTGCCTGCTCACAGGCACGGTGTTTGTTGCTGACATAAACATGGGAAGCTGGGTCTTCCCCGACCACAACAACAGCTAGTCCAGGTGCCCGATCGCCAGCTTGCTGGCGCGCGCTGTTTTTCTCGGCAACTTGCTGGCGGACATTAGCGGCGATGGCCTTGCCATCGATAAGTTGGGCGGTCATGTAATAGAATCCCTGTGAAGGTTAGAAACGAAGCTGGGTGACTATGTCTAGGCCGTGGCGTTTAAAGTATGGGAAGGGCGGCGGGTGAGCATCGTACCCGAACCTGTGTACCTGAACACCGATACTTAAACCCCGCTATCTATCACTCAGAACTGAAATTACGTGGCTGAGCGCAGGAGGTCACGGGCTTTCGATAAGGGCTGATTTTCGCATGCTAGGGCGACAAGGCAAAGCTTCTAACGAATCAATCACTTTAGGTGTTGACTTTAATCTCAGAAATAGTAATATATGCCTCGCTTGAGACGGGACATGCAGCAGCGTCTAAGGTAAGAAATCGGGATGTAGCGCAGTCTGGTAGCGCGCCTGCTTTGGGAGCAGGATGTCGGGGGTTCGAATCCCTCCATCCCGACCACATACCTAGCGCGGAAGGTGGTAACTTGCTTTTCCGAACATTGGTTGTGGTCAAGTGCTCATCAGTATTCAGTCTCTTAGAATGCTTTATGTGCGCCCATAGCTCAACCGGATAGAGCAACGGCCTTCTAAGCCGTAGGTTGCGGGTTCGAGTCCTGCTGGGCGTGCCATTAAAGCTTTTAATGGACGCATTCGGTAAGACATGTAAGTCAGTACTTCATCAATGGTGGATGTAGCTCAGTGGTAGAGCCCCGGATTGTGGCTCCGGTGGTCGTGGGTTCGATCCCCATCATCCACCCCATTTGATGACGCATATTAATCGTATGCAACTCCAGTTTTAGGTTGTGGTGGATGTAGCTCAGTGGTAGAGCCCCGGATTGTGGCTCCGGTGGTCGTGGGTTCGATCCCCATCATCCACCCCATTAACCTTATTGTAATCCTCAAAGTATCCCTCTCCTTTATTATCGCTTTTCCCTTTATTAATTATTTTATTTGAAATCAAGCTGACCTATGTTCGGCTGTTTTGCGTTTTTTGGTCGCTCGTGATTTAAATCTTTGCGTGTTTTAAGCCTCTTTCACCTTGTTTGCTACGCAATGCCTTTCCTAGGTTTTGCCTTTGATTTATTTTGTGTTCGAAAAATGTCTCTCTACCTGAAATTATTGCGAAATTTTCCTAGGCTTCTTATTGCGATGCCGCCTTAGCCGGGGGCAGGTCTGCGCTTGGTGAGCCGCTTAAAAAGGTCTTTAGTGAGCAGTGTTGGTGCATTTTGATGGCTTTGGCGATACGTGTAGTAAAGTCATCTATATTATTTTTTATTGCGATATTTGTTGCTGCTTTTTGGGCTTAAAACAGTTTTTTAAGCTATGTTAATGCTTCTTGGTTAGTGATATTTTTTAGTTAGTTATTTGTTGAAAATAATCATTTGATCTGTAGTCAGTATTTTCTTTTAGGGAGTGCAACACAATGGCACGTCAAACGGTGGTGTTAGGGGCAGGTATGGTCGGTGTTAGCATTGCATGGCACTTGCAACAGCGTGGCCATCAAGTAACGCTGGTTGATCGCCGCCAACCTGGTCGTGAAACCTCTTTCGGCAATGCCGGCATTATCCAGCGCGAAGCGGTTCGCCCCTATGCTTTCCCGCGGGATATGAAAACCATCCTGAGCGTGCTGCCAAACAAGCGTGTTGATATTCGTTATCGACCTGCAGGCATGATTAATGCTGCTTCGCCGTTGTTGAGCTACTGGCATAACTCCTCCAGCCGCCACTATAAAAAAATAGTGCCTGAGTATGCGTCATTGATACAGCTCTGTTTGAAGACTCACGGCCCTATGATTGAAGCGGCAAATGCTGAACATTTGGTTCGCCGAGAAGGCTGGCTGGAGATTTATCGTACGCCAGCAGAGCTAGAAAAACGCGTAAAAGAAGCGCAAGACGCCCGGGATAATTTTGGTGTTCAGTTTGATGTCTTGGATCGCGCTGCATTAGAGGCTAAAGAGCCAGATTTAGGCAGCGATATTATTGGTGCTATTCACTGGCTTGACCCTTGGACAGTTGCCGACCCAGGTGGGCTGGTAGCCGCTTATGCCGATGCTTTTATGCAACAAGGCGGGCGTATTTTGCAAACTGATATTAAAGGGTTGAAGCAGCAAGGAGAGCGCTGGCAAGTCGATACGGCTGCTGAGTGCCTAGAAGCTGACCAAGTTGTCGTTGCACTGGGTCCATGGGCAGGTAGTTGGTTGAAAGGCTTAGGCTACCATTTCCCGACCTTTGTTAAGCGTGGCTATCATATGCACTACGCCACACAACCTTCTAAAAAGCTTCACTATTGGTTAATGGATGCGGAAGTGGGTTACTTGCTTGCCCCTATGAATGCAGGCGTTCGGTTGACCACCGGGGCTGAGCTTGACCGGCTTGAGTCGCCAGCAGATGAGCAGCAGTTAGCGGCTGCAGAAAAAGTTGCTCGCACGATATTCCCCCTTGCGGAGCGTCGCGACGCCTCTGCTTGGAAAGGCGCACGACCATGTTTGCCTGACATGAAGCCTGTTATAGGGCCTGCTCCCAAGCATCAAGGTCTGTGGTTGGCTTTTGGGCATGGGCATCAAGGATTTACCTTAGGTCCTGCTACCGGGCAGTTGTTGGCGGATATGATAGAAGGTGAGCCAACTGAGATTGATATGGCGCCCTTTAGGGCTGACCGTTTCTAACCGGTGAATAGTGGTTGTTTGAGTGTTTAATAGGCGGGGCGCTTGGTAGTAAAGCATGATGTTTGCTATGTTGGTAAAACATATTCAGATTGAGAGGTGAATGATGGATGTTGCCGTAAGCAACGCAGTGAGCACCGCACTCTATATGAATCAGGCACAATCTACTGAACAAGCACAGATGCAGCTTTTTAAGCAGGCTCTTGATATGCAAGCGCAGCAAGTGTCGGAAGTGCTTGCCTCTGCCAACCTGGGCGCTCAGCCTAGCCTTGCCCAAGAGGGCAGCGTAGGGACTCAGGTCAATACTTACGCCTAGCCAAATAAAAGTCAGTACGAAAAAAGCGCCGACATGTTCGGCGCTTTTTTAATTCCTCTTAACTGCTTTCCTAGTGGATGTCGTCGCTTTTCTTTAGATTGAGATAAAAAACGCTCTAGCAGTTGGAGGTGCGCAGCTCGCTATTATTAAGGCTATGTGCGAGAAATCCAGGTCGGTAAAGTGATGTGTCGTTGCTTATCTGTCATAATATATCAATGGCGTATTTTGATGCGTTATAATAGATCATTTTTGTGTTTTCCCAAGCTTATTGATGTGTTTTTGCATATAATTTGTGTTCAATGATGCATTAAAGAATATCAGATATGAGTTACGCAACAGAGCAAATACTGGAGAGCCTTCGAGAGGCTCGCGCACGTAAGGGGCTAAGCCAGAGAGAGCTGAGCGCTCGATCGGGTGTACCTCAAAGCCATATCTCGAAAATCGAGTCTGGAGGCGTTGATCTAAGGGTTTCCAGCTTGATTGCGCTCGCGCGTGTACTCGACCTAGAGCTATTTGTCGCGCCTAAAAAATCTGTACCAGCGATAAAGTCGATCATTCGCAGTAGCAAAGGAAATCAGGATGAGGGTGAGCAGGTGTCACCTGCATACCAGTTAGATGGTGACAGCGATGAGTAACAATGTGTCCACGCTCAACGTTTTGCTCTATGGCAAGCCTGTCGCAACGATCACCAACGTCGGCAATGACAGAACGCTATTTGCCTTTACGGATGCTTATGTGATTGATGAATCTCGGCCTGTGTTGGGACTTGGATTTAAAGATTCACTTGGTGGTTTGCTCACTAACTTCAAACCTACCCAAACCAAACTAACACCTTTTTTCTCCAATCTACTGCCAGAAGAAACGATGCGTAACTACTTGGCGGAGCGTGCTGGTGTGAACCCAGCGCGGGAGTTTTTTCTATTGTGGATGTTAGGGCAGGACTTAGCGGGAGCGGTTACTGTTGAAACTGCCGATGGTGAAACGCTGCCGCCTAATGTGCATCGAGAAATAGAAGATGGAATCAAATGTGAAGCAGCGATGCGCTTTTCATTAGCGGGTGTGCAGTTGAAATTTTCAGCAGTACAACATGCCAATAGCGGTTTGACGATCCCTGCTACGGGGAGAGGTGGCTCATGGATTGTGAAATTGCCATCATCTCGCTTTGAAGGCGTACCGGAAAATGAATATTCGATGATGGAATTGGCGCGAATGTTAGCAATGGATGTGCCAGAAACTCAGCTGCTACCCATTAACCAGATTGCCAATATCCCGGAAGGAATCGAAAAGTATGGCGGCTCGTTTAAAGATGCTCAGGCCTTTGTGATCAAACGTTTTGACCGCGCTGATGGGCACGCAGTACATATTGAAGACTTTGCGCAAGTTTTTGGCGTGTATCCCCAAGATAAATACAAAAAGGCTAGTATGCGTAATATCGCGCAGGTCATCGGCATAGAAGGTCAAGAGGAAGACATTGCTGAATTTATTCGCAGGTTGGTATTCAATACGCTAATTGGCAATGCAGATATGCATTTGAAGAATTGGTCTGTGATTTACAAAGACAAGCGCACTGCATCAATTGCACCGGCTTATGACTTCGTCTCGACCATTCCCTATATTCCCGATGATAGTGCCGCGTTAAAGGTTAGCCGCAGCAAAAAGTTCAGTGAATTTACGCTGGATGAACTATCACATTTAGCAGCCAAAGCCATGTTGCCAGAAAAATTGGTGTTGGATACGGCCAAGCAAACTGTCGCTAGTTTCCATGAAGTATGGGCGAAAGAAAAAGCCCATTTGCCGCTCACCAAGTCTATGATTGAAGCAATTGAGAAACACTTGCTCGGCATACCACTGCGCTGACTCAATGAACATAGCACCAAACCCCTCATAACGTTACAATCTGCCCCATTTTGAACATCTCAGCGTCGGTGACCTTCAGGTTAAGTGCATAGCTGAGTACAAATCTCTGTAGAGGTAAGATGAAAGATACACAGTTGGCTCGTGAGGCGGAGCTTAGACGCACGTTCGCTATCATTTCGCACCCCGACGCTGGTAAAACCACCATCACCGAAAAAATGCTGTTATTCGGAAATGCTATTCAGCTAGCTGGCTCTGTTAAGAGCAAGCGTAATGATCGCCATGCCACATCAGACTGGATGAAGATGGAGCAAGAGCGCGGGATCTCGGTCACGACGTCGGTGATGCAGTTCCCTTATGGTGGGCGTATCGTGAACTTGCTGGATACCCCAGGGCACGAGGATTTCTCCGAAGATACTTATCGTACATTAACTGCGGTGGATTCTGCGTTAATGGTGATTGATGGTGCGAAAGGTGTTGAGGATCGTACCATTAAGCTGATGGAAGTCTGCCGTTTACGCACCACACCAATATTAACGTTCATCAACAAGATGGACCGCGATATCCGCGATCCCATCGAAGTCATGGACGAGGTCGAGACAGTACTCAACATCCAGTGTGCGCCGATGACATGGCCGATTGGCATGGGGCGGCACTTTAAGGGCGTGTATCACCTTTATAACGATGTTATTCATCTGTATACCCAGGGACAAGGCAGCCGTATTCCAGATGACAAGCGAATTGAGGGGTTAGATAACCCGGAAGTTGACGCTGTACTTGGTGAAGAGCAGGCCGAAGAGCTACGCATGGAAGTCGAATTAGTGCGTGGTGCTTCCCATGAGTTTGATCTTGATGCCTATCGTCGTGGTGAGCTGTCGCCGGTGTACTTTGGTACCGCAATGGGTAACTTCGGCGTACGCGAAATGATGGATGGGTTTGTTGAGTACGCGCCACCGCCCCAGCCACGCCAGACAGATATCCGCGAAGTAACCGCTCAGGATGATCGCTTTACTGGGTTCGTATTTAAAATTCAGGCGAATATGGATCCCAACCATCGTGACCGTATTGCCTTTTTACGTGTCTGTTCCGGTAAGTACGAAAAGAATATGAAGATGCGCCACGTGCGAATCGGCAAAGATGTAAAAATTGCCGATGCGCTAACGTTTATGGCGTCAGACCGTTCTCAGGTAGAAGAGGCTTGGCCAGGCGATATTATTGGCTTACACAATCACGGCACGATTCAAATTGGCGATACCTTCACTGTTGGTGAAGATATGCGCTTTACCGGCATCCCTCACTTTGCGCCAGAGTTGTTCAAGCGTGTTCGTTTAAAAGACCCGTTAAAAATGAAAGCGCTGCAGAAAGGCCTCCAGCAGCTTTCAGAAGAGGGCGCTACGCAGGTCTTCATGCCGATGGATAACAACGACCTGATTCTTGGTGCTGTCGGTACACTGCAGTTTGACGTTGTTGCTCACCGCTTGAAGGAAGAGTACAAAGTTGACTGTCTCTATGAAGGGGTCAATGTACAAACCGCACGCTGGGTCTATTGCGAAGACGCCAAAATGTTGGAAGAGTTTAAGCGTAAAGCGAGCTCCAACCTGGCTATCGATGGCGGCGGCTACCTGACGTATATCGCGCCGACGCGGGTCAACCTGCAGATGACCCAAGAGCGCTGGCCAGATATTCGTTTCCAGCCCACCCGCGAGCACTGATCGAACCTTTCTTACTATAGTGACTTCCCTGTTATGTTGATTGATGCTCACTGCCACCTGGATTTCGAGGCATTTGACGATGATCGCGATGCGGTCATCGAAAATGCCAAGGCGGTGGGCGTCAAACACTTTATTGTGCCATCAACGACGCGCTCCCTATGGCCTAATGTGTTGACGCTTGGCGCGCGTAAGGAAGTAAGTAGTTGTGTTGGCCTTCACCCTTACTTTATTGATCAACACGCTAAAGACGATTTGGTCGCCTTGGAGCAGCTTTTAGCTGCACCGAAGGTTGAAGCCGAAAAGCGCGTTGTGGCAATCGGTGAGTGTGGTATTGATGGCCGCTTTACGGAGTCATTAGATAAACAGTGGGCCTATTTCGATGCGCAGCTCGGCCTAGCAAAACAGTTCGCTTTACCTATTGTGGTGCACTGCGTAAAAGCGAGTGATCAGGTAAGCAAACGTCTACGCCAGCTAGAGCTTCCTAGAGGTGGGCTTATCCATGCGTTCTCAGGTTCTTATGAGCAGGCCACTAAGTTTCTCGATCTAGGCTATACCCTGGGTTTGGGCGGGGCGATTACCTACGAGCGCGCACAACGACTGCGTAATGTGGTGTCACGCTTACCTGACGATGGCTTTGTGTTAGAAACTGACAGCCCCGATATGCCGCTTAGCGGCTATCAGGGGCAACGTAATGAACCATGCAGAGTGGCTAAGGTAGCTGGAGTAGTAGCAGCACTTCGCCATCAGTCATTTGAAAAAGTAGCGGCACTGAGCAGTGCGAATGCTATTCGCTTATTCCAACTCCCATATTTCAATTGCTACTAGGCGGTTAGGCTGCTGGCCAGCTGTTCAGGGTCGAGGCGCTCAACGGCATAAGGAAGGTCGCAGAGCGTTATCGGATGCCCTTGCCAATAAAGGGGTGAGAGCGCTTCAATCGCTTTAGTATTTGCAACGGCGAGCATTTCAATTTGCTGGTTGTCGCTAAATGCGCTGCTAACGACTTCACCGACGGTTTTCTCCTGCTCATCTACTAGTGTGTCACCAACCTGGGGCAAGCTGCTAACACTAGCGGTAACGCGCACTAAGCGCTTTTTTACTTGGCCCCGAAAATGCGCCCGGGCGACGACTTCTTGCCCTGTATAGCAACCTTTCTTAAAGCTTATTCCCCCAAGTGCTTCCCAATTCAACATTTGTGGGAGGAAATGATCTTGCTGCGGGGCTGTTAACCACGCCAAACCGCAGCGGATATCTGCTAATTGCCACGTGTTAAGCGCATCTTCATCATCATTTATTTCAATAGCGCTCTGTTCAGCAGAATCTTCTATGCTGACTAACCAACGCCCGCTACCTGGCTGGCATAAGACCGTCGCTTGGGTATTGCTGTGATGGGTATAAGGTTGATCAGGAAGCGCTAAACCAAACGCTTGAGCAACCTTGTTGGCACTTTCGCTGGCGCCGACGATTAGCATTGATGACTGAGCCTGCAATTCGACGCGATAAAAAGCGGCAAATTTGGCTAAATGGCTGGCAAGCACATCGCGTAATGAGGTGCTCAACAGTAGCCTATAATGGTCGTTGCTTATTTTCAGTAATTGAGCATTGGCCAGCATTCTTCCCTTTGGTGTGCAAAAGCAGGTAAGAGGGGCAAAAAAGCCATTGGCTAAGCTAACCTGTGCGCTTGTTTGCCCTTGCAGGAATTTCTCAGCATCTGCACCTTTGACATCTAAGGCGGCGAGGTGAGGCAAACGGACGAAGCCATTCATCTTGAGTAACGAAGAGACAGTCGCCATATAGACTCCATATGGGAAGATAGGGTAAACGTAACGTAATCGCATTTGTATCAAAGGTGCGGGCACTGCGAGTAGATTGCAAGGGCCCTGGCGCATGCTAGACTGCTTTGCCTGTATCAGTTTTGCATAGCTTTCAATAGCGTACTCACTTCAATTCAGCGTAGAAAAGGGCAAGGAATGGCATATCAATCATTAACGTTCCAAGGTGTCACAACAGTCGATCAGGTGAATAAGATTACCACGGCGCTGATGATGCTGGATGGTGTCGATAGTGCTGAGGTAGGGCGCCACGGAGCAGAAGTAGAAGGGCGAGCTAAGCGTGAAGCGCTTATAAAAGCTGTTGAGAAATTAAACCTCGGTATAAAGGTTTCCTAATGCATAAGCCAATCACGATTATTAGTGAGCGTAACCAGACATTTCGTCAGCGTATTGAAGTCGATGGTTTGGAAGATCTTTATGGGGATGTCCCGCCGGCAGTTGGGGGAGACGGTAGTGCACCAGATCCGCATGATTACTTTGATATTGCCCTAGGTACCTGCAAGGCGATTACCGTGCAAATGTATGCCAGGCGCAAAGAGTGGCCGCTTGAGGGCATCACTGTCAAAGTACAGCGCGATGATAGCGAGGAAAGAAAAGGTGTCTATAAGTTAGCTGTGACGATGACTTTCCACGGCATTGAGGATCCTGAACAGCGGGCAAAGCTAGAGGATATAAGCCATCGTTGCCCGATACAGCGGTTGATGACCCAGGCGACGGTTGAAATTTCCACGTTTACCGAGTAGTTCACTTCCCCCTCTTAAGGAGTCATGATGAGCAAGGAATTCCGGCTGCAGTCCAAATTTAAGCCTGCTGGTGATCAGCCCGCCGCGATACGCAGCCTGATTAGTGGGCTTGAGTCGGGGCTTGCCCATCAGACCTTATTAGGGGTGACTGGCTCAGGTAAAACGTTCACGATGGCAAACATTGTGCAGCAGCAGCAGCGTCCGACGATTGTAATGGCGCCCAATAAAACGCTGGCTGCTCAGCTATATGGTGAGTTCAAATCATTTTTTCCGGATAACGCTGTCGAATATTTTGTCTCTTACTACGACTATTATCAGCCGGAAGCCTATGTCCCTTCTTCAGATACCTTTATTGAGAAAGATGCCTCGATAAATGACCACATCGAGCAAATGCGCTTATCGGCTACCAAAGCGCTGCTTGAGCGTCGAGATGCGCTGATTGTTGTCTCGGTATCGGCAATCTATGGTCTTGGTGATCCAGATCAGTATCTCAAGATGCGGTTGCACTTCACCCGTGGTGAATTAATTGACCAGCGTGCTTTTTTACGCCGCTTGGCCGAATTGCAATATACCCGCAACGATATGGATTTCCGCCGAGGCACCTACCGGGTGCGCGGCGATGTGATCGATATTTTCCCCGCGGACTCTGACGAGGAAGCGGTGCGGGTGGAGTTGTTTGATAACGAAATTGATTCTATACGCTTATTTGATCCATTAACTGGTGAGGTGCGAACTCATGTGCCTCGTATGACCATCTATCCTAAATCTCACTATGTCACTCCGCGAGAAACTATTTTAGGCGCTATTGATGCAATCAAGGCAGAGCTTAAGGAGCGTCTTGAGTGGATGCGTAAGCACGAGCGTTTAGTTGAAGCACAGCGCCTAGAGCAACGAACTCTTTACGATATTGAAATGATGCTAGAGCTTGGCTACTGCAACGGCATTGAAAACTACTCGCGCTATCTTTCGGGTCGTGCGCCTGGCGAACCACCACCGACGTTCTTCGACTATCTGCCGGATGACGCGTTACTGTTTATCGATGAGTCGCATGTCAGCGTGCCCCAGGTTGGCGGTATGTATAAGGGCGACCGTTCTAGAAAAGAGACTCTGGTTGAATATGGCTTCCGGCTACCCTCTGCGTTAGATAACCGGCCAATGAAATTTGAAGAGTGGGAATCTATTTCTCCACAAACCATCTTTGTGTCGGCAACACCAGGCAAGTATGAAGCAGAACATGCTAGCCAAGTTGTCGAACAGGTAGTGCGCCCAACAGGCTTGTTAGATCCAGAAATAGACGTTCGCCCGGCCAGTACCCAGGTTGATGACCTGCTGTCAGAAATTGGCTTACGTACCGCCGTAGGTGAGCGCGTTCTGGTGACCACCTTGACTAAACGCATGGCGGAAGATCTAACCGAATACTTTGATGAGCACGGTATCCGCGTGCGCTATTTACATTCGGATATTGATACCGTTGAGCGAGTCGAAATCATCCGCGACCTGCGTCTTGGTAAGTTCGATGTTTTAGTGGGAATCAACTTACTTCGGGAAGGCTTAGATATTCCTGAAGTGTCGCTTGTTGCCATCTTGGATGCCGATAAAGAGGGCTTTTTACGCGCTGAGCGTTCACTGATTCAAACGATTGGCCGTGCAGCCCGTAACGCCCATGGTAAAGCTATTTTGTACGGTGACAAAATCACCGATTCAATGCGCAAAGCCATCGATGAGACCGAACGTCGCCGCGCCAAGCAGACCGCTCATAACCAAGAGCATGGCATCACGCCAACCACAGTAACGCGCTCTGTGGCGGATATTCTTGAAGCTGCTCAGGCACCAGGTAAGAAGAGCAGCCGTCGCCGTGGCAACGAGCGGCAAGTGGCAGAGAGTACTGCTGAGTATGATGTCACCACGATGAGCAAACACGATCTGCTTGAAGCTATCAGTAAACTAGAGGATGCCATGTTTGAAGCTGCGCAAAATCTAGAGTTTGAAGAAGCAGCGAGACTGCGTGATCAGCTTCATAAAATGCAAGAAAAACAGCTGGCGCTGGGGTAATCGATGCCTGAAGGCCCTGAAATCCGCCGTGCAGCAGATAGAATTGAGCGGCAGATAGGTGGCAAACATCTGGATGATGTGTGGTTTGCGTTTCCTGAACTCGCCGAGCAAGCCAATTCATTGATTGGTCAACGAGTTCAGGCAGTTGATACGTGGGGCAAGGCCATGCTCGTCCGTTTTGCAGACCATCGTGTGCTGTACTCCCACAACCAGCTTTATGGCGTATGGAAGCTACATAGCGAAAATAGGCCGCCAAGCACCAAGAGGTCACTACGCGTTCGGCTGGTGGCTGAGGGCAGGGTGGCTAGTCTTTACAGCGCGTCTGATATTTCGCTCTGGCATGAGAGTGAGTTGAGCCATCACCCTTTCTTGTCGCGCCTTGGGCCTGATTTATTAAGTCAAAACGTATCGTCTGATGATGTGAAACAACGCCTGACTGGTTCAGCGTTTATACGCAGAAGCCTGGGTGCATTGTTACTTGATCAAGGGCTTGTCGCTGGATTAGGAAATTACTTGCGCTCTGAAATTCTTTTTTTATCTAACGTGCACCCTAAAAAGCGCCCCTGTGACTTAACTGAAAACCAGCTAGACCTGCTCGCCACTACAATTGTGGAAACGACCCGTCAGGCGTATTTGGAAGCGGGTGTTACTAATCGTGAGGCATGGATTAAACAAGCTATTGCCTCCGGTGAGCCACGCCGCCAATGGCGCTTTAGTGTATTTGAACGCGCCGGCCTTTCCTGCCACCGCTGCGGCTCAGTAATCGAACGTATAATGGTTGGTTCTCGCCGTTTATATTTATGCTCAACGTGTCAATCCCTATAGTTTATACCGTTATCTCACGCATGCTGATAAAAATCAGACTAATGCCCTAGTTATCAAATGTAGGTTAGCGGTGGTTGTGGCTGCCGCATATAAGGCCAATACGGTATACTTACCGGTACATCTAGACGGCCATTAAAAAGGCCGCAGCCAAGACGATAACCGAGGAGCTGTTTGTCCATGACCGTGATTCGCCAGGACGACGTCATTCAGAGCGTTGCCGATGCTCTACAGTACATCTCTTACTACCATCCTAAAGATTTCATTGATGCAATGTCAGCCGCTTACGAGCGTGAAGAGAACCCCGCGGCGAAAGACGCAATTGCACAAATCTTAATTAACTCACGCATGTGCGCTACGGGACATCGTCCAATTTGCCAAGATACCGGTATTGTGACGGTGTTTGTTCACGTGGGTATGAACGTCACCTGGGACGCCGAGCTAAGCCTCGATGACATGATTAACGAAGGTGTGCGCCGCGCGTATCAACTGCCTGATAACGTGCTGCGTGCTTCTGTGCTCGCAGACCCCGACGGTAAGCGAGCCAATACCAAAGACAACACCCCAGCGATAATTCACCATTCGCTTGTGCCGGGCGATAAGGTCGATATCCACGTCGCCGCGAAAGGCGGTGGTAGCGAAGCTAAATCTAAGTTTGCGATGCTAAACCCATCCGATAGTGTTGTGGACTGGGTGATGGAGCAGTTGCCCAAAATGGGCGCAGGCTGGTGCCCACCGGGTATGTTGGGAATTGGTATTGGTGGTACCGCTGAAAAGGCCATGATGATTGCCAAAGAAGCGTTGCTCGATCCTATCGATATTCAAGATTTGCAGGCGCGAGGACCTAGTAATCGCGCTGAAGAGCTGCGTTTGGAACTGTTCGATAAAGTGAATAAGAGCGGTATCGGCGCTCAGGGCTTAGGTGGTTTAACCACGGTGCTGGATATTAAAGTTAAAGACTATCCAACCCATGCTGCCAATAAGCCTGTGGCCATTATTCCCAACTGTGCAGCCACGCGTCATGCGCACTTCACGCTTGATGGCAGTGGCCCTGTTGCACTTCCTGCCCCTAAACTAGAAGATTGGCCAGAAATTACCCGTGAAGCAGGCGATAACGTCAAACGCGTCAACCTAGATAGCGTCACTCCCGAAGAAGTCAAAACGTGGCAGCCGGGTGATACGTTGCTGTTGAACGGTAAGCTATTAACCGGCCGTGATGCAGCGCATAAACGTATGGTCGATATGATTGCCAAAGGCGAGCCGCTACCGGTTGATATGAAAGGCCGCTTTATTTACTACGTAGGGCCAGTTGATCCGGTCGGTGACGAAGTGGTTGGCCCCGCAGGTCCAACCACTGCTACTCGAATGGACAAATTCACCCGCACTATGCTTGAAGAGACTGGCTTGTTGGGCATGGTTGGTAAAGCGGAACGAGGCCAAACCGCTATTGATGCCATTCGCGATAACCAGGCGGTGTATTTGATGGCTGTTGGCGGCTCTGCCTACCTTGTTGCCCAGGCAATTAAGAAGTCACGGGTTGTTGGTTTTGAAGATCTAGGAATGGAAGCCATCTACGAATTTGAAGTTGAAGATATGCCCGTTACTGTCGCTGTCGATAGCCTAGGCACGTCTGTCCACCATACAGGACCGGCAAAATGGAAGGAGATCATCGCTCAAAAGGCGTAGCATACTGATGGCGTCGAACCGCAGTCAGTGACAATAAGCCCCGTCTCTCGCGGGGCTTTTGTGCATTAGCGCTGCAATAATCTGATCAACAGCTCACTTAATAGCGAGGAACAGGCAATGACCTCATGGTTGCTAGGGACCAGCATTATGTTGATACACCTATTGGGTATCGTGTCAGCAGTTATGGCGCTTATGTCGAGCAGAACATCCCAGGGGGCTATTGCTTGGATTATTTCACTATTAACGTTTCCTTATGTTGCGCTGCCTGCGTATTGGTTTTTCGGGCGCCCGCGCTTTTATGGCTACGTAACCGCAAGAGGGGCACGAGATAACGTATTACGCCGCGTATTGGTACGTTATCGCCATAATATTAAGCCGCACCTTTCTTCGCCGACGAGCATCGATATTCAGGCAGTTGAACAGTTGGCAATGATGCCGCTGACTAAAGGCAATAGTGCCGACTTGTTGATCGATGGTGAAGCCACCTTCACAAGTCTTTTTGAAGGTATTGATCAGGCCAAAAGTTATTTGCTGCTGCAGTTTTTTATTGTACGTAACGATGCTTTAGGTAAACGGTTGCAAGACCATTTAATCAAAGCCGCACAGCGAGGAGTGCGCGTTTATTTCCTATATGATGAAGTAGGTAGTCGGAAACTAGACGATGGCTTTTTAAATGAGATGATCAAAGCAGGTATCGAAGTAAAAGCGTTTCGTTCTTCTCGAGGCTTCAAGCATCGTTTTCAGCTTAATTTTCGTAACCATCGCAAAATAGCGGTCGTGGATGGCAGCAAGGGCTGGGTAGGTGGCTTAAATGTTGGTGTAGAATACCTTGGACAAAACCCACGCCATGGCCCCTGGCGCGATACCCATCTAGCCCTCGGCGGCCCGTGTGTGCTGGGGTTACAGGAAGCTTTTTGGGAAGATTGGCACTGGGCAACAGGGGAAGTTATTACCCTGAATTGGCACGCTGAGAGTCATCCGCAAGATGATCATCATGTGGTTATTGTGCCATCTGGCCCGGCTGATAAACAGGATACGGCTAGTCTTTTAATTCAGCAGTTAATTCATAGTGCCAATGAAAGGCTCTGGGTCACCAGTCCATACTTCGTGCCAGATCAAGGAGTGCAGGATGCGCTAAGGCTAGCGGCAATGCGTGGAGTAGATGTACGGGTTATGATTCCCGAACGCCCCGATCATCTGTTGGTGTTTCTATCTGCATTTTCATTTCTGCCGGATATGTTAAGAGCAGGTGTAAAAATATACCGTTATCTTCCCGGTTTTTTACACCAAAAGGTCATGCTAATTGACAACAACGCAGCAACCGTCGGCACAATAAACCTGGATAATCGATCTTTTAGGCTTAACTTTGAAATAACGGCCTTCATACCCAGTACCGCATTTGCTAGTAAAGTACATGCCATGTTGGAGCAAGATTTTGCTCAGTGTCGACGCGTTACAATTGACGAAATTAGCCAGCGCCCAATGTGGAAGAAAGTAGTTTCTCGTGCGGCATATTTAACCGCACCTATTCAGTAATCAGTAATAACCCTGCACGCCGCTAACAACGATTAGGCAAAAGGAGTTTTGGGTGAATTTAGAAACAAAATGGCTTGAGGATTTCGTTGCATTAGCCAATACACGAAGTTTTTCGGCATCTGCCAGGCAGCGCCATGTTACTCAGCCTGCATTCAGCCGCCGTATTCGTGCGCTAGAGCAAGCGGTAGGGGTCACCTTAGTCGATCGTTCGACAACACCGATTGGCCTGACCTCGGAGGGCCAATTGTTTTTGATCACCGCACGTAATCTAGTCGAGCAATTGAACGAGTCATTAAGCCATCTCCGGGGAGTTTCTATTGCGAATGAAGCACTTGATATCGTCGCGGCACACTCACTTGCATTAAGCTTTTTCCCGCCTTGGATTTCCCGTTTACAAAAAGGCTTGGGTGAGTTGCCTACACGATTGGTCGCTATGAACGTTGGGGAAGCTATCCATGTTCTGCGCGAAGGCAACTGTGATCTGATGTTGGCATATTATGATCCCTTTGCCACTATGCAGCTGGACGCAGAAGTCTTTCCCTCTTTCTCGATTGGCCAAGTAAAAATGCTGCCGGTTTCACTCCCAGATGAAGACGGCAAGCCGCTTTTTTCGATTCAAAATGATAGCTCGATTCCCTATTTAGCTTATACGCAGGGCGCTTTTCTGGGACGAAGTGTACGCATGCTGCTCAAAAACGACCCATTACGACTGAAGCTGCGCACGGTTTACGAAACGGCCATGGCGGAAGGATTGAAAGGCATGATGCTGCAAGGAGTGGGGGTTGCTTGGATTCCTGATTTTTGTATTCGTGAAGAGCTCAAAACCGGCAAACTGGTAAGAGCTGGCGATGAAAATTGGGATATCCCTCTAGAAATTAGACTTTATCGCTGTTCGTTAGTCCATAAACCCGGCGTTGAGCGTCTCTGGCGTCAAATGATGAAATTGCCACGCGATTTTCTGCAGGCTTAGCCAGCAGAGCGACTAGAAAAAAGCCCCAGATTTTAAAATGTGCCTAAATCGGCCGGTAATCCAAGAAAATTTTGAATAATAAAGAAGTGATCTTCAAACAGGCTTTCAGGTTCTAAATCAGCAAGGGCGACCCAGCGAGCATGGTCGCCGCCCTTGACTGACTTTAAACGGGGCAACTGCTGATCAGGCCTGAGAGCAAAATAGAACGCTTCTGCTAACGTTCGTCCACGCCAACTGCGGTGAGGCTCATCAAATAAGCGTTGTCCACGTAGCGAGCCCTTTAACACGGGCTCGGGCACTTTAAGTCTTAACCGTTCACGGAGCTCCCTTAAGCAAGCATCTAGTAAGCGCTCATGGGGATTTATAAAGCCTCCGGGTAATGCCAGAAGTCCTTTACCCGGTGCCGCCATGCGCTTCACCAACAAAATATGGCCTGATTGGACGACAACCGCATTAACAGTCACAAAAATGGGCGGATAGGGGGCCTGTGCCCAAGCTTGTTTGTATTGATCAAGTAGCTGCTGCTCTTCTAGTAGGCCGTGATAGGCAATACCTTTGCAAAACCTGTCTACGCTTTTGACGACTTCCGGAGGTAAGTCGTGGTAGGCACCGGTACTCAAGTAGTCATCGGTAGAACCCGGTGAGCGAAATAACCGCTCACGTATTTGACTCGCTGAGATACCTTCAACGAGTGGGACGCTAATGGACTCCCATTGAGGGAAAAGCGATAAATAATAGCTTGATTGTCCTCTACTCGCACCAATCAAACCAATACGCGGTAAGCGTGCGTTTGCAGGCGACGTCAAATCACGCACTTTGCGTTGAACATCACGTACCCACACATCATCGTTATAAAGCGCATCGAGTAGTGGCGTGATTTCCAGGCGTTGATTGTCTTGATCATCAAACCCAGAACGAATCATTGCCTGTCGCTCATCGAACGTCCACGGATTGCGTAAAGAGCGTGCCTGCCAAGCAGAGCCCACTAATACGATGACTTGACGTGCTTGTTTTAACGCCTCTCGAATAATGGCAAGGTGGCCAAGATGGGGAGGCTGAAAACGACCAATAAACACCAAGCAATCAAAGTCGTAAGCCGTAGTAGATTTAACAGCATCCGAATTCATAGCGCTTCCTTGGTCGTAAGTGAGAAAGTAACAGAGAAAAGAGAACCATTATGAAGTGGGCAGTTAAGGTGCGCAATGCGTCTCCGCCTGCGCTCAACGTTTTAGTTCGGTATGATTGTTAGAGGTATCTTGCGCTAGTGCTTGATAGGGACACTCTTTTGTTAAGGGAATGAATATGCTGAAAAAAACGATCACTTTTTGGTGGAACGTGGTTCAAGATGCTACGGCGTTATGGCTTGAGCGGAATGCCTTCAGCTATGCCGGATCATTAGCGTTTTACACACTCTTCTCCTTAGCGCCTACCGTTATTATCGCGGTAACAGTGATAGGCGTGGTACTGGGTGAAGATGCCGCTCAAGGTCAAATAGTTGCTCAGCTACAGGACACGTTAGGCGCTGATGCAGCACTAGCGATCGAGCAGGCCGTTGCCCAGTCACGTATCGAAGAGTCGGGTATCTTACCAACAGTGCTTGGCTTTGTAGCCTTATTGGTGGGTGCCACAACCGTGTTTGCGCAGATGCAATTTTCGCTCAATACCATTTGGGGCGTCACTGCAAAGCCCACTTCCAATAGTGCCCTTATCTTTATCAAAAATCGCTTACTTTCCTTAACGGTCGTGTTGTCTATTGGCTTCATTCTATTAGTATCGTTAGTGTTGGGGGTTATCTTGCGAGGTATGCTCCACGGAGCCGGTAATTTATTGCCTTATGCCAGTTTATTAACAACATCGCTTGAGTCATTAATTTCACTGGCGATGGTGACATTGTTATTCGCTACTATTTTCAAAGTATTGCCGGATGTTGTGCTGCGTTGGCAAGATGTGCTGATTGGCGCAGTAGTCACTGCTGTGCTATTTACTATTGGGCGCAGCGTTATCGCTATTTATTTGGCATACACCGCCACCGCGTCGACCTATGGTGCGGCAGGTTCCGTTGTGATGATTTTGTTATGGGTATATTACAGTTCATTAATTCTACTATTTGGCGCTGCTTTTACGCGCTCCTTGCTACTTCGTCGTGGGCGGGCATTGGTGCCACGTAATAGTGCAGTGCTGGTGAAGCGAGAGTTAGTTTAAAAAAGGTTGGTAGAAAGAGCTTCTTAGAGAGCTCATTTATAACAAGCGCAGATCAGCAGAGTTCAGCCTGTCGTCCTATCGGGCTGAATTCTATAAATGCTATTGTATAAATACTGAGAGGACAGTTTATGTCTACTTGCTGTGTACGTGCTTATGTAACAGGAAAAGTGCAGGGCGTATGGTTTCGGCGTTCAACACAGGAACAAGCACTTCAACGAGGACTAACAGGATACGCCAAAAACTTACCCGATGGACGGGTTGAGGTGGTGCTATGTGGCAATTCAGCTGCTGTATCTACGCTAACTGAATGGTTATGGCAGGGCCCTGAAGGAGCGCAGGTAACGCATGTCACTCTTGAAGTGTTGGACGGCCACCGCGCTCCCGATCATTTTGCGACCTATTAATCAGTGCTTAAGACGTTCACCTCAGTTTGCCATTGCTGAATATTGTCAGCGGTGAGCGCCACAATGTTCTGGCGAGCCTCCGGCGTGATCCAGGCATTGTGAGGGGTCACTATCAAATTAACTGCCTCGCCTTCTGCTAATGTTGTTAAGAGAGGGTGTCCTTCTTTCGGCGGCTCAGTGGGGAGCACATCAACAGCTAACCCCCCAATCCTGCCAGCACGAAGCGCCTCAAGTGCCGCTTCTTCATCGATGATGCCGCCCCGGGCGCAATTGACCAATAGCAGTGACGGCTTGGCGTTTGCCAAACGCGCGCGATTGATAAGGTGCTTGGTTGTTTCGTTAAGCGGGCAATGCAAGCTAATAATATCTGCCGTTGGTAATAAATCGTCGAGAGAGGGTCGTTTGTCGTTTAACTCATTCCCAGGGCGAGCAGCAAATGTAACCTTCATCCCAAACGCTTCAGCTAAACGCGCCACTTCTGAACCAAGCTCACCTTGCCCCACCATCACTAGATGCTTATTGGAAAGCTGCAGCGTCGAGTGAGCTTGTAAGCAAAAGAAATCGCTGCGCTGCCACTCGCCGCGAGCGATATCGGCTTGGTAACGTGGCAACCGGTTTGCCAGTGCCAGCATTAACATTAATGTGTGCTGAGAAACGCTAGCTGTTCCGTAGGCGGTGACGTTCTTTACAATAATGTTTTGGGCCTTAGCTGTATCGAGATCAATATTATTAAGTCCTGTCGCCAGAACACATATAAGCTTGAGTTTAGGTAAGGTTGATAGTGTTTCTGCGTTCAGTACAACCTTGTTGACGATCGCTATGTCGGCATCTGACAAGCGCTCACTTGCCTGTTCAGCAGTGCTTTGCTGATACACCTCTAAATGACTAACAAGGTCTCGAATTGCTGTTAGATCGATATCCGCGCCTAAGCTCTCGGCATCCAGCATTACCGCATTGGGCATTTTTCTTTTCTCCATTATCTGCCAAAAGGCACTTGGCCTTGCTCAGCAGGGGGCACAAAAGGGTATAATGTGTCGCTCTATCAACCGCAGTCTTGGAATTTATCCCAGCAGGCCACATATTCTTTGTCTGGCAAGCGTTGGATTTGCCACTAGTTTATACAAACTTAGCCTGTCGGAGTTGAGCTTTTCAGGAGTTATCAACATGCCCATCTATGAGTACGAGTGCAAGGCCTGCGGTCATCGCATGGAAAAATTGCAGAAAATCAGCGCGGATCCGCTGAAGGATTGCCCCGCGTGCCAGGGAGCCAGTCTTGAGCGTTTGGTCTCGGCGGCTGGTTTCCGCCTTGCTGGCGGCGGTTGGTATGAAACCGATTTTAAAACAGGAAGTAAGAAAAACTTGGCAGCAGAAGGCCAATCTACTTCTAGCACTGGTACCACAAGCGATACCAGTAGCGCATCAACGAAAAAGGGCGCCGCGGCTTAGCCGCGGTTGTCAGGGTCAGAACGGCCCACGACAATCTCATTGCCACGTAACAGAACAGGATTAGACATGCGCAGCCATTATTGCGGCCAGCTTAACGAAACTTTGGTGGAACAAACGGTCACTGTCTGCGGTTGGGTACATCGCCGCCGTGATCATGGTGGGGTCATCTTTCTGGATATGCGCGATCGCGATGGCATCGCTCAGTTCGTTGTCGACCCAGATACCGCCGAGGCATTTGCTAATGCTGACCGTGCTCGCAGTGAGTACGTACTTCGTATTACTGGCCGTGTCCGGCTGCGCCCTGAAGGAACGCAAAATCCTAACATGCCAACGGGCATGATTGAGGTATTAGCTAAAGAGGTGGAGGTGCTCAACACAGCCGCCACACCACCTTTTCAGCTCGATGAGCACAACAAAGTAGGCGAGGAAGTTCGCTTAAAGCATCGCTATATCGACCTTCGACGCCCGGATATGATTGAGAAGCTACGCTTGCGTTCGCGTATTTCTCACAACGTTCGCGCTTACTTGGAAAACCAAGGCTTCCTGGATATCGAGACGCCGGTATTGACTCGCGCAACGCCGGAAGGTGCCCGCGACTACCTCGTTCCTAGCCGGACACATGCAGGCAGCTTCTTTGCCCTACCGCAGTCGCCACAGTTGTTTAAGCAGCTGTTAATGGTGGCCGGTTTTGATCGTTACTACCAGATCGCTAAATGCTTCCGTGATGAAGATCTGCGGGCTGATCGCCAGCCCGAGTTCACGCAAATCGATATCGAAGCCTCTTTTGTGGAAGAAGACGACATCATGGGCATTACCGAAGCCATGATTCGCCAACTCTTCCAGGAAGTGCTGAGCGTCGAGCTGCCTGAGTTCCCGCGTATGACCTGGCAGGAAGCAATGGACCGCTTTGGCTCTGATAAGCCTGATCTGCGCATCCCGTTGGAATTGACCGATGTTGATGACCTGATGCAACAGGTTGACTTCAAGGTCTTCTCAGGCCCTGCAAGTGCGGAAGACGGCCGCGTAGCGGCGCTGAAAGTTCCTGGCGGCGCTAAATTGTCTCGTAAAGAGATCGACGAATATACTAAGTTCGTTGGTATTTACGGTGCCAAAGGCTTGGCGTGGATTAAGGTCAATGAACGGGCCAAAGGGATTGAAGGTCTTCAATCACCTATTGTTAAGTTCATGGAGAATGTGGTTGAAGAGCTGCTGGATCGCGTAGGCGCTGAAGATGGCGACATCATTTTCTTCGGTGCGGATAAAACGCGCATCGTCAATGAAGCAATTGGTGCATTACGCGTCAAGTTAGGTGCCGACCTTGAGCTTTACACCCAGGCGTGGGCACCGTTATGGGTTGTCGATTTCCCGATGTTTGAAGCGGACGACAACGGTCGCCTCAGCCCGTTACATCACCCGTTTACTGCACCTTCTTGCTCGCCAGAAGCGCTTAAAGCTGACCCAGCAAAAGCCTTGTCGCGTGCCTACGACATGGTGCTTAACGGCACTGAGCTTGGTGGTGGTTCCATTCGTATTCACGATCAAACCATGCAAAGCACTGTGTTTGAAATTTTGGGTATTGGCCAAGAGGAAGCTCAAGAGAAGTTTGGCTTCCTGCTGGATGCATTGCAATACGGCGCGCCTCCCCACGGCGGCCTAGCGTTCGGTTTAGATCGTTTAGTGATGCTGATGGCTGGAGCTAAGACAATTCGAGAAGTGATTGCCTTCCCGAAAACCCAAAGCGCTGGCTGTTTACTGACTGACGCACCGGGTGAAGTCAGCTCTGATCAGTTGAAAGACTTAAACATCCGCCTCCGCCAAAAAGCCAAAGCAGAGACCGCTAGCGAATAATCGCTCAGCTCTGCTTTCTAGGTCAGCAACGAGCAGTTTGGCAACCAGTAGTCCAACACCGACGTTTAGGCGTCGGTGTTTTTGTTTGAACCGCTCGCCACCAATAGGACAGCTGCCATGGATGCAAGACAGCCCGCTCCCGCGGTTAGAATTTTGGGTATCGACCCAGGTTCGCGTATCACGGGCTATGGTGTCATCGATTTAATGGGTGTTAAGCCTCATTATGTCGCTAGTGGCTGCATTAGAACGACCGATGTCCCTTTAGAGCAGCGCTTAGCGCAAATTTATGCCGGTTTGAGCGAAGTAGTGGGACTGCACCGGCCCGATGCCGTCGCCGTTGAGCGAGTCTTCATGGCTAAAAATCCCGATTCAGCTCTGAAGCTTGGACAAGCACGGGGCACGGCTCTCGTCTGCATCGCGAATCACGGTCTGAGTATTGCAGAGTACGCAGCAAGACAGATCAAGCAAGCCGTTACGGGCCAAGGAGGCGCAGAGAAAAGCCAGGTGCAGCATATGGTCACCGCTATTCTAAAGCTCTCTTCAACACCGCAGGCTGACGCTGCGGATGCGCTAGCTATCGCGCTTACCCATGCGTATGCAGGACATGGCTTACTTCCTGCCCCCTCTAAGGGAAGTCGTCGGCGCAGCACAGGGCGGTGGCGGCTTTAGCTGCTTACTGGTCATTTGTACAGAGTGTCTTTATAGTAAATGGCAGCTTTTTATTATTGCGAGCATACACATGATCGGTCGTATTAATGGTTTTTTGTTAGAAAAGCACCCCCCTTGGATTGTGGTTGATGTGCATGGAGTCGGTTACGAGCTTGAAGCCTCGATGAATACCCTAGTGGCGCTTCCTGCTGTAGGAGAGAGCGTATCCATGTATACGCATCTTACCATTCGTGATGATGCCCATTTGCTTTACGGCTTTGGCCGAGAACAAGAGCGCGCACTGTTTCGTGCCCTAATCAAGGTCAACGGCGTAGGACCAAAACTGGCATTAGCGATCCTTTCTGGAATGGACGAAGCTGCCTTTATGCGTTGCGTCCGTGACGACGATAGTAAAGCACTGACGAAGCTGCCAGGCGTTGGTAAAAAAACCGCCGAGCGGTTAATTATTGAAATGCGTGACCGTTTCCCTGAATGGGAGAACGCGGCGGATGCGCCCCTCGCGTTAGAAGCGGCGAATGGTGAACCTGCTCCTCGTGACTCACTGGCAGATGCGGAAGCGGCCCTAGTGAGCTTGGGCTATAAGCTGACTGAAGCCTCAAAAATGTTAGCTGACATTAATCCCAAGCAGTCAACAGAGGCAATTATTAAAGCCGCGCTGACAAAACGCATGACTGGGTAACAACGTGAGTTATTTCATGGAACGACTGATAGTGCGTACTTTATGTTAGAACATGACCGATTAATCGCAGCTGAGCCCGAACAAGGGGAAGGGCGTATTGATCATGCGATTCGTCCCAAGCATTTAAAGGATTATATTGGGCAACCGCGGGTACGCGAGCAGCTTGAAATTTTCATTGGAGCCGCAAAGCTACGTCAGGAAAGCCTAGACCATACCTTGGTATTTGGCCCCCCAGGGCTGGGTAAAACAACGCTTGCGAATATTATTGCTACCGAAATGGGAGTGGGGCTGAAGTCAACGTCTGGCCCTGTACTTGAGCGTGCAGGGGACTTAGCCGCCATGCTGACGAACCTTGAGCCAGGTGATGTACTGTTTATTGATGAAATTCACCGGCTGTCACCCGTGGTAGAAGAGGTGCTTTATCCGGCAATGGAAGATTTCCAACTGGATATTATGATCGGTGAAGGGCCCGCAGCCCGCTCAATTAAGCTAGATTTGCCTCGCTTTACCTTAGTAGGTGCGACAACGCGCGCAGGCTTACTAACCTCGCCCTTGCGTGATCGCTTTGGCATTGTGCAACGCCTAGAGTTTTATAACCTTGAAGAGCTGACTGAAATTGTCACTCGCTCAGCCCGCTTGCTAGGTGTTGAAACGAGTCATGCAGGCGCAGTGGAGGTTGCCAAGCGCTCCAGAGGCACCCCGCGTATTGCCAATCGGCTGCTGCGCCGCGTACGGGACTATGCAGAAATAAAGGGCAATGGCATCGTTGATGTTACTCTCGCCGATGCGGCGCTGAATATGCTGAATGTTGATCACCACGGGCTGGATCATATGGATCGGCGCCTTTTGTTGGCAATGATCGATAAATTTGATGGCGGTCCTGTGGGAATTGACTCAATCTCTGCCGCTATTAGTGAAGAGCGCGGTACCATTGAAGACGTCATTGAACCTTACTTAATTCAGCAGGGATTAATGATGCGCACACCCCGGGGGCGCGTAGTAACGCGACAGGCGTGGCTACACTTCAACAAAACACCTCACGAACATGCCATTGATCCAGAAGGAGAGCGGCGCCCATGAGTAACGGGTTCACGATGCCGGTGCGCGTCTATATGGAAGATACTGACGCCGGTGGAATTGTCTACTACGTTAACTACTTGAAGTTTATGGAGCGCGCTCGCAGCGAATGGTTACGTACGCTAGGTCTTAATCAGCAAACTTTGCTAGACGATGGCACCCAGCTAGTGGTATATCGCTTGGCCTGTCACTACAGCAAGCCTGCACGCCTGGATGATTCACTTATTGTCAGTACAAATATTGAGAATGTTGGTCGATGCCGGATGACTTTTTTACAGCAAGTGCAGCGAGATGAGGAACTCTTATGCGCTGCTACAGTCGAGATAGCCTGCTTATGCGCGCATAAGATGCGGCCAAAAGCATGGCCAAAAACATTGCAGGTGCTGGGTTGATTCGTTTAAGGCGAACACCGAGAACACGCATAAATCTATGATATGTGTAAACCTATGGCATGTGTAAACCTATAGCATGTGTAAACCTATGGAGTAGATAGCACGATGTAGCGTGCGTACTCCATGGCCTTTATATACCACCACTGTTCGGAAATTCCGACATTAATAGCTTGATGAGGGTAACTGTGAACGATAACACCATGTCCATCCCCCACTTGATAATGAGTGCCAGCACGGTTGTGCAGCTGGTGATGTTACTGCTGATGGTGGGGTCAATCCTCTCTTGGGTGGTTATTTTCCAACGCAGCATTGCCTTGCGCAGGGCAAAACAGGAGTACAACCAATTTGAAGAATCCTTTTGGTCGGGTGTCGATTTAAACGAGTTATACCGAGAGATTCCTGCTGACGACCCACGCTATGGCGCAGAGCATATTTTCCAGGCGGGCTTTCGCGAATTTAATCGTTTAATGCCCAAAACACGTAACCCCGACACAATCTTGGAAGGTGTGCAGCGGAGTATGCGAGTCGCCTGGTCTCGGGAAGAAGACCGCCTGACGCAGCATCTTGTATTCCTCGCAACGGTGGCTTCAGCGAGCCCTTACATCGGCTTGTTTGGAACGGTTTGGGGGATTATGGGGTCTTTCCAATCCCTTTCTATGACCCAGCAAGCTACATTGGCAACGGTTGCGCCTTGGATTGCTGAAGCGTTAATTGCAACAGCTATGGGCCTATTTGCCGCTATTCCCGCAGTCGTTTTCTATAACCGCCTATCGAATGATGCCGCTCGTCTGTTGGGCAAGTACGAAGACTTCGCCGAGGAATTTCACGCTATCTTGCACCGCAATTTGCAAGGCCGTGAAAGTAAGTCCAGCGCTAGCTAAGGGAGTACGCTATGCAAGGCCCGTTTAATCGCAGCGGCAATAAAAAGCCGATGGCTGAAATCAACGTAGTCCCCTTTATTGACGTCATGCTGGTCTTGCTGGTGATCTTTATGATCACCGCACCAATGCTCACTCAAGGGGTGCAAGTCGATCTACCTCAAGTCACATCAGAGCCCATCGACAACCAAGACGAAAGTGATCCGATTATTATCTCTGTCGATCAGGATGGAGGCTACTTCATCACGCTTGGCGAAGACTCAACGGCTGTCTCTCTTGAACAAATGGCTGAGCGAGTCACGGCGATATTGCAGCGACGACCTGAAACGCCCGTTATGGTTCGTGGCGATCGCAACGTTGCGTACGGACAAATAGTCGTATTGATGAGCACACTGCAACGCTCGGGTGTCGCTAATGTCGGTCTGTTATCTGAGCCGCCACAAGATGGTTAAACGTAGCGCGCAAATAGCAATCAAACCACCCCGTGACCCACAGGATGTTGGCTATACTTGGCCTACCGTTCTGGCGGTTGCGGTGCATCTATTAGTGGTGCTTTTTAGTTTGGTTAGCCTGCCCAGTTCAACGGCAGAACCAGACTCCTCCTCGATTGTGCAAGCGACCTTCGTCAGTACTGAGACATTCACTGACCAAGCACAGCAAACGACGGAGCAACAAGCAGCGCTGAATAGCTCAACCGACCCAGAGGAAGCTGAGCCAGCACCTGACTCAAGTGAGCAAGAAGCACTGCAGCAGCAGGCAGACGAAGCGGCCGCTAGAGAAGAAGCGCAAGCTCAAGCACGGGCAGAAGAGCAAGCACGCGAGCTGCAAGAGGCCCAAGCTCAGGCCGCAGCCGAGGCACAGCGGCGAGAAGAAGAAGCACAACGCCAGCGGGAAGCTGAGGCAGAAGCCCAGCGCCAGCGGGAAGCTGAGGCAGAAGCTCAACGCCAGCGGGAAGCTGAGGCAGAAGCCCTGCGCCAGCGGGAAGCCGAGGCAGAAGCCCAGCGCCAGCGGGAAGCCGAGGCAGAAGCCCAGCGCCAGCGGGAAGCCGAGGCAGAAGCCCAGCGCCAGCGGGAAGCTGAGGCAGAAGCTCAACGCCAGCGAGAAGCCGAGGCAGAAGCTCAACGCCAGCGAGAAGCCGAGGCAGAAGCTCAACGCCAACGGGAAGCCGAGGCAGAAGCCCAACGCCAGCGAGAAGCCGAGGCAGAAGCTCAACGCCAGCGGGAAGCCGAGGCGGCCATGCAGCGTCAGCTTGAGGGAGAAGCCCAGGCTGCTGCGAACGCACAGCAGGCGCAGCAAGCAGCGAATGGGTTTATTAATATTGTGCGTCGTGCAGTAGAGCAGGCATGGTTAATTCCCGCAGGCGCCAGTGACACGATGAGTGCTACGATTCAAGTAAGGCTTGGCCCATCAGGAGAGGTACTTTTAACCACTATCGCCTCATCCAGCGGTGATAGTGCCTTTGACAGGTCTGCCATGCAGGCTGTCGAACACGCTGCTCCGTTCAGCGAGCTGAGGGATTTGCCCGCAGAGCAGCAGCGCAACTTACGTCAATTTAATCTGCGATTTACCCCGGGGGATGTTCGCTGATGCAAACCATAAGCAAAGTGTGGCTGTTTTGCGTACTGCTATTCGTTAGTAGTTATGCAACTGCAAATGCAAACCTAACTATCGAAATAACGCGCGGGAGCGACCAAGCCTTACCGATTGGTATCGTTCCCTTTGCAGGTGGCGATAACCTACCTGAAGATGTGGCTCAAATCATCCAGGACGATCTTGAGCGCAGCGGTTTTTTTGCGCCCTTAGAACGCAGTGCCATGTTTGATAGACCAAGCCAGGCGGATGACGTTGAGTTTGGTACTTGGCGGTCGCTTGATGTTCGATATTTGGTGGTAGGCCGAGCACAACAGACAAATAGTGGTTATCAGATTCAATTTGAGTTAATGGATATCAGTGGGCAGCGCCGTATGATTGGCGAAACGGTCACAGCAAATGTGAACGATTTGCGTGGTGCTGCTCACTATATTAGCGATCAAATTTTTGAAGAAATTACCGATATCCGGGGGGCTTTCTCAACTAAAATTGCTTATGTAACCGCTCAAGGGTTGGGCGATAATATGCAATTTGGCCTGTATGTGGCTGATGCGGATGGACGTAATAGTCAACAAGTACTTACCTCCGACCAGCCGATTATGTCACCTGCATGGTCTCCTGATGGTCGAAAGTTGGCGTACGTATCCTTTGAAACAGAGCGTCCGGCTATCTATATTCAAGATGTTTCAACTGGGCAACGGATACAAGCCACGTCTTTCGAAGGTATCAATGGTGCTCCCACTTGGTCACCTGATGGCCGCAAAATTGCCATGTCGCTGTCCAAAGATGGGCAACCAGAAATTTATATCCTAGACATCGGTAATCGCTCCGTAGAGCGGATAACTCAAAACAGCAGCATTGATACTGAACCAACTTGGGCGCCTGATGGACGTAGTCTGTTGTTTACCTCTGACCGTAGTGGTGGACCGCAAATTTATGAATACTCGTTAGGTAGCGGTGAAGCCAAGCGCGTCACATTTACCGGTAACTACAATGCTCGCGCACGCATTTCACCTGACGGAGAGCAAATCTTTTTAATTCACCGTTCCAACCGCGGCTACCAAGTTGCACGTCAGGAGCGTGACGGGGGACGTCTTGTTGTAATCAGTGAAACAACAAGAGATGAATCTCCTAGTGTTGCGCCGAACGGGACCATGGTAATCTTCGCTACCCAACAGGGTAGTAATGGGGTGTTAAGTGCCGTTTCAGCGGATGGCCGCTCGTCATTTAGATTACCCGCAGCGCAAGGTGATGTTCGCGATCCCGCGTGGTCACCTTTTTTAAATTGATTGACGAAAAGTTTTAATTTTTTGTTTTCAGGCAAGGAGTCTGATTATGCAACTTAAACCGTTGGCTCGCTCATTAGCAGTAGCGCTATCTATCGTAGTAATCGCTGGCTGTTCCAGCACCGGCGGAAGCCAGGATGGTGACTCTTATGGAAGCCAGGATGGCAGCGGCACAGGAGCGAGCACCTCAGGTGTTGGCACTGGTGGCCAGTATGGCTCTACATCAGGTTCCGGCGCAGGCGCTGGTCAACAAGCCGATTCACGCATTCCAGAAGTCCGTACTATTTATTTTGACTTCGACCGCGACACCATCAGGGGCGATTACGAATCAGTCGTTATGGCTCATGCTCGCTATTTGCGTGCTAACCCCAGCGCGCAAGTTGTTCTGCATGGCCATACCGACGAGCGTGGCACTCGCGAATACAACATGGCCCTTGGTGAGCGTCGTGCCGGGGCTGTTAAGCGGTTCTTAAATATTCAAGGCGTGTCTCCCTCGCAAATGAGCGTCGTTAGCTATGGTGAAGAGCGTCCGGCTGCTAGCGGCCAAAGTGAGAGTGCCTACTCTCAAAACCGTCGCGTCGTCTTTAACTACTGATGGCATTGGCGTACCTAGCTGTACAACATCAAGTACGCGCTATTTGGTGCTAGGTACGCTAACTAAGTAATGATTGGAGTCATCATGAATCACAGTCTCAAGCGTTATTTTGAGAGGCTGTGCGGTGCGGGAGCCATAGTGCTCCCGCTGTCCGTATTGCCTTTGACAACTTTTGCTCAACAGCCCCTCGTTCAAGACTTATCAAGTGGCTCTGGCTTTTATCAGCAGACCCAACGCCAGGAGTCATCTGGTGGGAACTTGGTACTCTTTAACCAAGTGCAAGAGCATCAGAGAGAGATTCAGCAGTTACGTGGTCAGATTGAAGAGCTTCGACACCAGTTAGAGCAGCTTCGTCGGCAATCACAGCAGCAATACCTGGATATTGAAGATCGCTTAATGAATAGCGGTCCTAGTCAAATTGAGCAATCGACCCCTGCAGTAGAGCCCGAGGCGGCAGAGCAAGTTGCCAATGCACCTTCGTCTCGCAACGTCAGTGAAGATGCTCAGGCAGACTACCAAGCAGCGTTTGCCCACGTCCAAGCACGTCAATTCGAAGATGCAATCAATGCATTTAAAGCGTTTGTCACTGATCATCCCGACAGCAGCCTGACCGCGAACGGACATTACTGGCTGGGCGAACTTTATGCGGCGGAAGGTGAACTTGGCGCTGCTGATGAGTCATTTAGCCGTGTTATTGAGCAGTACAGCGGCAGCAGTAAAGTACCCGATGCGCTTTATAAGCTAGGATTAGTAAAAGCGCGGCAGGGCGAGGCTGAACGCAGTCGTGAACTGCTGGAACAAGTACGTGATGATTACCCGCAGAGTAGCGCGGCAGGACTTGCCAATGACTTTTTGCGTCAGTCGGCAGGATAACGTCTGTTTACATTTTTGTATCAAGGAAACCTCATGAGCTGCAAAATCGACTATCAACCAGCGTCCAATCTTTTGGAAAACCGCGTCGTGTTGGTAACCGGTGCGGGTGATGGAATTGGACGTGCTGCTGCACTCACCTACGCCCGCCATGGGGCAACTGTGATACTGCTTGGCCGCACGATCGCTAAGCTTGAGCGTGTCTACGATGAAATTGAAGCAGCAGGCGGACCACAGCCGGCAATTTTTCCGCTCAACTTTGAGGGTGCAACGCTCAAAGATTTTCACGATATGGCTGAAACGCTGGACAAAGAGTTTGGCCGCTTAGATGGATTGCTGCATAACGCTGGCTTACTAGGCAGAATTACGCCTTTTGAGCAGTACAATCCAGAGCTGTGGGAACAAGTCATGCAGGTCAATATCAATGGGCCTATTTGGATGACCCAAGCACTGCTACCTTTGCTTCAGCAGTCTGCTGATGCTTCTGTGATCTTCACCTCATCGAGCGTTGGGCGAAAAGGCCGGGCCTACTGGGGGGCATACTCGGTTTCAAAGTTCGCCACTGAAGGCTTTGTCGAAGTGCTTGCTGACGAACTTGAAAACCAGTCTACAGTGCGGGTTAATACGTTGAACCCAGGGGCAACACGTACCCAAATGCGTCGGACTGCTTACCCAGGTGAAGATCCATTGACGCTGCGCACCCCTGAAGAAATCATGCCCACCTACTTATGGCTAATGGGGCCAGACAGTACGGGGGTTAGTGGCCAGAAGTTTGACGCTCAACCACCACGTGCCTAAACCAGCGCTTTGTTTCGCAACGCTTGTCGATGTTCTGTGCATTTTCATTAAATTAGCGCTATCAATGAAAAGCAGTCAGAGCATCGACTAAGTCTTCACATGTTTCAAACCATAAGTCAGCTGGCCATTGCTGATAATCGTCTTCCTCACCGATATATCCGTAACCAACGGCAACCGCTGTCATTCCCGCCGCTTTTGCCGCCTCCATATCACGGATATGATCACCAACGTACCAACAGGCTTGTGGTGCCACATCAAGCCTGCGTGCAGCTTCCCAAAGAGGCTCCGGAGCGGGTTTTCTGACCGCTAGATCATCCGCGCATAAAAGTGCCCCAGGTGTTAACGCCAATGCATCCAGCAGTGGAAGGGTATAGCGCCTAGGTTTGTTCGTTACGATTCCCCACAAGCGTGATGCTGAATGCCAACGCTCCAACCATTGGTCAAGAGGGGCAAATAGACGACTGTGAACAGCAACGGCTTGTTCATAGTTATCTAACAAATACTGCCGCGCCGTATCGTGTTCATTAGAACCACTTTCGATACCAATAGCCAAGGTTACTAAAGCACTGCCTCCGTTAGAAACCTGGCCGCGTATTTTCTCGTAGGGCAGCGGTGTCAGCCCATGATGCCGCCGCAATGCATTCGTTGCTTCAGCAAGGTCAGGGGCAGTGTCAACAAGAGTTCCGTCTAAATCAAACAGTATCGCTTCAGGTATTGATGTTGACATTTATTGGCTCGCTTTCTGGCAATACATCATGTAATTGACCGATACATCATTTGCGACTAGACGGTAGTGACGAGTCAGCGGGTTATAGGTCAGCCCCGTTTGTTCGTTAACTTCAAGCTCTGCAGCTCTTGCCCATGCGGCCATCTCAGAAGGGCGGATAAATTTTGCGTAATCATGGGTGCCGCGGGGCAATAGATTAAGTACATATTCAGCGCCTAAAATCGCAAAGGCATACGATTTTGGGGTGCGATTTAGGGTAGAGAAGAAAACATAACCCCCGGGGCGAATCAGTTGACTGCAAGCACGAATGACCGATGCGGGATCGGGCACATGCTCAAGCATTTCCATGCAGGTTACGATGTCATAATGCCCTGGCTGCTCTGCTGCCAGCGCTTCAACGCTTATCAGCCGATAATCCACCGTTGCTCCGCTTTCTATCGCATGTAGCCGGGCAACGCTAAGGGGCGCTTCCCCAAGATCAATGCCGGTAACACTAGCACCACGATGGGCCATCGATTCACTTAAAATTCCACCGCCGCAGCCGACATCGAGCACCTTTTTACCGGCTAGACCTGCACGCGCGTCAATAAAGTCAAGACGCAGAGGATTGATAGCGTGCAGCGGCTTAAATTCCCCCTCTGAGTCCCACCAACGACTAGCAAGTGCTTCAAATTTCGCAACTTCCGCTGCGTCGACATTGTCGTGGTTGCGATGAGTAGTGCTATCCTGAGGTATCGCTTGCATGTTTTAACTCCCATTGTCGGTAAGTTGGCATGAAGGTGGCAACCAACCAGTCGTTCAGTATTATGTCATTCTAACCACTCCTGGAAAGGAACGCATGAAAAGGAACGCGACATGAACCTTAACCCCCTATTTTCGCGACTTTTATTTTCTCAGGGAGCGTGATGAATGCGAGTGTTACTCCACGGAAGTGAGCTAAGTGCCGCCACCGCCGCCGCAGCATTAGCCTGGGTAGGCCATCAAGTTGAGTGGCTGCTACATGAAAGCGCGCCATGGCCACAGCTTTTGAAAGCGGACTGGCTGCGCAGCGAACCTGAATTAATGACGCATATTGAACAAGCGTTAGCCAATGGAACATTGAAAATCATTGAAGCGCCACAGCAGGCTCACTCTCCTGATGTGGTGTGGCTGGCTCTATCACCCGATCAGCGGCAGGCTGCCAAGACGCTACTTGAAGCCCCTTTATTTGAACACCATAGTGGTGCCGTATTAATTAATAATTCAACATTTCCAGTAGGCGAAACAGAACAGTTGCACGCGCTTATGGGGCCCCAGCACAGTAGCGTTGCGTTACCCGACACTTTGGAAGAGGGGCGGGCCTGGCTCTCCTTTACGCGTCCTTCGCGCTGGCTGCTCGGCTGTGACGATGCAACCGGTGAACAGGTGGCGCGCGAGCTTTTACGCGCCTTTAATCGCCGCAATGACGTGTTCCAACGGATGCCATGTAGAGCAGCTGAGCTAACTAAGCTCGCGATTAACGGCATGCTGGCAACACGTATCAGCTACATGAACGAAATTGCCGGGCTGGCAGATACACTTGGTGTTGACGTCGAGCACGTGCGCCAAGGCATGGGCGCTGATACCCGAATTGGTTATGAATATTTATACCCTGGCTGCGGCTTTGGTGGCCCCAACTTCTCTCGCGATCTAATGCGCTTAGCTGATGTTCAGTCAGCCAGTGGCCGTAATTCGGCATTGCTAGAGCAAGTAATGGACATCAATGAACTGAAAAAAGAGACGTTATTTAGGAAACTCTGGACGCTCTTCGAGGGCGATTTAGCCGGCAAAACGATTGCTATTTGGGGAGCCGCTTTTAAACCAGGAACCACTCGAATCGATCACGCGCCTGTACTAACACTCCTTGCTGCCTTATGGGCGCAAGGCGTGAAGGTAAATCTTCATGACCCAGCGGCAACACCCGCGTTGCTCAATGCCGTAGGTGACCGAGATGACCTAACCACATTCACCAGTGACCCATACTTGGCATGTGAGGGAGCCGACGCACTGATGCTAGTGACTGAGTGGAAAACTTATTGGAACCCTGACTGGCATCGTTTAGCCTCATTATTGAGCGCTAAGTTGGTGCTGGATGGACGAAACATTTATGACCCAGCTTTCGTGGCTAGCTGTGGTTTACGGTATAGAGGAATCGGGCGTCGCGCAGATCCCACAACGCATTGAGGAAAAGTCATGCCCAACAGTACTGCGTCTTCTCGCATTGTTCCCGATGTGGATCAAAGCCTGACCGCACAGCACTTGCGTCATCGCAGGGGCCCTAAGCTGTGGCCATTGTGGTTATTGATGATACTTATTATCATTTCATTAGGTGCCGCTGCTACAGGCCTCTGGTATGAAAGAGAGCGCTTATTAAGCGAGGTGCATCGAGTCAGTGGAGAAGTATCTAATCTTCATGCGAGACTCGACTCGGGTGACACAGATACGCAAGATGCGATAGCCTTTGTACAAGCACAGATGACAACGCTGTTCCAAGAACAGGAGCAATTAGCCGTTGCGGTGACACGAACTCGTGAAGAACTCTACGGTCTTTTGACGTCAAACGAAGAGCTTGTGAATGGTGAGGCTCTGAGCAGCATTGCTGAGCGCATTGGTCAGTTGGAAGAGCAAGCAGCGTTACGTGACCAACAGCTCACCGCTATACGTTCATCACTTAATGCGCTTGAGCAAGCGGGCGTGTCCGGGCGGCAAAATTTAGCAGAAGAGGTAACTTACCTAGAAGATATGTTGTCGCAGCGCCTATCGGCGACTACCAGCCGACTCGATGATATGGCTAAGTTAGAAAATGAAAACAGCGAATTGGTAACAAATGTTACCGAATGGCAAGAAGAGGTCGACCAGCGTTTTACTGAGGTAAACTCAACTCTTGAAATGCTAAGCAGTACTGGTACTTCAGCTACTCAAGAAGCCTTACAAGCGCTTGAACAGCAATGGGCGCAACGGTTAAACACCTTAGAGAGTGATATCCGTCAAGTACGGCAAGCCCAGCTGGCATTCAGTGCTCAGATGGAGATGCTCCGTTAGCAATTGTCACCAGCATAAAGCAATGAGTAATAAAGCCACCGAGTCGCTGATTTGGTTAGGGATGAACTGCATGGAAAGAATACGGCGATGGCCTACCGTTAAACAAGCGACTCGTGAGGTGGTTTTACCGCTTCTTGTAACGTGGTCAGCTCCCGTATGGGCACTTAACGCGTCAATCGATGGTGTCAGTAGTGAAGTAGAAGACAATATTGATGCCTATTTACAGAATATTGACGAAGATCAGTACACCGATATCCGTTTAGAAGGCGAAATACGTAAACGTGCGCAAGAAGCCATGCGCGTTTTCGGCTACTACGAACCTGAGATTACGGTTGATGTTGATAGCTCACCTATCAAACTTCGCATTGAACCCGGCTCGCCGGTCAAAATCGACGTGCTTTCTGTCAATATCAGCGGTGAAGCAAGCGATGATCCTCCATTTCAGGAAGCACTCGATGCGTTTCCCTTGAAGGAAGGCGACACATTACGGCATGCCCCGTGGGATCGCCTGCGCAATCAGTTTTCAGGCCTGGCACTTGAGCGTGGTTATTTCGACTGGGGGTTTACTGACCGTCGAATGGAAATAAGGCCATACCTTGAAAGCGCCCGCCTTTATATGGATTTTGACAGCGGCCCACGCTATCAATTTGGCAATACGACTATCTCAGGCAGTCATATCGAGCCTGAGCGTTTGCTGCAAATGCAGACCTTTGAAGCAGGGGAGCCGTATCTAGCGGAATCGATAGCCCGTTATAATCAACGCTTAGCTGAGACAGAATGGTTCAGCTCTGTGACGGTGCGACCACGTTTAGAGACAGCGCGCGAACTGGCCCTATCGCCGCCAACAGGAAGCTCACCGTGGTGGAATGAAGCAACGGCATCGCAGCCTCAACGTCCTAGAGTGTCCAGCGCAGCGCTTGCCAGTGCGCTTAGTGTCACTCAGCGGGACGACACCAGTCTGCCTATTGACGTAAGTGTCGAGCCTGCCGACCGCCATCAATTTGAAGTCGGGGTTGGCTTTGCAACTGACGTAGGGCCGCGCATGCGCTTTGCCTGGAAACAGCCATGGATTAACCGCTTTGGCCATAGTCTTGATCATGATCTGTATGTTTCAGCCCCCGACCAGCGCTTCACAGGGACCTACAATATCCCGTTAGAAGATCCGTTACGTGATAGTTATCGTCTGCAATATGGCGTGCGTAACTTGGATGTCGGCGATACCCAGTCGTTAGAAGGTACCGTGGAGGTCGCTCGTCGATGGGAGTTTGAAAACCGCTGGGTACAAACACTTTACTTCCGGACGACCTATGAAGACTTCACCCAAGGCGGAGTCTCAGATGAAGTCTTACTGTTTTATCCAGGCATTCAGTGGAGCCGTACAAGAACGCGTCCTCAGCGGTTTCCACTGTGGGGAGATAGACAGCAATTATCGCTCGAGTATTCAGACACGATATGGGGATCCGATGCCAAGTTCGCACGTATGACGGGCGACACAGAATGGATTCGCACCATTGGCGATGATAATCGTTTTTCCGCACGGCTAAGCATCGGCGCTATCGAAACAGATAATTTCGATAAGTTGCCTCCTTCGTTGCGCTTTTTTGCGGGCGGTGACCGAAGTGTCCGAGGTTACTCCTACGAAAGCCTATCTCCGCGAAATGAAGAAGGGCTGTTACGTGGCGGCCAGCAAATGCTGACCTCGACTCTCGAGTACCAGCGTCGCGTGACTGGAGACTGGTGGGGAGCAACTTTTGTCGATACTGGCGACGCCTTCGATAATTGGGGGCCAGAAGAGTTAAAAACGGGCGCCGGGGTTGGCATCCGCTGGATTTCCCCTGTGGGCCCTATCCGACTTGATGTAGCACACCCATTTGACGATGAAGACGATTGGCGCCTGCATTTTTCCATCGGACCGGAATTTTAGGAGAGCATTTTGGCTAAGGTTGCAAAAGCGGCATCTATCAAGCGTCAACCGCTCTCAGGTAAACATCGTATAGGGTTGTTTGTGTGGAGTTTTGTCCGATTAGCCATTGTGCTACCACTCTGGCTATTTGGTCTGGTCGCTCTGCTACTCGGCGTTGCGCTCTCTCCTTGGGGAACAGGCCAACTGTTATCGCAAGGGGAGCAACGGGGCTTCTTTACGTATGAACACCAGGAAGGCGCACTGCTAGACCAGTTTGCCTTACGCGGTTTTCAGCTATCGCTTGGTGAGACGCGCGTCAACGTCGACAACCTTGAGTTAGCCTGGGCCGAAGACTGTGTGCTGTCAGGTAAGCTTTGCCTGGACAAATTGCATGTAGAAGGCGCAGATATACGTTTGGGCGAGAGTAATGAAGCGGAGCCAGACACACCAGAAACTGATGGGATGCCTAGCATCCAACTGCCTTTTCCTATTGAGCTACGCTCAGTTGAGTTGAATAACGTTCAACTTCAGCTAGCTGATGGAACTCGCATCGGCTGGGAGTCGTTTTCAACCGCGATTACCGCGCAGCAACATCTTGTCAGTATCGCGCCCACTACGCTCATGCAGCCAACCGTGTACTTGCCTCCCACAGCAGGCACTCAACTAACAGAAGGTATCCAGACGCCGTTACATGCATCTTCTATTGATGGTGCGGTTATGGCTACCCAGCCGGTCATAACAGAACCTGATCAAGCGGTAGAAGCCTTAACAGAACGGCAGCGCATTGAGCTGCCTGAAATAATGCTGCCCATTGATATCGACTTAGCATCCTTCATCGTGACTGACGTCACTGTCAGCGGGGCGATAGATTACCAAGTCGAACGGCTCGCCGTCGTTGCGAGCGGCGAAGGCAACCAAATAGCTCTGCGCTCATTAGAGTTGATCACGCCGGATGCCGAGGCAAATCTCACAGCTAACGCTACATTATCAGACAGCTACCCCTTAGATGCCCGTTTAACCACAACGTTGTTTTTACCCGAAATATTTCCTGAGCTGAGTGGTGAAGAACTTGTTTTGGAACTATCGGGATCCCTAGATGAGCTGACAGCCAGTTTAGGGGCATCCGGTGTCGTTAATGCAACGTTTGAGGCACAAGTCGATGCGCTGGCACCGACGCTACCTTTCAATGTACGACTGCAGAGCGAGCGACTGCAGTGGCCCCTGACACAAGCTAGTAGCGATGAATCATCGGCAGAACCCTATGTTGTTGAAGATATAGACATCATTGCTAGCGGCAGTTTGGAAGCCTACCAGACAACGCTTTCCTTAAGCGCCCAAGGGCCGCAAGTGCCGGCCACTGACATTCGACTCAGTGGCAACGGAGATCTTTCATCGTTCCGCTGGACGCCGCTAACCCTAGCGATTGATGACAGTTCGCTGAGCAGTGAAGGGGAAGTAAATTGGGCTTCGTCACTACGCGTTGATACCACCATCCGACTGGATCAATTCGATCCTTCGCTATTTGTCGAACAGCTCAACGGCAATCTCAATGGCGATATTACCGCGAGTGTGCGTCAAACCGGCGAGCTATGGGAAGTCAGTCTGCCAGCCCTCGATATTACTGGGGAACTCCAGGAGTATCCCTTGGCGTTACAAGCCTCCTTAGAGGCTAATAGTGCGCTTGAAGTTGATATCCAAGAACTGCTTTTCACCCAGGGTGACAACCGATTAACGGCTTCTGGCCAAGTTAGTGAGCAGGCGATGTCGCTAGATACCGAGATTGCATTGCGACAGTTACAAACGCTACACCCAGACTTAGCAGGGACATTAACAGGTAACATTCTTGCCAGAGGTAGCATTAGCCAACCTAAAGTAGCAGCCGAACTAACCGGCCGTGAATTACGGTTTGCCGAAAACCGTATTGAAACGTTATCACTGACCAGCAATGTCGAGGGAATCGAAGATCCCTCGCTAGACATTGACATTGGTTTGCAGCAGGTCAGTGCAGGTGGGCAGGCATTTTCGAGTATTGACCTTGAGCTTGATGGTCGCTTATCGCAGCATGCGCTTACTATCAGTGTCGATGGCCAAGCCGATAACGTGCTAAGCCGTGCGCTCGTGTCGCTAGATGGGCGTTTTGATCAGCAAGCGCAGCAGTATCAGGGGCAATTAACACCACTGGAAATCGACTCTGAGTTTGGCAACCTATCTTTGGAAGCTCCGCTTGATATTCGTTACAACCTTGCGAATGGCCAAGCACAGCTCTCACCTTTCTGTGTGCGTCGCGAAGAAGGAGGGGTCGTTTGCTCGCAAGAGCAGCTTAGCGCATCAGCAGACCAAGGGCGCGCAGTGCTGAGCATCAGAGAGGTGCCGATGGAAGCACTTGAGCCGTTTTTGCCAGAAGAGTGGAGCTTTGAGGGCGACACGACGGCAGACATTGTTGCAGCTTGGCGCCAAGGCGGGACTCAATGGCAAGCCGATGTTCAGGTATTAAGTGAGCTGGCGATTACGGCAGTCAACGATTACGGCCAACCCGTACAGCTTCCTGTGATTAGTTTAAACACGCAGTTAGACGCCAGCCAGGCTCAAGCTGATGCCAATATTGTACTGTCGTTTGAAGATGCTGGTGAGCTGTCACTCGATCTCACCATAAGTGATCCACTTGGTCGTGGTGGCCTTAGTGGCGAGCTAAGCGCCCAAGCGCTCTCTTTAGCACCTTACCGCCCATTGGTGGTGGGCATGGATCGCTTAGAGGGCGACTTAAATGGCCGTATACAAATTGCAGGAACCACTAGTCAGCCCGATTTACAGGGGCAGCTTGCGCTGCGCAATCTAAGCGTTCATGGCCCTGATATTCCTATCGATATCAAAGATGGCGAGCTGATCGTTGCGTTTGACGGCGAACAAGGAGACATCAATGGTTTTGTTGCTGCTGAACGTGGTCGCTTGAATATCGCTGGGGATGCTTACTTTCCTACAGACGACGACTGGCGTATTGGTGTCGATGTTAACGCGACTCAGGAGCCATTATTAATCGTTTTGCCACAGTTTGGGCGTTTAGAGGCAGCGCCTGATATTCGTATTCGCGTAACGCCGGATCGCTTGCAGGTACGCGGTAATGTTGACCTACCATGGGCGCGATTGGAGGTTGGTAATATCCCTGCCTCAGCCGTTAGCCCAAGCTCTGATGAAGTTATTATCACCGAACGTGATGACCGGGAAGCCGAGCAGAGAGCCCAGCAACGAGCTGAGAATGGGGAGCCAAGCGCTGCTGACGAGCTTTCACAATCAGGAATGGATATTGATGTGCTCATCACACTTACCTTGGGACGCGATATGCAAATATCAGCATATGGGCTTAATTCTGAGTTGGGTGGCACGTTGGAAATCCGCCAAGGCAGCGGTGCACTTCAGTTGTTTGGTGATGTCAACCTTGTCAATGGTCGTTTTAAAGCCTTTAGTCAGGATCTGCTGATTCGTCGTGGGCAGCTAATATTTAGCGGCCCTCCGGGATTGCCAATCCTCGATTTTGAAGCCATTCGTAACCCTGATATCACGGAAGATGAAGTTATTGCTGGTCTTCGTGTCAGTGGCAGTGCAGAAGAGCCCAACTTGCTGATTTTTTCTGAACCAGCAATGGATGAAACCCGTGCGCTATCATATTTGTTGAGAGGGCGTGCACCGGATACTGCTGGAGGCGGGATCGATAGTGCGCTTACTACCGCCTTAATTGGTATGTCTCTCGGCAAGACAGGCGGAGCCGTTGGTTCAATTGGGGAAGCATTTGGGATCAGTGACTTAACCTTAGATACCACTGGTGCAGGTGACAATAGCCAAGTGGCGCTGACAGGACAGTTAACCGACGATATCCGAATTAGCTACGGCGTTGGGATTTTCTCGCCCATTGCAGAACTGACCCTTCGCTACACACTTTGGCGCAACCTATATGTGCAGGCAGTATCTGGTGCAAATCAAGCCGTCGACTTAATCTATACATTTACTCGGTCAGGTGACCCTACGATTTATCCACGGCAATAAGAGGGCGTTATGACGCTATTTTCTAAAGCAAATTCAGCACCGCTCGGCCGCGTGACACCGATTGAAACGAGTAGCGTGCATACCGTTACGGGCCACTCGCTTCATCCTCCTTTTCCAGAGGGCTATGAAGAGATTGTGTTAGGCATGGGGTGCTTTTGGGGTGTTGAGCGTCTGTTTTGGCAAGTGCCGGGGGTTTATGTAACTGCCGCAGGCTATGCCGGGGGAGAAACACAAAACCCCACTTATAAAGAAACCTGTACCGGACAAACAGGCCATACCGAAGTAGTTAGAGTGGTATACGACCCCAGTGCTCTATCCTTGGATACACTGTTGCAAATTTTCTGGGAACAGCACGACCCTACTCAAGGCAATCGTCAAGGCAACGATGTGGGTAGCCAGTATCGCTCTGCCATTTTCACAACAACGACTGCTCAGTTGGTGGCTGCTGAAAAGAGTGCCGACGCCTATCAAAAGGCGCTCGATGAGGCTGGCCGTGGAACTATTACTACCGAGATCAAACCGCTGAATATTTTTTACTACGCAGAGGCGTATCATCAGCAGTATTTGGATAAGAACCCTCATGGTTACTGTGGGCTTAAAGGGACTGGCGTTACTTGCCCCATCGGTTAGTCGTAGTAAGAAGGGCCAAGTACTCCATCATAAGGTCAGTAAAATGCTACACATTTTAAAATGCTCATGGCTCATGCCCTCGGCTTGGGCCTTGGTTATCTCTGCTGCCATTGCGACGCCCGCTATAGCCGAAGAAATTACTGAAGATACCGTGCCAGCGATGCCACAAACGGTTGAAGAGAGCCCGTTTGCAAGTGAGCGAGAAGCCGTCATATGGCGTCAGGATGAATTGAAAGAGCTAGAAAGGCTGCTGCGTCAGCTGCGTTTTGACATAGTGAATAATCAAGATGCACGCGGAGCCGCGCCGCGCTTAGCTATCCTTGAGGAAAAAGCGACCCAAGCTCATTTTTTGCCTGCATTTATTTCTGGTACTCATGGGCGCGGGTCTGACGCTCGCCCCGAAATCTGGGAAGAGTGGGCAGATTTTGCAGCGGGGTTTAGCGATCTTGAGCAGAAGGTGGCAACGCTAGTTGATGCTGCCGAGCAAGAGGATTATCGCGCGGCAACGCGTGCATTTTCTGACGTTGGCTTAAGCTGCAAAAGCTGTCATCGCGCCTACCGCTATAACTAACCGAGATCGATGTCATTAGAGCGATAGGCACAGACAGAGAGTGTCAGTCGCTTTGTTGAATGCGGTCGATACGATAAAGGGTCTCAACCTGCTCCAGGCCAGTTATGGTGCATTTGAGATCTTTTACACGGCCGTCGCTCAACCCATAGACCCAGCCATGCACTGAAATATCTTGGCCTCTCTGCCAGGCACGTTGCAGAATTTTGGTTCGGCACAAGCTATTCACTTGAGCCTTTACGTTCAATTCGCACATGCGGTCAATCTGCTCTTCCATTGGTAAATGTTCAAGCGAATTACGGTGATGGTTATACTGTTCGCGCACTGAATGCAGCCAGTAATCGACGACTCCGCACTCACCGCCGGTTACAGCCGCTTTAATGCCACCGCAACCATAGTGCCCCACAATCATGATATGGCTGACCTTGAGTACATCCACCGCAAACTGCACAACTGACAGTGCGTTCATATCGGTATGGTGGAGCAGGTTAGCAACATTACGATGGACAAAGACTTCGCCTGGCGGAAGGGCAATAATCTGGTTGGCAGGCACACGACTGTCAGAACAACCAATCCAGAGGTAATCAGGGTTTTGCTGATTGGAAAGACGTTTAAAGTAGTCCGGGTCTTCCTCGCACATACGCTCTGCCCAAGCGCGATTATTATCAAGCAGTGTCTCAATAGCGTTAGACATTGAATCTCCTTCACAGGTTGGGAGCTGTTAGGTTCAAGATAGAGCAAACTAGGATACAGAGAGAGGGGTTTTAACCTTCTCGGAATCTAAGGTCAATCTTTGTGCTTAGTGATCGCTGTCTGCAAGCACATGACCGATAAGTACATGCAATGGTTCAGGATAGGAGTAGCACATGGCAAATAACGCGGAATATGAATACGATTTACTGGTAATTGGAGCAGGGTCAGGGGGCGTTCGCGCCGCGCGAATGGCGGCGGCAACCGGTGCCAAAGTGGCCATAGCAGAAGATCGTTACTTGGGCGGTACCTGTGTCAATGTCGGCTGCGTGCCTAAAAAACTGTACTCCTATGCGGCCCACTTTCACGATAGTTTCGATGATGCCGCGGGCTTTGGATGGCAATTGCCTGGGCCTGCTGCCTTTGAGTGGTCGGTGCTACGCGATAATAAAATCAGTGAAATAAAACGGCTAAACGGTATTTATCAGCGGATGTTAGAGGGCGCTGGAGTCGTATTACTTCATGCTAGAGCAACCGTTACAGGGGCACATAGCGTTTCACTGGCTTCTGAAGAGGGCATTACCCAAGTAACCGCGCAAAAGATACTGCTAGCGACAGGTGGCTGGCCATGGGTTCCTGAGTTTCCTGGCAGTGAATATACAGTCACTTCAAATCAGGTATTTGACCTTGACGCTTTTCCAGATCGGTTTCTGGTGTTGGGGGGCGGCTATATTGCGGTTGAGTTCGCAAGCATATTCAACGGCCTCGGTAGTGAAACCCATTTAATTTATCGTGGAGAGCTGTTTCTAAAAGGCTTTGATGAAGAAGTCCGAGCTTTTACCCGAGATGAAATGAGCAAAAAAGGCGTCAATCTGCATTTCAATACCAATATCGAACGGATTGAACCCAATGGTGACGCATTTAACGTGTATTTGACGAGCGGTGATGTTCAAGAGGTAGATGTCGTCTTAGCCGCAACAGGACGCAATGCCAATACACAGGGGCTAGGGCTTGAAGAATTGGGCATTCACCTTGATAGCAAAGGGAAAATCCCCGTGAATGCACGCTATGAGACGGCGGTTCCCTCAATTTTGGCGCTTGGCGATTTGACCCAAGGACCTGAACTAACGCCCGTAGCACTAGCCGAGGCGATGCAGCTCGTCGATATCCACTTCAATGAAACACTCCCTAAACCGCTAGACTACGCCACGATTCCTACAGCTGTTTTTTGTCATCCCAATATTGGAACAGTAGGGCTATCTGAAGAGGCTGCTAGGGAAAACATTGGCAAAATTCGCGTTTATAGCGCGGATTTTAAAGCAATGAAGCATACATTATCAGGTAGCCAAGAACGCACCTTAATGAAGCTAATCGTTGACGATGCTACCGATGTTGTCGTAGGGGCTCACATGGTCGGTGAAGAGGCTGGTGAGTTGATCCAAGGGATCGCCATTGCAGTCAGAGCTGGGCTTACAAAAGAAGATTTTGATCGTACCATCGGCATCCATCCAACAGGTGCCGAAGAGTTTGTAACAATGAGAACAGCTACGCGCAATTAATTACATAGAATTCACATTTTAAGGCGAGCATTGGCTCGCCTTTTTTTGTCTAGCAGACAGGTGAGGTTGATCTAAACTCTTTCAATGCAGCGGAGCTTTCAGCTAATTTTCGCAGGCAGAGCGGCTTTTTATAATTTAAATTTATGGAAAACCACAGGATGAATAATATGATTTTTGAATTGCTCATAGTCAGCTGTTATAATGGCGCTCAAATTCGCTACAGCGAAGCATAACCATGAGCACGCCAATAATACCTTTTACCCCTTCTGCAGACCTTGCTCGCCCAACAGTCGCTGATGCTGTGGTTGGGCATGCGTCTACTCCATTATTTATTCGCAAGCCAAATGCAGATGATGGTTGGGGCATCTACGAGTTGATAAAAGCTTGCCCGCCGCTAGATGTTAACTCTGCTTATGCTTATCTACTGCTGGCAACCCAGTTTCGTGACACCTGCGCGGTGGCAACAAATGAAGAGGGCGAAATAGTCGGGTTTGTATCGGGCTATGTGAAAGACAATGCACCGGACACTTACTTTCTATGGCAGGTTGCCGTGGGTGAAAAAGCACGTGGCACTGGCTTGGCACGTCGTTTAGTCGAAGCCATTATGTCGCGCCCAGAACTTGATAATGTGCATCACCTGGAAACGACGATCACGCCCGACAATCAGGCCTCTTGGGGATTATTCCGCCGCCTGGCTGCACGCTGGCAAGCCCCTTTAAATAGCCGTGAATACTTCTCTACCGAACAACTCGGTGGAGAGCATGATCCTGAAAACCTAGTTCGTATAGGTCCATTTCAAACAGACAGCATGTAACGGAACGAACCAGCTTTTGCCCAATGCGCGGCTCTTGCTAGCTGGTTACGTTTTAAATTGGTTACCGCTGTTTCCGCCAGTTCGTCCCACGCTTGACTCAATTATTTAAAAAGGAGGTCGTTAATGCAGACCCAAACGCTTGAACGCATGGAATCTAACGTACGTACATACTCGCGCTCATTCCCCGTTGTGTTTACCAAAGCCCAGAATGCTCGTTTAACGGATGAGAACGGTCGTGAGTACATTGATTTCCTAGCCGGTGCCGGCACACTCAATTACGGTCACAATAACCCACACCTCAAACAGGCAATGATCGACTATCTGTCAACAGATGGCATTGTTCATGGCCTGGATATGTGGACCGCGGCAAAGCGCGATTACCTGGAAACCCTTGAAGAAGTTATCTTCAAACCGCGTGGCTTAGACTACAAGGTACACCTCCCGGGTCCGACCGGAACTAACGCAGTGGAAGCGGCCATCCGTTTGGCCCGTGTTGCTAAAGGTCGCCATAACATTGTGACCTTTACCAACGGCTTCCACGGCGTCACCATGGGAGCACTGGCAACCACGGGTAACCGCAAATTCCGCGAAGCGACCGGCGGCATTCCCACACAAGGTGCAAGCTTTTTACCCTTTGATGGTTATATGGGAGAGCATGCAGATACGCTGGATTACTTCGAAAAATTGCTTAACGATAAATCTGGCGGCCTCGATATACCCGCGGGTGTTATTGTCGAAACCGTGCAAGGCGAGGGCGGTATTAACGTAGCAGGCTTGGAGTGGCTCAAGCGTCTAGAAAGCATCTGTCGCGCCCATGATATTCTGTTGATCATCGACGACATCCAGGCAGGCTGCGGCCGCACGGGCAAGTTCTTTAGCTTTGAACACGCGGGCATCACGCCTGATATCGTGACGAATTCAAAATCACTTTCTGGATTCGGACTGCCATTTGCCCATGTATTGATGCGTCCAGAACTTGATAAATGGAAGCCCGGTCAGTACAACGGCACGTTCCGTGGCTTCAACTTGGCGATGGTGACCGCCACGGCCGCGCTTAAGAAATATTGGTCCAACGATGTTTTTGAGCGTGATGTTCAGCGCAAAGCGCGTATTGTTGAAGAGCGTTTCCAGAAGCTAGCGGCCTTACTCAGCGAGAACGGTATGCCTGCCACTGAACGTGGACGTGGCCTCATGCGCGGAATTGATGTTGTCTCAGGCGATATTGCTGACAAGATCACCAGCAAAGCATTTGAGCACGGCCTTATTATTGAGACCAGTGGCCAAGATGGCGAAGTCGTCAAATGCCTATGCCCGCTGACCATCAGTGATGAGGACTTGTTAGAAGCGCTGGATATTCTAGAAGCCTCTGTCAATGCTGTTATCCAAGCGTGATTTAGCGTTAGGCTAATTCAGTAGCATCAATTCAGCACTGGGCCGCGTTGATTAATACTAAGTGCCTTATAACGGAGCAATTCTATGATCGTTCGTAACCTTGAAGAAGCACGCAAAACAGATCGTCTTGTCACCGCCGAGAATGGCAATTGGGACAGCACGCGTCTTGTTCTAGCCAATGATAATGCGGGTTTTTCATTTCATATCACCCGTATTTTCCCAGGCACTGAAACGCATATTCACTACAAAAATCACTATGAAGCTGTGTTTTGCTATGAAGGAGAAGGCGAGGTAGAAACCTTGGCCGATGGCAAAATCTGGCCGATCAAAGCAGGCGATATTTATCTGCTGGATCAGCACGACGAACACCTGTTACGCGGTAAAGAAAAAGGCATGACCGTTGCGTGTGTATTTACTCCCGCTATCACTGGCAACGAAGTACACCAGGAAGATGGCTCATACGCCGCACCTGCTGGTGAGTAAAGCTTAACGCTAGAAATTGCTAATAAAAAACAGCCTGCTGAAAAAGCAGGCTGTTTTTGTGAGGGTTGCCATTGATGAGCGGGATTTAACGTGATGTATATGAGACCACCTAGGTTCGCATAATATATATTATGTTAAATTAGATAAATAAAGGTTTCAAAACCGACGGATCAAGTTGGACAATGTAATGTCCTTCTCCTTATCATTCATGCTCTTCTTGTTTAAGGATATCTCACGTTATGCGCCCAGGTGTATTGTGTCTAATGGCTGGTTTGTCGCTTTCGTTTGCAGGCTGTGCTGTGACACAGCCAGAAACGAATGAGCCGCCGCCATTAAGCGAAGCGTCTTTTAACACCCGCATCCTCGAACTTGAAACCTCACTTGCTCAGCAGTGTGCATCTACGTCTGCACGACTGCACGAGCAGCAGCTTAACCAGCAGCAAGCATTGACCGCTGATGTTCGCGAAGTCGGCAGTCTCTTGCGCTACTTGCGCCAAGATGTGGCTGGCCTACAAGCTCGCGGTGAAGATCCCGTTATTATTCGTGAAGAGTGTGACGTTGATGCTGCTCAAGACAACAAAACACTGCTCGGCCGCAGCGAATGGGTTGGCTTACCCAGTGTTGGCACGTATTTGAAGGCACGCGTTGATTCGGGAGCCAACACTTCATCGCTATCAGCAGCCGAAATTACCCGCTTTGAACGTGACGGTGAAAATTGGGTGCGCTTTAAGTTGGCACTAAATGACGATGACGTGGTCGTAGATCGCGTGCGTGATGAATGGATCGAAACGCCAATTGTACGTAGGGTGCGAATTGTTCAGGCATCTGGTGAAGAGTCTCGCCCAGTGATCTCGCTCTTAATGACTCTGGGCCCAATCCGCGAAAACGTTGAGTTTACGCTTAATGATCGCACCCATCTAGACTATCCGGTGCTGTTAGGACGACGGTTCATGATGGATATTGCCACCATTGATGTTGCTCAGACCTATCTTTACGAGCGTCCAGAATTCCCAGGCGGTGAACCTGCTGATCAAGCCGCTGACGATGAAGCAGCAGATCAAGACGATACTGAAGAGTAACAGCTCTCCCCCGCCGTTTTTCGCTGAAAGGAATCATGATGTCACGGTTGCCGTTTTATTTAATCGTTGGACTACTGCTGTTAGTTGGTATTGCCGCCAGTGTGCATCGACATGTCCAGTTCGAAATCCCCTGGCTACCTGGCGAGCAGCGCCAAGTATGGGAAATCGAAGCTGTTATCAACTTTAATGCCCAGGACGGCCCTGTGCAGGTTGATCTAGCACTGCCTTCACATCAGGCTGGGTACCGGGTTTTGACCGAAAACACCGCGTCTTCTGGCTATGGGCTTGCCTATAAAGCAGATGAGCTAGGTCGTCAGGCTGAGTGGACTATTCGCAATGCCGCTGGCAGCCAGCAGCTTTACTATTCGGTGCAAATGCTGGTTTCGCCAGATGCGCGCTCACCGGTACAAACGCCACCAGAATTATCGTCTGTTCCCCCCTGGGAAAGCCCGTATGACACAGCCGCTAACCAATTAATTGAACGTGCTTGGTCACGTAGCGCCAATAACGCCACCTTTGCGAGAGAGTTGATTTTAGATATTAACGGCGAGCGCCAAGGCGAAAATGCGCGACTACTCTTAACCCAGGAACAGCCATCGCCACTGATTGTGCGCTTGTTGAATCAAGCAGGTGTTCAAGCAAGGGAAGTCAGTGGGTTGTTGATGGAAGATGGCCGTCGTCGGCAAACCCTCAGCAGCTGGATTCAAGTGTTCGATGAGTCTGCCGAAACCTGGACACTCTTTAACCCCACCACCGGCGAGCAAGGAAAGCCCGATAATCTCCTGCTCTGGGAAACAGGTGGTCGTGCGGTGCTAGAGGTTCAGGGCGGCACCAATTCGCGCGTCACCTTTTCAATGTTAACCCATTACCAACCGGCTTCTGCGGCGGTTCGCAATCACTACTCTGACGACACGCTACTCAACTTTTCTATCCATAGCCTTCCTTTGGAAGAACAGGCACTTTTCCAAACGATTCTGCTAATTCCCATTGGCGCGCTGGTAGTGGTGTTCTTACGAGTGCTGGTTGGGGTAAAAACATCGGGCACGTTTATGCCGGTGCTGATTGCATTAGCGTTTATTCAAACCACCCTGCTAACAGGTTTAATTGGCTTCCTACTGATTGTGGCCATGGGACTGATCATTCGTAATTATCTGTCATACCTCAATCTATTGCTGGTAGCGAGGGTGTCAGCGGTCATCATCACTGTCATAGCAATCATCTCAATTTTTACCGTCATCGCTTATCGTATGGGCCTTAATGCTGGGTTAACTGTGACATTTTTCCCGATGATCATTCTGGCGTGGACGATTGAGCGGATGTCGATTCTTTGGGAGGAGGAAGGGCCGAAGCAGGTATTGATCCAAGGCGGGGGCAGCCTCTTAACCGCTGTATTGGCGTTCCTTGCCATGAACAATCCCTGGGTTCGCCACATTACTTTCAACTTCCTGGGCGTACAGTTCATTCTAATGGCGCTCATCTTGTTGCTTGGTAATTACACAGGCTACCGTTTGTTAGAGCTACGCCGCTTTAAGCCGATTACAGATGAAGAGAAATCCTCATGAGCTGGCTAAAGAACTGGACATGGCCGACACGACTTAGAGATAAGGGAATTATCGGCATGAATCGGCGAAATATTCGCTATATCGGCCGCTATAATTCCCGACGTTTATATCCGCTGGTTGACGACAAGCTGAAAACCAAGCTTCTTGCGCAACGCTACGGCATTACAACGCCAGAGCTCATTGGTACAGTCACGACTCAGTTTGGGGTCAAGCATATCAGCGAGATGTTAAGTGGCCATTCGGGCTTTGTAATCAAGCCTGCTAAAGGCAGTGGCGGAAAAGGCATACTTGTTATTGAAAAGGTACAAGAGGGTATCTTTATCAAACCGAGCGGTGCTAGCTTGTCGATTGAAGATATTGAGCGCCATGTTTCGAACATACTTTCTGGACTGTATTCGCTAGGCGGCTCACCGGATGTCGCCGTCATCGAAACACTGATCAATTTCGATGAGAGCCTGATGGCCTATACCTATGAGGGCGTTCCCGACATCCGAGTCATCGTGTTTAAAGGTTACCCAGTAATGGCCATGATGCGGCTTTCTACCGCCGCGTCGGATGGGAAAGCCAACCTTCATCAGGGGGCCGTAGGTGTCGGGCTGAACATTGCCACAGGCGCGGCCCTGCGTGGAGTGCAGTTTGATCGCCCGTGTTTTAGTCACCCCGATACAGGTCACGATTTGGCAAGCCTGGTTGTCCCACAGTGGGATACCCTGCTCCACTTGGCAGCAGGCTGCTACGAGATGACCGGACTTGGCTATCTTGGTACCGACATGGTGCTAGATAGAAAGCATGGCCCCATGCTGCTTGAGCTTAATGCACGCCCCGGGCTTGCGATTCAAATGACCAACGGGGAAGGACTTCGTCGCCGGCTTGACCTGATCGAACGGCAACCTGACGGTGTTCCCGTCGCTAAACGGGTAGCGTTTGCACAGCACCACTTTGCCCGCCAAAGCGAACTCGTAGAAACGCCTGACACTTCTTCGGCGACAGCGTAGACTACGCATATCCCGTTCAACGAGTGCCCTAATGACAGAAGCTAATACGCTATTACAACAAGCGGAATCCCAGTGTCATACCCGAGGCGTGAGATTTACACCTATTCGCCGCCGAGTATTAGAGTTGATTGCTGAGAATGGTGGCGGCCTAAAAGCGTATGACTTGTTAGACCAACTATCCACTGAACACGCCGCAGCAAGACCGCCCACGGTTTACCGTGCTCTCGACTTCCTTATCGAGCAAGGTCTCGTGCATCGGATAGAGTCACAAAACGCTTACGTTGCCTGTGCTTGCCCGGAGCATGCCCATGGCTTTCAGCTGTTAATTTGCCGCCACTGTGGCTATGTTGAAGAGCTTCACCTAGACGAAATAAGCGCTCAACTGGCCGAGTTAGCCAAACGCCAAGGGTTTAACGTCGAGCGCCAAACGATAGAGCTTCAAGGCCTGTGCCAAAATTGCCGATCTGCGAGTAATGAGTAATGTCACGTTTTGACCAATTAGCCCCGCGCGACCTATTCAAAGCCCTAGAGTCTGCCAGCCCTTCCGACATGCTGCCCGGGACAGAAACGCTTCTTGACGCAGTTCGCTTTAACGAACAAGGCCTTCTGCCAGCCATTGCTCAGCAGTTTGATTCGGGCGAAGTGTTAATGATGGCCTGGATGAACCGCGAGTCGCTCGAAGAAACACTGGCAACACAGCGTGTTTGCTACTATTCACGCTCGCGCAAAAAGCTCTGGCGTAAAGGTGAAACCTCGGGTCAGCAACAGCAGCTGAAGTCTGCGGCTCTCGACTGCGATGGTGACACGCTATTACTGCAAGTCGACCAAACGGGACCCGCTTGCCACACCGGTCGACGCAGCTGTTTTTACTTATCGGTAAACGAACAGCAGGCGGCAATTACCAGCGAGCCACTTATCGATCCTGCGGCACTTTACGGCCAAAAATAGTGGCAAAAGAAATAGTGGTCAAAGAAATAGTGGTAAAGCCGCTATCCCAAGCAAAGCACTGGGCCATAAAGGCTCTTGGCTTCGCTATGATTGGCTGTATCAAGGTCTATCAATATACCATTAGCCCTCTTCTAGGGCCGCGCTGTCGCTTCTGGCCGAGCTGCTCGTCCTTTACCGTTGAGGCCATTCAAGTGCATGGTCCTTTCAAAGGCGGCTGGATGGCAATAAAGCGTATTCTGCGCTGCCACCCAGGCAGTGCGGGCGGTATCGACCCCGTGCCCGGTGGCAGAAGCGAGCAGTTGTGCCGTGAAGACCCCGACTTAACAGCGCCGCCACACTCTGAATGCAATCATAAATGCAATCATAAATGCGATCATCAACACTGATTTATGCGCAGCCTGCTTTCTATTATGACTGCTTTGCCACTTGGTAAATACGCTCCAACATGGCATGCAAGCCGTTACTGCGGGTGGGTGATAGATGCTTGTCCAAACCTAAATCTTTCAAGAAGTGAGGTTCGGTTTGGCTAATCTCATCAGGCGTACGATCGCTATAGATTCTTAGCAGTAACGCGATCAACCCTGATACGATGGCGGCATCCGATGCTGCCTTGAAGATCAGCTTGTCGCCCTGCTCTGCGTGGCACATCCACACGTTGGATTGACAGCCCTGAATCTTATACTCCTCAGTCCGCTGCTCCTCCGGAAAGTCAGGCAGCTGCTTCCCCATATCGATAATGTACTGATAACGATCCATCCAGTTATCAAATATTTCAAACTCTTCAACCAGTTCTTGCTGGGCCAGCTCAGCGCCTGAAGTTGCCATGGCGTTACCTTTGGGGTTGGTGTGCTCAATGTACTGGCATTATAACGGGTTAGGCGTCTTTTTTGGGGCCGTTTTCAAGCGATGACGCTGCTGCTCTTGATGCCACTCATTATCCTCGGTGTGCAAGTAGCGGCTCGTCGTGTCCAGCTTAGAATGGCGGGCACTTTCGGCTAAATAGCGCAGGCTTACTCCCGCTTGTGCTTGATGAGTAATCGACGTATGCCTTAGCCAGTGGGGGGTTGCACGACGCAGTGCACTCACATAGGCAGACTTGCCATGTTGCGCTTCTAACGCATCAGCCGCTTCGCTAAATACACCTTTAACCAGCCGATAAAGCTGGTTATCGCTAATTCCGCGACGTTTATCTAGCGCACGAATCAGCGGGCTGGGTTCGTGATAACTGGGCAGGCCTGATAATCCTAGCGCTTCCCGCCATTCGCGCATGCACTCGAGCATGTCATCGGGCACCGGAATGCGTGCAAGCTTACTCCCCTTACCGACCACCACCCACCACCATCGCCCCTCGCTTTCCTGGAAGTCATCCATCTTAGCGTTAGCCATTTCACTAATGCGAGGCGCTAATAGATAAGCGAAGCTGAATATAAATCGTCGCCGCGCTTGCTCATACGCTTCTCGCTCACTAGCGTGCCCGACTGGCGCATTCAACCACTGCCAAAACCATATCCAAAGATCACGCTCTAAATAGCGCCCAATGGTTTGCGTCTGGTTATTCAGTCGCCTCGCCTTATCGCGCATAAGCGCAAATGGATTATGGCGTACCCACCCTGCTTCCACCAGCCAGCTAAATAAGCCTTGCAGGATAATCAAACTTTGCCGCCGGCTTGCTGGCGAGAGCCCGCTACGAAAAGGTCGCCATTGCGCATGATTGCGAGGCTTGCTTGCCCCCACCCACCGCTCGGCTGGCTGAGGGTCTTCCAAAAAAGCGTCGTACTGGCGCAACATTTCTCGATTCATAGCGCATAGCGAGCTGCCGTGGCTAGACAGCCAAAGCAGCAGGCGCTCCGCCTCTCGGCGGTAACTCTTCAATGTTTGAGGGCTGTCTTGGTACTCCCTTAACCACGCAGCAACAGCTTCTATGTCGTTTTGAGCATCAATTAATGGCGCGTCAGTTCCTGGAGTGGCGGGTACGGAAGGGTTAAGCAGCAAATCAGGCCAACTGCCCTTCTCTAGGCTTCTACCTACGTATTTTCGCTGTTGTTCAATTTCTCCGGGCATCATTACGCCCTCCCATGGCCACTGGCTGATTTTTCAATGGGTTAAGTGTGCTGCTATCGATATTAAAATTCAAGATAATGGCAGTAATCTTGAATTTATAATACTTAATGTAAATAATTTTACGTTTTATGTATTACGTAATTATTGTAATTTTAACCAAACCCTATGAAAATAGTGCTACCAATCTGATAAGGATAAGCACCATGGCTCGCAGCGGGATTCAATACAGTGATGTTCAGCAAGCAATCGATACTCTGCTCGCCCGCGGCGACACTCCTAGCGTGCAACGCATTCGGGAAGTACTGGGAACCGGCAGCTTCACAACGATCAGTGAGCATTTCCGTAATTGGCGTATTGAACGAGAGCAAAATCGCGATGTTCCGCCACCTAAGGGCGTACCAGAAGTCATCGTTAACGTCGCCACCGAGCTATGGCGCGAGGCGCAAGAGGTCGCCAATCAAGCGCTCGTCCACTATCGTGAAGATGCTAACCGGCAGGTAGAGAGCGCCCAGCAGGAAGCTGCCGAAGCACTTCAGCAAACAGCCAATGCGCAGCAACGAGAAAGCGCCCTTGCAGAGCATTTACGACATACAGAACAGCGTTTGGAAGCACTTAATCGCGAGCTGGCCGCTAGCCAAGCGAACGAGCATCAATGGCAGCAACAGGCAGAGCAAGCCAACCAAGATGCTAAGCGATACCAGCAGTTGCTTACCCAGTCTGAGCACGATGTCGCTTCACTGAAAGAGCGCTTCACTGAAGAGCTGCAACAACGCCAAGCCGCTTGGGAACAGCGCCTTGCTCAGGAAGAGCAGCGTAACGAAGCAGCGGAAGGAAAACTGATGGCGTTGCTAGACACGCTTAGGCAAGAGCGCGCCCAAGAAGAAAAAGCACTACAAAAGCGCCTACTCCTGCTGGAGCAGCGCTCAGACAGTTTGGCGAAAGAACTTCAGCTCAAAAAAGATACGCTGCAGCGCTACCAGTTAGACAATAGCAGCTTGCAACAACGCCTTGACGAGCTTGGGCGCCACAATGTATCGCTAAAAGAGCAACACTCCAGTCTGCAAAGCGAGCTTGATAAAGCCCACCAAGCACTAGAAAAGCAGCACAAGGCGGCGCTTCAAGACGAAAACTGGCAACAACAGCTCTGGCAACGCATGGAAGCCCTTCAGGCACAGTTAACAGCCCTGCCAGAGACGATTTCCTCGCAAGAAAAAACAGATAATCCACCCAACGAGTGATCTACAGTCCATAAGTATGAAAAGCATCAAATACTTACATAGGTAGGCTACGCAGGTTTAGAGGCCTTAACTCTTTATTCTGGCTTGATGGAAGGAGGCCGAGTTCAGCCTAAAAACCGAGCCCGCTAGCAATACCATCTAATCAATGGTCAAGTTCACGCGGCTAGTATAGGCTCCCAAAGACACCCAAACTTCTTGTCTTTACACTACGTATCTTTATCAATACTTGAGAAAATGAAATGCAAGGAAAGTCCTCTGACACCAAGAAACCAGCCGACCCGCGCAATCGTCCCCGCACAAAGCCTGCTGATGTACGACTTAATGAGTTAATGAACGCTGCAGAAGCACTGTTTCTAGAACAGGGCGTTCAAGCAACCACGATCAACGACATCGTCAAAGCCGCCGACGTGGCCAAAGGCACGTTCTACCATTATTTTTCTTCCAAAAATGAAATCCTGGTAGCGCTCGGCAATCGCTACACGGAAAACCTCCTTGCTCATCTGGAGAAAGCGCTTGAGGCCTGCGACCAAAGCGACTGGATTGGACGGCTTCGCGCCTGGATTCGGGCAAACGTCGAAACCTACGTCGACACCTATCGAATACACGATATCGTCTATACCAATCACCACCACCATGATCGCTCCAATCAGGCTAAGAACGCCATTCTCGATCAGCTATTGAGTATCATTGAGGGTGGGCGGTCCGCGGGCCTGTGGGCACCGGAAAACCCAAGAGTGGTAGCGCTATTGATCTATTCCGGTGTCCATGGCGCTACGGACGACATTATTGCGTCTCAAACAAGAGACTGCTCGCCCTTTGCCGATAGCGTTTCGGATGCCTGTTTGAACATGCTGGCGTCCCCTGCAAAGAATAGTCGGTGAGATTGACGCCACGCTTATTCATCATCACTGCCATCATTATTCAACGCCACCCGCAATCAGCAGACTGAACGCTTCATCGTATTAATTTTCAACAAAAAACCCCAAACGCCGGACAGGGTGTCCAACATTTGGGGCGCCATTTTGTCAGGCTTTTTGAAGCACAAACGCTACTGCTAAGTCGCGTTAGCGGTAGTAAGCGTTGGTTGTATCCGTGTGATCGGTCACGTCACGGATACCCGCTAGCTCAGGAATTCGCTCCATTAGTGTTTTCTCAACACCATCTTTAAGTGTTAGGTCAACCGCGGCACAACCCTGGCAACCACCACCGAAAGCAAGAATTGCCACCTTGTCTTCGGTCAGTTCTACCAGTTTGATTTCACCACCGTGGGCCGCCAGCCCAGGATTGATCTCGCTGTAAAGCGTGTAGTTGATGCGGTCTTCCAATGGGCTGTCCGCATTAACTTTGGGCATTTTCGCGTTAGGAGCCTTGATGGTTAACTGGCCGCCCATACGATCCGCATTAAAATCAACCACTGCCTCGTCTAAAAACGCCAAACTGTTTTTATCGAGAAATACGTTAATTTTTTCAAGTTCAAGCTTAACGTCTGTCGGTTCTTCCTCACCGGGGCGGCAATAGGCTAAACATGTTTCCGCGTAAGGCGTGCCGGGCTGGGTGATGAAAATACGCACAGCAATGCCTTCAACATTCTGCTTTTCCAACAGTTCAGCAAGATACTCCTGAGCACTGTCAGTAATATCAATACCTTGGGTATCATTTTCGATAGTCGCGGTCATAAGGGATGTTATCCTCCCGTGGTTGTGGCGTGGCCACATCACATGTCATTTATAACTATTTCATTAACGCCTATGGTAAGCAAAACTGCTCGTCAGCACAATCCTGACTATTTTAGTAGGCTATTGCCTAGTATATGAGCGCGCCTCATTAAGATACTGCAATAACTTCACGCCCTTACTTGCTGCCCTATGGGGTGCCCTTTGTTATGATAGGCGCCGCTCACACTATGACGACGACTATAAAAATATCCTTTTCGACTGAGATGCTGGAGACTTCCCCCTGCCATGGCTGCTAGTGATTTGACCGCTTCCCTTACCCAACGCCTTGCCCAACGTATCCTGATTTTGGACGGCGGCATGGGTACCATGTTGCAGAACGCCGAACTCAGCGAAGACGATTTTCGTAGTGACCGCTTTCGTGACTGGCCCTCGGACCTTAAAGGTAATAATGACTTATTAGCACTTACCTGTCCGGATTTGGTGGCGCGCATTCACCGCGACTATCTAGAAGCCGGCGCGGATATTATCGAAACCAATACCTTTAATAGCACCCGTCTGTCCCAATCAGACTATGGCATGGAAGATTTGGTGCCTGAGCTGAATCGTGAGTCAGCACGTTTGGCACGTAATGTCTGTGACGCCGTGGCGGCTGAAACCAATATCCCACGCTATGTCGCTGGTGTGCTTGGGCCAACGTCACGTACCGCGTCGCTGTCGCCGGATGTCAACGACCCTTCTAAACGTAATGTCACCTTCGACGAGCTTCGCGAGAACTACTATGAAGCGGCTAGTGCGTTAATCGAGGGCGGTGCCGATCTTATTATGATCGAGACTATCTTCGACACGCTTAATGCCAAAGCCGCTATTTATGCGCTTGAAGAGCTGTTTGATGACTTGAATACTCGGCTGCCGGTGATGATTTCCGGCACCATTACCGATGCGTCAGGCCGCACCCTTTCTGGCCAAACCACCGAAGCCTTCTGGAACTCTGTCCGTCACGCCCAGCCGCTCTCGGTCGGCTTAAACTGCGCCCTGGGTGCTGAAGAACTGCGCCCTTACATCGAAGAGCTTGCCACTAAAGCCGATACCTTTGTTTCTGCGCACCCTAATGCGGGCCTGCCCAATGAGTTTGGTGAGTATGACCAAACCCCAGAGGAAATGGCAGCCATTGTCAGCGAATTCGCGGAAAGTGGCTTGGTTAATATTATCGGGGGGTGCTGTGGCTCTACCCCTGAGCATATTCAAGCCATCGCTGAAGCCGTCAGTTCGATGCCTCCCCGCAAGATAGCAAAGCGCAGTTATGCATGCCGACTGTCTGGTTTAGAGCCCTTCAACATTGAAGCCGACGCGCTGTTTGTCAATGTCGGTGAGCGTACTAACGTGACCGGCTCGGCGCGCTTTAAGCGGTTAATCGTTGAAGAAGACTTCACAACCGCGCTTGAAGTCGCCTTGGAGCAGGTCGAGAACGGTGCGCAAATTATCGACATCAACATGGATGAAGGCATGTTGGAGTCCCAGGAAGCGATGGTGCGCTTCCTTAATTTAATCGCCGGTGAACCTGATATCGCTCGCGTTCCCATTATGATCGACTCCTCTAAATGGGACATTATCGAAGCGGGCCTTAAGTGCGTTCAAGGCAAAGCGGTGGTCAACTCAATCTCGCTAAAAGAAGGCGAAGCCGCGTTTCGTGAACAAGCCACCAAGTGTCGCCGCTTTGGCGCTGCCATTGTGGTTATGGCGTTTGATGAAGAAGGCCAGGCAGATACCTTTGCGCGTAAAACTGAAATTTGTGAACGCGCCTACCGCTTGCTCGTCGATGACATTGGTTTCCCTGCGGAAGATATCATTTTCGACCCCAATATCTTTGCTATCGCGACCGGCATAGATGAGCACAATAACTACGCCGTCGATTTTATTGAGGCCACCCGGTGGATCCGTGAGCACCTGCCTCATGCGATGATTTCCGGTGGCGTGTCGAACGTCTCGTTTTCATTCCGAGGCAATAACCCTGTTCGTGAAGCCATTCACTCGGTATTCCTTTACCACGCCATTCGTGCAGGCCTCAGCATGGGCATCGTCAATGCTGGCCAATTGGCGGTTTATGATGATTTACCCGCTGAGCTGCGTGATGCGGTAGAAGACGTTGTACTCAACCGCCGCAGCGATGGTACCGAGCGGCTGCTTGATATTGCCGACAAGTACAAGGGCGATGGCAGCGGCGCAGCCAAAAAAGAAGATCTGGAGTGGCGCAGTTGGCCGGTTAATAAGCGTATCGAACATGCGCTGGTTAAAGGCATAACGGCATATATAGAAGATGATACCGAACAGGCACGCGCCGAATCCGCCAGGCCCATTGAGGTTATCGAAGGCCCGTTAATGGATGGCATGAACGTGGTCGGCGACCTGTTTGGTGCCGGTAAAATGTTTCTTCCCCAGGTAGTTAAGTCGGCTCGCGTGATGAAGCAGGCGGTTGCCTATCTGATTCCCTATATCGAAGCAGAAAAAAGCGAAGAGACCAAAGCCAAGGGTAAGATCGTAATGGCCACGGTCAAAGGCGATGTTCACGACATCGGCAAAAACATTGTTGGCGTGGTACTGCAGTGTAATAACTATGAAGTTATTGACCTTGGCGTGATGGTGCCCACTGAAAAAATTCTGCAAGCGGCTCAAGATCACAATGCTGACATCATTGGGCTTTCAGGACTGATTACCCCATCGCTTGATGAAATGGTACATGTTGCCAAAGAAATGAAGCGCCGGGGCATGAATCTACCGTTGCTCATTGGTGGCGCAACCACTTCAAAAGCCCATACGGCTGTAAAAATCGAACCTCAATACGATCACCCAGTCATTTATGTGACCGATGCCTCCCGAGCGGTTGGCGTTGCGGGCCGCTTACTGGCGCCGAACCTTAAAGCTGCCTATGTTGCCGAGATTCGTGATGAGTATGAAAAAGTGCGCGAGCGTAACGCCAAACGCCGCCCTAAAGCCGCAGACTTGGATTACACCCAAGCCCGTAAACGCCGTTTTCGTACTGACTGGAACAGCTTTACTCCAGTTAAGCCTCAGGTGTTAGGCCTCAAAACTTTCGATGACTACGATCTTGAAGAGCTGGTTGAGCGCATTGATTGGACACCGTTCTTTATGAGCTGGCAGCTCGCTGGCAAGTACCCCAAAATCCTTGAAGATAAGATAGTTGGGGAAGCTGCACGCAGTTTGTTTGCAGATGCCAAAGTAATGTTGCGCAAGCTAATCGACGAAAAGCGCATTCAAGCGCGCGGCGTCATTGGCCTTTGGCCGGCTAACAGCGTTGATGATGATGTCATCGAAGTGTATGCCGATGAAAGCCGCAGCGAGGTCGTTGAGCGTTTGCACCACATTCGCCAGCAAACTACTAAAGGGCGTGATGGAATTTGCTACAGTCTGGCAGATTTTATTGCCCCTAAAGAAAGCGGCAAAGCCGACTGGATCGGTGGTTTTGCCGTTACCACAGGCCATGGAGTTGATGAACTTTCCAAAGCCTACGAAGCGGCAGGCGACGATTACAACGCGATCATGGTGCAAGCGTTAACCGATCGCTTAGCAGAAGCATTCGCCGAGCGCATACACGAGCGTGTACGCAAAGAGTTCTGGGGCTATGTGCCGGAAGAGGCGCTGGATAATGAGGCGCTCATTGCCGAGAAATATCAGGGAATCCGCCCTGCTCCCGGCTACCCAGCCTGCCCTGACCATACCGAAAAAGCTACGCTATTCCGGTTGCTTGATGCGACAGAAAATACCGGTTTGGCGCTGACTGAAAATTTTGCCATGTGGCCTGCGGCGGCAGTCTCCGGCTGGTATTTCGCACACCCCCAGTCCAAATACTTCTCCACCGGCAAAATCACCCGGGATCAAGTGGAAGCGATTGCACAACGCAAGCAGATGCCATTAGTGGACATGGAGCGCTGGCTATCGCCAGTGCTCTCTTACGACCCTAGCTAATGTCGCCTGTGGGTCGCCGCCAAGGCAAGGTCATGCGCTTAGCCTTACCCATCATGCTGGGCATGCTCTCTCAGAGCATGCTCAACCTTATTGATGCGGCGCTGGTGGGCCATTTAGGCCAAGAGGCATTGGCAGGTGTTGGTATCGGCGGCTATGCCATGTTTATGATGACGGCGCTGGTGTTTGGCCTCTCTTCCAGCGTTCAGTCGCAAACCTCTCAAGACCTGGGCGCAGAACACTTTCCGCTGACTCGCTCACTTCACTCTGGCTTGCTGATCGCCGCTATGATCGGCATACCATTATCATGCCTCGCGTGGTGGCAGGCTCCCCGGTTGATACAGTTAATTACGCCAGAAGATGACGTGACAGCCATTGCCGTAGAGTATTTCCGCTGGCGCATTGTATCGTTAGCCGCGATTGCCCTGACGCTTTGCTTTCGCGGTTACTGGAATGGGCGACAGCATACACACCTTTACCTGCGTATTATCGTCGTTGTGCATGTGTTTAATGTGGTCGCTAGTGCGGGGTTAATTTATGGCCTTGGTGGCCTTCCAGCGCTGGGTGCCAACGGTGCTGGGATTGGCACCACGCTTTCGCTGCTGCTGGGGCTGATGATATGGGCTTGCGTGACCTATAACGCCCACGCACTTACGCGCCAAAAGCTGACCTTGCGCTCATTACAGACCACTCTATTTTTGGCTATCCCACACTCAATGCAACAAGTGTGGTTTGCCGCCGGTTATGTGGTGTTGTTCTGGCTATTAGGTAGGATGGGCACGCAAAGTGTTGCCGTTGGCCATGTACTGGTGAATTTATCACTGCTACTTATTTTGCCTGGAGTCGGCGTAGGTGTCGCGGCGATGAGCTTGGTCGGTGAGGCATTAGGGCGCGATGATCAACAGGCCGCACACCGCTGGGGAATCGATGCATTAAGCGTCGCTGGCTTGCTGCTGACAGTATTGGCACTCCCTATGCTGTTGTTCCCGGCAACTGTTCTGGCTGTTTTCTTTGAAGACCAATCACTCATTCAGCTAGGTATTCTCCCCTTACAAATTACTGGCCTAATGATAGTCCTGGATGCTGCCGCACTGGTGCTGGCCCAAACGTTAATGGGCGCTGGTGCTCAGCGAACAGTGATGCTGCTTACGTTGAGCATGCAGTGGCTAGTGTTCCTACCACTGGCCTGGTGGGTAGGCATTGAGTTGGAATATGGGCTGCTTGGTGTATGGCTGGTGCAGCTCTTCTACCGTGCGCTCAACTCCAGCAGCTTCTTGTGGGTGTGGCAGCGTCGACGCTGGCTAGCTCAAACGCCATGACTCGCAAACCTTAAATACCATTTGGCGATAAAAAGATAATTATATATTCTTTTGTAGAATATGATAGCCGCGTTAAGGTGACGGCACATTACCGTCCGTCTCGACGTGACCATTTCGCTTTTAGCAGGATCGTGCCACATGTACCGTTATGATATTCACGACCAAACGTTGGTTGACGAGCGCGTCGCTCAGTTCCGTGACCAAATGGACCGCTACCGCGCCGGACGTTTGGGAGAAGAAGAGTTTCGCCCGCTGCGACTCCAAAACGGCCTGTATATTCAGAAGCATGCGCCAATGCTACGAATTGCCATCCCTTATGGCATGCTGGCGGGTAAGCAGCTTCGCGCGTTAGCGGAAATTACTCGGCGCTATGATCGTGGCTATGGCCACTTTACCACTCGGCAAAACTTGCAGCTGAACTGGCCAGCATTGGAAGACGTACCCGATATTTTGGCAGATCTCGCCAAAGTACAAATGCACGCTATTCAAACCAGCGGAAACTGCATCCGTAATACTACCAGCGACCAGTTCGCCGGCATTGCCGGTGATGAAGTGGAAGATCCACGCCCCTGGTGTGAGCTAATTCGCCAGTGGTCGACCTTACATCCTGAGTTCGCCTACCTGCCGCGCAAATTTAAAATTGCTGTTAGCGGTGCCGCCGAAGACCGCGCCGCCATCCAAGTGCATGATATCGGCCTGCGGCTATGGCGTAACGAAAACGGCGACGTGCGCATCAAAGTGCTTGCAGGCGGGGGCCTTGGCCGCACACCGATGATTGGCGATGTGGTGCGCGAAGACCTTCCCTGGCAGCACCTCTTAACGTATCTAGAAGCATGTGTTCGCGTGTACAACCAGTTTGGTCGCCGCGATAACAAGTTTAAAGCCCGTATTAAAATTCTCGTCAAAGCGCTCGGTATTGAAGAGTTTCGCCGTCGCGTGGACGAAGAGTGGGCGCACCTTAAAGATGGCCCGCAAACGCTCAACCAAGCAGCGGTTGATGCGGCCAAGATCCACTTCCCTGAACCAGAGCGTCGTCCGGTTGCTGAGAGCGCCATTGCCGATTTCGAACAGTTACGCAGCGAAAATCGTAGTTTGGCCCGCTTTGTGACGAATAACGTCACCGACCACAAAGTCCCTGGTTACAAAGCGGTGACGCTATCGCTTAAACGCCGCGAACACGCGCCTGGTGATGTCACAGCGGATCAAATGGAAGCCGTCGCCAACTTGGCAGATCGCTATAGTTTCGGTGAAGTGCGCGTGACCCACGAGCAAAACCTAGTGCTGTCTGACGTACCCGTCGACGAGTTGGAAGCGCTCTGGAAAGAGCTTGATGCACTGGGCATGGCCAACCCCACAGTGGGCACATTGAACGATATTATCTGCTGTCCTGGCGGCGACTACTGTGGCTTGGCCAATGCGGTCTCCATTCCTATCGCCCAAGCACTGCAAGAACGGTTTGAAGACCTGGATTTCCTCTATGACCTTGGCCCACTGGATCTCAACATCTCAGGCTGCATGAACGCCTGTGGGCATCACCACGTTGGCCACATTGGCATACTTGGCGTCGACAAAAAAGGCGAAGAGTACTACCAAATCTCAATTGGCGGTAACTCAACTGACGATGCATCGCTAGGTAAAATCCTAGGCCCCTCGTTCTTCCGCGAAGACGTACCGGGTGTTGTCGATAAGGTGCTGCAAGTCTATGTGGCCGAACGTCACGAAGACGAGCGGTTTCTCGACACCTATCGCCGTATTGGCTTAAAACCCTTTAAGGAGCGTGTTTATGCCCAGCAATGACACTCAGACTGACGCGCTTGAGCTCACGCCTGTACATGTCGACCATCTGATCGCTGATGGTGAACTGGCAGCAGAGAATGCCTGGTGTGTGTCCTATGACGCAGACACGCTCCCTGAACAGCGTCCCGCCTTTGTGCCGCTGGCACTCTGGCAAGCGAATCAGGACGATGCCGAGCTGGCACCACTGCTTTCAAGTGATACCGAGTTGACGCCAGCGCTTGGCCAGCAGCTAAGCAGTACCCGTGCGGTTGCTATCGATTTTCCGGCATTTACCGATGGACGTGGCTATACGCTTGCTCGTTTGCTTCGCGAACGCTACGGCTATACCGGCGAAGTACGTGCCGTCGGTGATGTGTTGGTCGACCAGTTGGATTACATGCGCCGCTGTGGCTTTACCGCTATGGCTCTGCGTGATGATCAGCATCCAGACGACGCTATCCGTGCGTTGAATATGTTTAGTGTTCGCTACCAAACCGATGTTGAGCAGCGTCAAGCATTGTTCGAACGCCGCCTGGCGGACACTAAGCAGTAACCGCAAACGGTATCGAGATCGAAGTAGAAACAGCAAGGGCAGCTTATCGGCTGCCCTTTTGGGTAGCCTACAGAATTCGAAAAAAATCGTACGCTAAGGTTTTCCGACCTGTCGTAGCGATCTGAATTTACCGTCTTCCAGCTTGCGGCTCTGCCGCCAGACGTAATCGCGGTCAGGTTGACGTACTCCCAACCCAACGTCGATAGGTACCGATACAGATCGGCATTCAGCGGCTTTCGGGCGCCGCCTGCAGCGTCACCCCCGCGCGGACGAAACCAAGCATGGCCTCCAGTTGCGGACGCTGGGTATCCTTACCAGAGGCCTTGTCGGTGAACAGCTTGTTCACCTAGGTTTGTTCCAGTTGGCGTTCCAGGGACATAACCGATACGCTGTCCCTGCAAGGCGCGCCATGACCGGACGCGGCATTCGCCGCTTCTCGACCAGCTAATTGGATGGCTTCGGACAATTCACGAAACCCTTCACTCATCACTACACCAGCTGCCAGTAAGCCTGTCGTATAATACTGGCCACATGCAGTATTCAAGGGGAGGGGTGAGCGGCGCACGGACACTTTAGTCATACCTCGCCGCTATCCGGGATAGCATGCCACGCCGGAAGCGACAGCCGGTCGAAACGCGGCCAGAAATAACGCCGGAATGAGACCATAACAACAGTCCAACAGAACGCCGAAGAGGAACGCACAAGCCGCATTCGCCAAGCTGTAGGTCGTGACAAAGAGAGTCACGTTTTCCGGCCTCACGAATAAATCGTTGCCAATTGGTGTGAGAATGGGCCCGAGCAGCAACTCATCAGCGCCGACAAGAAATGCGACGAAGAACAGTGCGGTGTTCCGGGCCAAGATCATGATGACTCCAAGATAAGGCATGGGTATGGTCTTATCGTTGCGTAGAAACCAATACCATCATGGGGCGTTCCGCTTCTTCGGCCAGCGCCGGGTTTGCTTCAATCTGCTCCACTGTTGGCCCCCATTCGTCGACATGGCGAATAGCAAAACCAGCAGCCACTAGCGCGTTCAACGTAGTGCCCAAGGTTCGGTGGTATTTAACCACCCCGTCAGCCAGCCAGTTGCTGACGCGCTTACCTTCGTTCTGATAATTGTTGACCGCCCATGACCGCTGACCTTCAACATCTGTGAGCCATTCCTGCCGTACTGGGCATGTGTAGATCGGGTGCTCAGTAGTGAAGACAAACCAACCACCTGGTTGCAACGCCTGATAGATGGCGGCAAATAGCGGAGCAAGGTCAGGCAGATAGTGCAGAGTCAATTGACTGTACACTAGGTCGAAAGCTTGGCTCGGCAGTCCGAGCTGTTCGAGGTCGGCGCGCTGGTAGCGGATGCCGTTGTCATCGGTGAGCGCCTGTGCCCGGGCCAGCATTTTTTCGGACAAGTCGACGCCAAGCACTTCAGCGGCTCCTGCATCTCGCGCCTTGCGGCAAAACCAACCGTACCCACAGCCGAGATCGATGACCCGTTTTTCGGAAAGATCCGGAAGCATGGCCTGAATCGATGCCCACTCGGGGGCGGACTCTAAACCAAACTGAGAGCGCGGCAGCTGGGCATAACCGTCGAAAAAGGCCTGATTATCATAGATGTTCTGAGACATGTTGAACTCCGATAGTGATTAAGACCACCTCAAAAATGAGGCCAAAAAAAGCGAGCCAGGGAAAGCCCTGCTCGCTCTGTGAGTCTGCCTTCAGGCAACTCAAACGAAAAGGGCCATGGATGAATCATCACCCATGGCCCTGATTTTATCGCCATAACATAAATGACCTGCATCTCTACAGACGAGGCAAATAATATCGTGGCGATGAATGCTAAGGAGGCTAAAGCTCCTGATCAGGCTCTGAACAACGCTTCATCGCGAGCATTTGTCAGAGCTCACTCGCGTAACGAGCTGATCTGAATCGTACATATTATGCATAGGAAGGTTCTGGCGCGGTAGTCTCGTCCATAAGGTGATGATGAAATTTCTGGCCAAGATCGTCACGGTCGCGTTCGTAAAGATCCTCGTTAGAGGGCTGTGGATTAGCGTAGAATTTTTCCCGAATTCTGCGGGCTCCCCCTTTTGTTTGATAAAAAATGCAGGCTATCCGCGACGTTTTTGCTGGCGCTCACGGTTGTTGAGGGTCGGCAACGATTCTGACGAAATCCTCCAAAAAGTGAACTAACCTATTGGCTTTAAATTATTTTTATATGGTGGCTCATGGGTGAAACCTGCCGTTCAAAATCAAGCGTATAATCGCCAAATCGGTTGATATGGTCCGTGCGGTATGGGGCCAATCCTTTGAGAATATCGTGATCAATATGATGGCCGCGATCCTTGAGATCTTTAAGGGTTAACGTCATCGACTCCACATTGTGAAGAATGACCAGGTTGGCCACCAAGTGGTTATATTTGATCACCTTCCGTTGCTCGTGGCGGATATTCTCGGCGATCACCCCCTCGCCGCCGAAAAATAGCCATTTTACGAACTGGTTGAACTCCTCCGTTTTGTTCGTCTCCGCATGAATGGTTCGCCGCAACTCCACGCTGCCAATGTAGTCCAGAAGAAAGGTTGTCCGAACTACCCGCCCCAGTTCCCGGAAAGCAAAGTAGAGTTTATTCTTGAGGCTTGCGGTACCTAAACGTCGCAATACCGTGGACGGTGCTATTTTCCCTGCCTTTATCGATAGCGCCACCCGGAGCATGTCGGGTACATGTGTTTCAATCAGTTTCCAGTTGACGGTTTCGCTGAATAAGGCATTGATGTGCTCATACCGCTGGCGTTTGTCAGGCTTGTAGAACACCAGCTGCTTCAGATTCCGGATGCGGGGCATCAGGTTGATACCCAGCAGGTAAGCCAACCCGAAGACGGGCGCACTTTGCGCCTGAGTATCGCCATGCAAGGTGTCAGGCTGGATATCGGAATCGTTTTTGATCAGCCCGTCAAGGATGTAAATGGCCTCATAAACGCCGCAAGGGATGAAGTGGCTGAACAGCGCGATGTATTTGTCGGAGACGTGGTAGTAGCCCACCCCGCCGTAGCCACCGTACCGTATGTGGTATTCCGATAGCAGATTCTGTTCGTACAGATTCCATTTTGTGCCATCGGCGGCAGCCCGCTGGCCAGTTCCCCAGTGTCGCGGCAGCCGGTAGCGGTTGTAGGCATTGATAACCTGCACAATGGCCTGCTCCAAGCGCTCTTCGGTGACGTGCCGCAGGTTGAGCCAGGACACCTGCCGGCGATTAAGTGTCGTGATGGATCGGGCGGTCTGAGTTGGCCCGAGATTGCAGCCATAGCAAAACAAGGTCGAAACAAAGCGGGTACGTGGGTCTTCCAGCTTGCTCTCAAAACCGGAAAGTGGTCCAAAGCGTTTGTGGAGCCCCAGCCATTTTTCGGCTTCCACCAGGATGTCGAGAATATTCTTTTCGGGCAAATTCTGGGATAACTGTTTGTCAATTTCGGCCAGCCCATCGGGAGGCGCTGTGCGACGGTGCTTCCGGATCACCAGCTCTTCACCATTGAAGACGGTGTATTCATTCTCCGGGAAGTTACGGTCAATGCGGTCCGCCGTTTCGCTCAAGCGTGAGCGGGCCTGCGCCACAAAAGCGGCTGGGTCGGATGCGATATCAACCATCGCACTGTAGTCCGCTATTTGGGCATCATAGACACTCCAATCCACGAGCTGATCGCGGTAGTCGCTGTACTGGTCGCTATTCGCGACCGCGAGATCGCCGGAAATCAGTTCACGCTTCACCTGCGTTAGTACGCCCAGCTCGAAATACTTCCGGTAGACCATACCGGGCAGTAGCTGGCTTGACCCGGACCCCAATATGAGACGGCGCCAACGCTCCGGTAGCCAGGACACGTCGACGGGTTGAGTGCTGAGCACAAGGCATTCCTTGCGGCTGTGCCGGTGCTTTTTCAGAGTCGCAATCGCCTCAATCAAGGATTGATCGTGGCTGGTTGCCGTCAGATCCAGTAGTTCAAGGCAATTGAATAGCAGGGGGCGTAACGGGCGATAGGGTTGCAGCATAAACGGGATGAAGTTATTGCCAGCATAGGCCATGTGTTCCTCACACTCGGCCAGTAATTCATCAGGGTCGCTCTGGATGGCAGCCGCCACTCGGGCACCTCGCTCGGAATCCGTCGGCGCTTCCTGAACGGCGGTCAGCACGTCACGCAGTTGAGCGACCAGTTTGTCCATCCGTTTCATGTGATCCAGATGATACTGGTTCAGGTTGGCTTCCGCCTTAGTCTTGATGTTGCGCATCTTGCGGACAAAGATGTCGACGGCATCGTCCATTGCGCGACGCAATTGGGCATGGACCAACAGAATCATCAAGGCATAGCGTTTGGTGCTTTGCATAGCCTTGATGTTGGCCGCGCCAAGCGCTCGTGCTTCCAGTATGAAGTGGTGATACTTGGCGGCTGGAATGTGATCAACAGCGGGCAATCGTTGACACCAGCCCTGAAGCCATTCCAGGTGCTGAAGATACTTCTTCACTTCCGTATTGGTCGGCTTTTTGGGTTCCTGTTTCAGTTTATGCCAACTGGTATGAGATGAATCGTCTGGCACTTGCAGCAGCCGGTCAAATTCCTGTTTTTGCTGCGCCGTCAAACCCGCACTGAGCGTCCGAAAGTAACCTGTATTAACCGTGCTGCGAGCCTGACGCGCGGACCGTTGCAGCGTTGAAAAACCCGGCAGTTCAAAACGCTGGCGCACCAGCTCTTCGATCACCACATTGATAATGTCCGCCAGATCTTGCTTGGTGGTTGCCGCTTCACGCGCCAAGTCCCTCACGATAGCCTTGCCTTCGACGGTAAACGCCTTGATGCCCACCTGTTGACGAATCGCGTCCAACATCCGCTGACGGGCGCCACCATTGCGGTCGTATTCCCTGAGCTGGCTCAATGGGACGGGTAAAAGGTCGTCGCAGGCCAGGATATGCGCTGTGATGGGCCGCGGGACCGTTTTGAGATTCACGAAGTAGCCAAGGAGATGATCCTCTTATTCAGGCAACTGGAGAAAACAGAAGAGGAGGAATTTGAACACCCTTCTCCGATTCTCGGCATTCGGCTCCAATTTGCCTTTGCCGCCAGAATGTCCGAAATCCTGGCGCTGCGATGGGAGTGGGTAGACCTGGTCGGTCGCCGAGTAGTCTGGCCCGACAGCAAAACCGGTGACATGTCCAAACCTATCAGCTCGGAAGCCTACGAACTGCTCTCTGATGCCGCAATCCACAGCAAATCGGAGTACGTCTGCCCTGCTCTGGAAGATCCCAACAAGCCGTTGACCCAAAACGCCTACTATGGCGCCTGGCGCCGCATACTGAAAAGGGCCGGCATCCCCCTTGTTGGCACACACGGCATCCGGCATCGCGCTGCCACCGACATCGCCAATTCCGGCATCCCGATCAAAGTGGGTATGGCACTGACCGCTCACAAAACCGTGACCATGTTCATGCGATACGTTCATGTCGAGGACGATCCGGTGCGGGAAGCAGCCGAACTGGTGGCAAATCGACGCCAGATTATCACCAGGCTGAAATCAAATAAGGCGGAACCCTAATGACCATTCTCCAAGAGTGGGGACAGACTGAACGCCAAACGGCTAAAAATACGTATTTTCTTTTATTATCACCACCGTAGGAAGCCTACACCGTACTACGCAATATGGCCTGAAATGGCATAGTTTGGCGATCAAATTGCCCCAGATTTTCCCTAAGAAATCGGCCGGTAACTTGGGGCATATCTCAGCGTATGCAGTAGTACTTTGCTGGGGTTGGAAGGAACTCCCACAGACACGTTGGCTGACAACACCGTGAGTCACAGGACTCCCATGGTACTATCCGGCCCACACAAACAGGTGCCGAGTCCGGGTATCATCGTGGAAGAAGCCAAATGCGTAACAGCCTAGAACAATATCAGGTCTGGTTTTATCTGGTTGCCATCCTGGCCGGCATGGCCATCGGCTGGATGTCACCAGAGCAGACCCGTCATTGGGAAGCGCTGCTTTGGCCCGCACTGGGCGTTCTCCTGTACACCACTTTCACTCAGGTACCACTGATACATCTCAGGTCGGCATTTCGTGATCGCCGCTTTCTGGCCGCTTTGCTGACGGGCAATTTTATCCTGATACCGGTGGTCGTTGGTCTTCTGTTGTGGCTGTTACCGGATGATCCCGCTATTCGTCTCGGCGTACTGCTGGTACTGCTGGTGCCCTGTACGGACTGGTTTATCAGTTTTACCCATCTCGGTGGTGGGGACGGTGCCAGGGCCATAGCGGCCGCGCCGATCCTTCTGCTGGTCCAGCTCATTTTGCTACCCATTTATATCTGGCTCTTCATGGGCAATATCGCCATTGAACTGGCGGTTGGCAGCCACTTGCTGCCGGCATTCTTCGGATTGATTGTCACCCCGCTGATCCTGGCCTGGATTACCGAACGGTTGACGGAAAAGCACCCGCGCGCGCAAACACTGGTGGACTGGCTTGGGTGGCTGCCCGTGCCGTTGCTGGCATTGGTGGTGTTTCTAATTGCCGGCTCCCAGGTCAGCCTGGTGATCGACAATGGCGCCCTGCTGTGGTCGGCGCTTGTGGTTTTTGTACTTTATCTGGTTGCCGCCGCTACCATCGGCAAGGGGCTCAGTGAGCTATTCGGGTTCACGCCCACTATCGGCCGCACCCTCACCTTCAGCTTTGGTACCCGCAACTCCTTCGTCATGCTGCCGCTGGCCCTGTCACTGCCGGAACCCTGGCGGGCCGCTGTCGTTGTCATTGTTTTCCAATCCCTGGTCGAGTTGTTCGGTATGGTCGCGTATCTGCGCTGGCTGCCGCACCTGATCAGGCATTCCGACTGAGCCGGGAACGCAGCCTTACCCGGCACAACAGGACAATTGAGTCACGTCCTTGGTAAAAGTCTGGGCGCAGTGCTTGAGCCCTTCCACTGTGGTCCGGTAGGGAAACAGCTCTTCAGCCAATTCCTGCACGGTCATATTGGCCCGCATCGCCATGACCACCGGCATGGCGCGAAGATCGAACATAACGTCGCCGCCAACCATATTGATCCCGGCCCGGCTGCCCCCGGCGGCAGCCACATAGACGAACTGCGGTTGGTCGGTGCAATCGCCCGCCACTCAGGGCAGCCCACTACGGACTCACGTAACGCCATGGGAGTCCAGTCCTTTCCATGTGGTTGCCTTTCTGCTAGGCTCACGGTCAAATTCCAATTCCGGGACCACTTGCATGGTTAAACGCTGTTTCATAATGGTAATAACGCTGTTGATTGCTTTGCAATCAGTGGTGTCTATTGCCTATGAGGCACAGCCGCACAACCCCGCAATGCCACATTATGATGCGCATTCACACGAATCAGCGGATTTTTCCAGCGAAAATCAGGCAACCAAGTCGTCTCCCGACAACCCCAGTCATTCAGCCGACCATTGCCATCATAGCCATAGCTCCTTTCACATGGTATTGATGGGAACCCTCACCAATATTTTCACCCTGACCGCGGGAATAGTACAGTCCGACTACCAAGCCAACTTCACCACCGGGGTTCAATCCTCCCTTTTCCGCCCTCCCATTTCCTGACCCTGCGAATACCTTCCCCACCCGGGGAACAACTGTCATTTAGACTTTCATAGGAGCAGTCCCATGCTTTTCAGAATGCCCGTAAAAAACGGGCGGCGCGCAATGCCGTGCCACTCTATTATCCATGCCTTTTGCCTTCTAACGCTGGCATTTGGTTCTACCCTGGCACTCGCCGGGGAGAAACCGCTCACTCTGTCCAAAGCTCTCTCGCGGGCCATGGCACAAAACCCCGGCCTCCAGGTCTTCGATTTTCGCCTTCAGGGTCTTGATGGCCGACGCATCACGGCAGATCAAAATCCTGCCCTGGAGGCCGGCCTGGGAGTGGAAAACTTCCTCGGCAGCGACAATCTGCGAGGAGTTGACGGGGCAGAGTACACCCTATCCCTGTCATCGCTTCTCGAACTTGGCGGCAAGCGTCAGGCCCGCGTCAGCGTGGTTGACTCACGATACGGGCGCGTCGAGGCCGAGCGCCGGGCCGAGACCCTGGATGTGCTCGGACAGGTGACCCAGCGCTTTGTCGCCACACTGGCCCTGCAGGAAAAACTCCAACTGGCCGCTGAAGCTGTGGCGCTGGCCGAGGCCACCCACGAGATCGTCACCCGTCGCGCCGACAGGGGCGCGGCGCCCCAGGCCGAAGTCCTGCGCGCCAGGGCCGCGCTCACCCAGAGTCGTATTGAGCAGTCCCGTCTTCGAGCCGCCTACGAGAGCCGGAAAATGGCTCTGGCTTCCCTGTGGGGCGATACCAGCCCGGACTTTCAAATGCTGGAAGGCGATCTGTTCCAGTTCGGTTCATCCGACAACTTCGATGCCCTGTACCAGCGGGTCAGCGACAGCCCAGCCATTCAAATCTACGCGAGCGAACAGCGTATCCGCGAAGCGGAGATTCAGCTGGCGCGCAGCCAGTCCGAAAGCGACATCCGTTGGCAGGTGGGCGTCCGGCGTTTCGAGGAGACGGATGATACCGCCTTGACCGCAGGGCTCTCGGTACCGCTCTTTTCCGGACGGCGCAATCGCGGCGAGGTGCAGGCCGCCCTGGCGGCGCGGGATGAGGTCCGATTCCGCCGGGAGGATACCCTGCTGCGCCTCCATTCGCGCCTGTTCGACGCCTACCACTTGCGGCAACAAAGTATCGAGACTGTTGAGCAGATTCGCAGCCAAATGCTTCCCGACCTGACCGAGGCACTCACTCAGACCCGCGAAGCCTATGAAAACGGCCGCTACAGCTATGTGGAGTGGACCGCCGCACAGCGGGAGCTGCTCTCAGCACGGCAGGCATTGGTCGACGCCGCCACCACGGCGCTGCTCAACCAGGCGTTGATCGAACAACTTACGGCGCAGCCACTCGCGACTGTTCCGGGCGCCCCGACGCGCTAACCCACAAATTCAGGATTCACACCATGCAACTGATAAAACAACTCTGTCTGATTCTGGTGGCCACCTGCCTTGCCATCAGCCCCTTACAAGCTGCCGAGGAACAACACGACGAATCGCAGGCAGAGGTCAAGGGGCCTAACGGCGGCATACTGCTGCAACAGAACGACGCCACCGTCGAACTGCAGATCTTCGAGCAGGGGGTCCCACCGGAATACCGGGCCTGGGTCACCAGGGATGGCCGCGCCGTTACTGATGATATTGACCTCAATGTCCAGCTCACCCGCCTGGGTGGGCAAGTGGACACCTTCGACTTCGCCTACCAGGGGGACTACTGGCTGGGGGATGGCGTGGTGACCGAACCCCACTCCTTCGACGTAGAAGTGAGCCTCGCCATGGACGGCAAGAACTACCGCTGGCACTGGGAATCCCACGAAGGTCGCACCCGGATCGCCCCGGCTATCGCCCGAAAAGCGGGTATCACAACGGCCGCAGCCGGGCCGAGTGCCATCGAGCGCAGCCTCACCACCTACGGCAGCCTGACCACGGCACCGCAGCAGATTGCCCGGATCCGCGCCCGTTTCCCGGGCGTGGTCAGCCAGGTGAAGGTCAATCTGGGCGATCGGGTCGAGCGTGGTGACGTGCTCGCTCAAGTCGAGTCCAACGAAAGCCTGCAAACCTACGCACTGCGAGCGCCCATCGACGGGATCGTCATTGAGCGTCGGATCAGCAACGGAGAAATGACCGGGGAGCAACCCCTATTCGCCATTGCCGATTTGACCACTCTGTGGGCGGAATTCAAGGTCTTCCCCGGCCAACGGGCCGAGGTTGCCATTGGCCAGAAAGTCCGACTGAAGGCTGACGGCATTGACCGGGAAGGCACCATCCGCCACCTGCTGCCGGCACCCGGCAACGCGCCCTACACCCTGGCCCGGGTCGAAGTCGACAATGCCGAGGGACTGCTGACCCCCGGTTTGCTGGTGGCCGGGGATATCGTGGTGGAAACGGTGGAGGCCCCCTTGGTGGTTGACAACCGCGCCCTGCAATCCTTCCGGGACTGGACCGTGGTGTTTATTCAGGTGGATGACACCTACGAGATCCGCCCACTGGAGCTGGGCCGCAGCGACGGCAACCTGACTGAGGTGCTGGGCGGCCTGCAAGCAGGCGATCGCTATGTGGTGGAAAACAGTTATTTGATCAAGGCCGATATCGAAAAATCCGGCGCATCCCACGACCACTAACCCAGGAGGCTTTGATGATAAACGCCATCTTACGCTTCTCGGTAGAGCGGCGGTTTTTAACGTTATCCCTTATTCTGGTGTTGGTCGGTGTAGGCCTGTGGAGCTTTCAGCGCCTGCCGATCGATGCGGTACCAGACATCACCAACGTCCAGGTGCAGATCAATACCGAGGCTCCGGGGTATTCGCCCCTGGAGGCAGAGCAACGCATCACCTTCCCGGTGGAAACGGCCTTGTACGGCCTGCCCAACCTGTCCTATACCCGGTCCCTGTCCCGCTACGGCCTGTCCCAGGTCACGGTGGTGTTCGAGGAAGGCACGGACATCTATTTCGCCCGCAACCTGATCAATGAGCGCTTGGGCGCCATCAAGAGCGCGCTGCCACCCGGGCTGGAGCCGGAGATGGGTCCCATCGCCACCGGTCTTGGCGAGATCTTCATGTACACCGTAGAAGCCCTGCCCGGTGCCACTCAAGCGGATGGCAGTCCGCTGGACGCTACGGCACTGCGTGAGATCCAGGACTGGATCATCAAACCCCAGTTGGCCCAGGTGCCCGGCGTGATCGAGGTCAACACCATTGGCGGCTACGACAAGCAGTACCACGTCACGCCGTCGCCCCAACGGTTGCTGGAGTTCGGCATCACGGTGGATGAACTGGTCAGCACCCTGCGGGCCAATAACACCAATCGCGGCGCCGGCTATATCGAACGCAACGGCCAACAGCTGTTGGTGCGCTCGCCCGGGCAGCTGGCCACCATTGGCGATATTGAACAGGTGGTGATTGCCAACCGGGATGGTGCGCCAGTCCGGGTAGCCGATGTAGCTGAAGTGGCCATTGGCAAGGAGCTGCGCACCGGCGCCGCCACCCGCGACGGCAAGGAAACGGTGATGGGCACCGCCATGATGCTGGTGGGGGAAAATTCCCGGGCGGTAGCACAGGCGGTGGCCGAAAAGCTGGAGGCCATTCAGCCCTCCCTGCCCGACGGCGTCAAGGTGGAGGCGGTATACGACCGCACAGCCCTGGTGGACAAGGCGATTGCCACGGTGGAGAAGAACCTGCTTGAAGGGGCACTGCTGGTGATCGTGGTGCTGTTTCTGTTGCTGGGCAACCTGCGCGCCGCCTTGATCACGGCAGCTGTCATTCCGCTTTCGATGCTCGCCACCATCACCGGTATGGTGCGGTCTGGCGTATCCGCCAATTTGATGAGTCTGGGGGCGCTGGATTTCGGCCTGATCGTCGACGGCGCGGTCATCATCGTCGAGAACTGTATCCGGCGCCTGTCCCAGGCCCAGCACCAGGGTCAGTTGGCCCTCAAGGAACGTCTGCAATTGGTGTTCGAGGCCACCAACGAAGTGATTCGTCCCAGCCTGTTTGGTGTCGCCATCATTACTGTGGTGTACCTGCCGATCTTTGCCCTCACCGGGGTCGAGGGCAAGATGTTCCACCCCATGGCGGCCACTGTCGTAATGGCACTGCTGGCGGCCATGGTGCTGTCACTGACCGTGGTGCCCGCCGCTGTTGCGGTCTTTATGGGGGGCAAGATCAGCGAAAAGGAAAGCCCGGTAATCAGCGGTGCTAAATCGCTCTACAGGCCTGCGCTGCGGGTGGCTATGAGGTTCCGCTGGCTGGTGTTGGGCGGCGCGACCACGCTGGTAGCGGTCTGTCTCTGGCTGGCGACCACCCTGGGGTCGGAATTTATTCCACAACTGGATGAAGGGGATATTGCACTCCATGCCCTGCGCATCCCGGGCACCGGGTTGGAGCAGTCCATCGAGATGCAATCGCAGCTGGAAGAACGGCTGAAGGCCTTTGGGGAGGTGGACAAGGTGTTCGCCAAGATCGGCACGCCGGAAGTGGCCACCGACCCCATGCCCCCCAGCGTAGCGGACAACTTTGTTATCTTGAAGCCCCGCAGCCAATGGCCGAACCCAGACAAAACCAAGGATGAACTGGTGGCGGAAATGGCAGCAGCGGTGGAAATGCTTCCCGGCAACAAGTATGAGTTCACCCAGCCCATAGAAATGCGCTTCAACGAACTGATCTCCGGCGTGCGCGCCGACCTCGGCATCAAGGTGTTCGGCGATGACCTGGATCAGCTGCTGGCATCGGCCAACGACGTCCTTGAGGTTGTGGAATCCATGGAGGGCGCCGCCGATGCCCGGGTCGAACAGGTGACCGGCCTGCCCATGCTGTCGGTACACCCCAAGCGCATGGCGCTATCCCGCTACGGGCTGACCGTGGATGATCTCCAGGATCTGGTGGCAGCCGGTGTCGGGGGCGAAAACGCCGGCCTGATTTACGAAGGCGACCGCCGCTTCCAGTTGGTGGTGCGTCTTCCCGAAGACATCCGCCGGGATGTGGACAGCCTCGCGGACCTACCTGTCCCCCTGCCGGACGGTGGCTATGTGCCCCTGTCGGAAGTGGCCGAGCTGGAGCTGGCTCCGGCGCCCAACCAGATCAGCCGGGAAAACGGCAAGCGTCGGGTGGTGGTCACCGCCAACGTGCGGGACCGCGACCTGGGCGGATTTGTCGAGGAAGCACAGGCGCGCATTGCGGACGACGTGGACCTACCCGCCGGATACTGGCTGGATTACGGCGGGACCTTCGAGCAACTGCAGTCCGCCAGTCAGCGGCTTGCCATCGTGGTGCCCGTGACCCTCGCCATCATCCTCGCACTCTTGGTGATGGCCTTCGGCTCCCTCAAAGATGCCTTGATCATCTTCACCGGCGTGCCACTGGCCCTCACCGGCGGGGTTCTGTCCCTGTGGCTGCGAGACATGCCCCTGTCGATCTCGGCGGGTGTTGGCTTTATCGCCCTCTCCGGGGTGGCGGTGTTAAACGGCTTGGTGATGATCGCCTTTATCCGCGATCTGTGGCACGAGCAGGGTGACCTGATGAAGGCCATTGTCGAAGGCGCCCTGATCCGCTTACGGCCGGTATTGATGACCGCCCTGGTAGCAAGCCTCGGCTTTGTACCCATGGCACTCAATACCGGCACCGGTGCCGAAGTACAGCGTCCTCTGGCGACCGTGGTGATCGGCGGGATTATCTCGTCCACCCTGTTGACGTTGTTTGTACTCCCTGTGCTCTATGCGCTGTTGCATGGCAGAAGTGCCAGTAACTCCACGCCCACAGGCGACATTAATCACGACACTGATAGTTAACCAACACTCCATCGTGGGGGGGGAATCTCCCCATGATTTTTTCAATGTTCTTTTATTGCGGTTTATATCCTGGAAAGACTATGAACGATCCACCCAAGCAACGAATAGATGACTTGAAAGAAGCCTCACCCTTTCGAACACATCGCATCCACGCCATCAACAGTGACTGGTATTTTTTAACCCGTGAAGGTCAAAATATCGGGCCATTCCCGAACAAAAAAGCGGCCGAAGACAGCCTTGCGGAACTCCTGAAAACTGTCAAAAAGGATGAGTAGCCAATGGCCCAAAATCCACAAAGTCGCCAAGGTACAGGCGACCAGGCACAGAGTAAGCTGAATACAGCAGATGCCTCTTTATAAATAGCCACCAACTAGGTTAACCCAATGAGTCACGACCATGTGCATATACCCCCCGAGACCAAGGATAAACGCGTTGCCATCGCCATCTGGGCGAACGGGATCCTGACCCTGGCTCAGATTGGGGGAGGTATCTTTGCCGGCAGTCTCGCCCTTATCGCGGACGCCTTGCATAACTTCTCTGACATGGCCTCACTCGTCATCGCGTTCGCGGCGCAAAAAATTGCGCGCCGCCAGGCTGACGCAAGGATGACCTTTGGCTACGGACGCATTGAAATCGTTGCAGCTCTCATCAACTACACTACCTGGGCGTTGTCACACACACAGTAGTAATTGTATATCCCTCGCCATACAGCATTAAAGCTCATGACGATGTCATGGTCCGTAGATGCCACGAGTGACTTCTTGGAGCATGGGAAGAACTCCTTACCACCTTTCGTGTGACAGTAGCCTTTCTGTTGGAGCTTCTGCACTATCTCCTTCACAGGGGCATCGACTCTTGGATGCCATCCAGTCGTCCGCTTCATTGTTGTGCGTTTGCCCTCGGTCTTTACCATCCGGCGTTTCACTGAGCTTCCTATGGATAGGTTAAAGCTCAGGAACTTTGCAGCACGATCCTTAGCGTTGGTTATTAACGTCTTTTCCTCCGACAATTCAAGCTTGAGTTTCTGGTCGAGAAACGCCGTCGCTTGCTCTTTGAGCTGCTTGGCAAGTTCTTTAGGTCCAGTTACCCCAATGATCCAATCGTCAGCATATCGGACATATCGAATGCGTATGAAATCAGGATCATTGACCATCACCGAGGGTAAGTGTTCAGCCCTTCGTGACAGCTCTTTTATCTCTTCATCATCCGGTTTGGCTTGTCCTGTTTTGAGCAGATACTCCTTATGAGGTTGATAAACCTCTCATCCTTGATTCGTTGCCTCAGCAATTGAATCAACGTATGATGATCGATATTATCAAAGAAGCCTTTGATGTCTCCTTCAATCAACCAGGTCGTACCTTGCCAGCTAGTATACTCCTTAACGGCAGTATGGCAGCTTCTACCGGGTCTAAACCCATGACTGGCTTCACTAAAGCTTGGCGATTCCGGCGTATCGTAGATTGATTCAAGTATTTCTCGAATCATCTCCTGAACTATTTTGTCGCGAGGAGAAGGGATCCCTAATGGCCGAGTTTTACCGTTGGCTTTGGGTATATTCTTCCTCCTGACGGGAGCACCGCCAATACCCCCCACAGGTAACCGGTGAGCGGCCTGGATACCTCGGCCGGTTCGCGCGCCTTATCAGTCATGTCCACGTGCCGCCTTGGTTAGTACTTGGGTGCAGCGATTCAGTGCGGCTCGTTTAACAGCAATTGTGTGTTGAATTTGCCGTTCGACGGCTCGACACTGCCGTTCATCTCCGCTATCCAGCGCCTGTATAAATTCGGCAATCTCGGGGAGACCGAGACCGGCTTCACGACAGGAGCGGATCAACGCCAACCGTTGCAGGCAGCCGTCATCGAACAAGCGAGAGCCCCCCTGAGTGGTGCCACAGGCGTACACCAATCGCATGTCCAGATAAGTCCGGATCTGATGCACTGACAGGCCGCAGAGACGGGCCGCTTCGGAAATGACACAGCCTTCTTTTTGCGCCCCCGGCCCACCTTCAAGGTTGGGGTTTACCATTCGGGTATTAGCTCCCATGTTGGTCACTCCTTGCCCTGTTGAGTATAAGGTGCGCAATCCGCTGCCCCAGTTCGAAACCTTCCTGAACACTCACCATGTGCACATGCATTTTATCCCGCCCCCAGGCCTCCCCGGCCTGCCGTGAAGCAAAGAAATGGACGTCGCAACAAAACGCACTTCGAATGTCTCCCGCTGCGGCCACCGAGACTAAAGAGACGACCGCGTCCTCCGGCTCAAGCGAAACCACTCCCTGTGGCGTAACCGTCAAGGTGACCGGGTTGTTCGTCTGCGGGCAACGCGATTGCACCTGCGCCCGTTCGCCGATGACAGCTGGAAACATCAAGGCATCCAGTGCACACCAGGTATAAAGTGGCCGATCGTTGACAACAAATGCATGCGGGGTTTCTCGCAGTGTGATGCCGGAGCCGATCAGCCGTCCCTGGCCGTCGTACTCGATGGTCCCGCAGGGCAGTTTTTCCAGCACCAACTCTGCCTCATCAGTCGTCCAGTTGA
>Ga0208300_100088_pt1 | contig 101700 bp, 89 predicted proteins | sample 23_taG_FD_184096 | JGI IMG/M metagenome (GOLD analysis project Ga0208300, IMG submission 184096) | Marine viral communities from Cariaco Basin, Caribbean Sea - 23_WHOI_OMZ (SPAdes) (version 2) | ecosystem: Environmental > Aquatic > Marine > Oceanic | place: Caribbean Sea: Cariaco Basin...
TTTTTACGTAAAGTTGATTCTCCCTCTACGGAAAGTACTTCCTCTTTCTTTTTTCTTATTGATATTTTTTTACGAGGTTTCTTGGTTGAGAACTTTTCCTCTTTTATATCATTTATTCCATTTAATTGTATTACTCTTGATGCATTATAATCCGCATTTTCTTTTTTATTACAATCTAAACATATTAATGTATCTTGTGTTGGTCTTATTGTATTTTTACCTCTACATACATAATGTGTTTTACTTGTATAAGCGGGATGCGTATCATAATACGCTTTACCTTCAAGGTTAAGCTTATACTTAGTGAAATTACCTAACAATCCCATATTTACATTTAATATCGCTCTATTTAATCCACTTTTAGCATTAGCATTGTTTCTTATATATTTACGTCCATTACTATCTTTTTTAGGTTTGGCGCGTTTAGTCATATTATTAATTTTTAAATTTTCAAATATAACGACTAATGGTGTAATTTTAACAATTGATTTTGACCAATGGTGACACGCATTATATCTAATATTTTTAATATCTTTATCAATTTTACTTATTTTTTCTTGTAATTTTCGTTGATTATTTGACTCACACTTTTTAGAAGTATTCTTATTAAGTCGCTTCTTTCTGGATAGAATACGTTGATAGTATGCTTTTTTATTCATCTTTTCTTTTAATATCTTTTTTGTTTCAATACTATATTGAAATGTATCACCGTTAGAACAATAAGCGGTAATATTTACCCCACGGTCAACACCAATACTTTTCTCTAATAATTCATTTTCATCTAAATGTGATAAATCTTTTAATAATTGATTATTATCAATCAAGTCTATTTGATTATTAAAAGAATAACTTAAATAAAAGTTTTTACCTTGTCTTGATATTCTAAATTGTTTACCTAAGTTTTCTATACTATGAGGCAATGTAATAGAGAAAACTGCCCTTCTATTTTTATTTTTACTATTAAATATAGTTAAGACAGTTTTATTATTATTTTCAATTAAGTTAAATAATTCCTTGGTAAAAATAGCACTACGTTTACGAGATTTATTTTTTATTTTAGGAAATTGTCGTAAATTTTTTTGAAAAGAAATAAGATCATTAAAGACGGAAGAAGCAGCGTTACGAAGTATTTGAACGGGAACGTCTTTAAGAAATGAAAAATCGTCACGTTTTTTAATATGAGCATAACCTTGCGAAGAAGTATTATTATTTCTTAAATCATCTTTAAAATCTAAAATTTTTTGATTACGTATAACATTGGCACAACCGATAGTTTGAGCAAAAAAAGTCGCTTGTTGAGTATTTAATAAATGAGAAATATTAATACAATGTCCAAGAGTTGCCAAAATGAAAGTCTCCAAAATATAGTAATCATATTATAAAGGAGACAAAAGAAAAGTCAACAGTCAGGCTTGACTCACAGCTAAAGCATGTGAGAATGCGCCTAGTTTATGTTCAAATTGTACCTTTGACGATATTTATATAAGTAAGTGTATTGATCCAGTTAGCATTCATATAAAAAATAATTTATTTACACTTAATAAAGGATTTACAGTAAAAAAAGATGAATTTAAAGATATAACAAAACTTAGTTCACTTGATGATTTTTTTATATTTGAATATTTAGAAAATCAAGAAAAACCACAAGAAAAAAATAATGAAATTATAAAAAAAATAGAAAGCGAAAATGATTTTTTAAAGAATAAATTATCTTTAAAAAAATATTTTTTATATTTAGATTCATTTAATAAAGTTAATAATGCTGATTCACTTGATTTATTAAATAAACTTTTTTTAACATTTGAGGAATTTAAATATTCAGAAATTTATGATTATTATGATTCTGATCATAGCTATGATGAACAAGAAGAATATAAAGTTCCTTCATTAAAAGAAGATTTTTTTTTAGAACTGACAACTCCACTTAACAATCATAAAAGATACTTAAATTTAAAAAATATAGATTCAATAAACATTATAGAAAATAATTATAAAATAAAAGTTGATGATCCTTTTGATAAAAAATATAAATTTATAATAAGTATATTTAAAGTGCAAATAATTATTGAAAATAAAGAGTTTGGATTTTTTTGCTTTAAAAATGATTATTTAAAAAATAATATATTAAAATTTAGTAAAAATAACATGATAAAAAGTCTTTGATATAAAACTTGCAAATTATCATTAAATTAGTTAAAATAGCTTAAAATTAATTAGGTAGAAAAAGTGTATGTTCAAAATATATCCAGAAAATATCAAAGAATTAAAAAAAGAAAAATATGATTATCCTTCAAGTAATAAAAAAAGCTTTAAAAATAATGAAACTTTTATTATATTTGATGACTCAAATATGATTAATCTATCAAACATAATATCAAATAATATAAGTCAAAATACAAAATATTTTAAAATATTAGATAAAAAACCTTTTTATATTTTAAAAATAGAAAATGAAGTTTATTTAATAAAAAAAGATAAAATAAAAGAAGTAAAAAAATATATTTATAAAAATAAGATAAATAAAAAAATTTATTTAAGTGATGTAATAGATCCTAATATGGATAAAAGACAATATAATATGTTGCAAGAAGGTTTAAAAATAGAACAACTAGAATTGATTAATGTAAAAGATATAAAATCATTAGAAGAATTTAAAATATCAACACTAAACTATAAAAAAGAAATAAATAAAGAAAATAAAAATAATAATAAAATTATATATTTAAGAAATGAAAAATCTTTCTTAAATATAAAAGAAGATTTAGAATTTTCTATAAAAAATTTAGATTATTTAGACCTTAATTATAATATTGATGAATTATTAAAATCATTATTTACAATAGAAAAAAGAGAAAATAAGAATTATTTAAATAAAGAATATTCAAAAATTAATATCATAGGAAATTATATAAAAATAGAAAATCATAAAGAAGAAAAATACATAAATATAAATCATATATCAAAAATAAAATTAATAAATGAAGAAGAAGAATTAAAATTTCAAGATCCATTAGGAAAAGAATTTTTTTATAAATTTTATATAGTGGTAATTTATATTTATATTAATACAAATCAAGAACCTGAGAAGTTTTATTGTTTCGAAGAAGATTTGAAAAAAAATGAGTTATTTAAAGTCAATAAAAATAATTTTTTAAAAGAAATATAGCCTAAAATCAACCACCCTATAAAAAATAAAAAATTTAAATTCAGAAAAAAAATCTTTAGAAAGATATTTAGTATATATTTAATATATATTTATAATATATTTAGGGGTTGAAATTTATTAATATAATCAATAACTTATAGCAACTTTGGTGGTTGATTTAAGGCAAAAAGTGGGTGATTTAAGGCAAAAAGTGGGTGATTTAAGGCAAAAAGTGGGTGATTTAAGGCAAAAGGTGGGTGATTTAAGGTTACAAAATAAAACAAAAATAAAAAAAAAGGTGGGTGATTTAAGGCAAAAAATAAAAATAGAAATATTCTTGAATTTTTTTTAAAATGGAATATTATTTGATAACAGTCGGAGGATTCCTAAAAAAATGAATCAAGAAATTATAGTAAAAAAAGGATTTTCAAATAAAGAATTGCCAAATAATGTTGCAATGATGCCACCTATTACAATGAAATGTCCAATATTTACTCCTGTAAATAAAAGTTTATTAAAGAAAAATGATGAAAATGAGTTTGTTACTCGAAAAATAATATTAGAAAATTTTTATTCTTACAACATACAAATAACAGGCCCTTATTTAAATATGAGTCAAGATTTTAAAATATGGGCATGGTTGCTAAAATTAAGAGATCAAAAAAAGAGTAATAACATAGAAATATCTGCATTAGATTTTGCAGAAATATTAGGATATAAAAAACGTTCTGTAAATAAAAATGTTAAGCTTGCTATTGATAATTCATTAAGTCGTTTAATGAGACAACATATTCAATGGACTAAAAATGGTGAAACAAAATCATATAGAGCCAATTTATTAAATTATGCAGAATTAGATATTGAAGGTAGCGATAATACAATTAAAGTTGAATTTAATTCAAAACTTTATACACTATACAGTGATGAATTTATTTATTATATGGATCTTGCTTTTTATGATGATATAAAAGGTGAAGTAGCAAAAGCTTTGTGGTCTTTCTATGAATCTAATCAAGGTTTTAAATTATTTAATAAATCAAATTTGAAAAAAAGATTAATGTTAAATTCTGCTGAAAAAGAACAAAACCGTCAAATTAAAGAAGCTCATAATAACTTAATAGATTCAGGTTATTTGACAGCCGTTACAATAAAGGGTAATGGTGAAAAAACTACTTATGAGATTAAAAGAAATAAAGATTTTAAAAACAGATCATTAGATTTAGAATTTGAAAAAGAAGTATTTAATTAAAAATCCAATAAAAATAAAACGAAAAAAATTATCAATAATATAAAGAAATCTTTCTTTTTAAGTTTAACTTTTTTTGCATTAATGGTATCAAAAAAAACTGCTGACAATGTTAAAGATAGTGTTCTAAAAATAGATATATGCTCAGAAGGTAAATGATTTACTATTATTATATTTAAGTAAGAATACAAAATATAAACAAAACTAAAAACAAAAAACATTTTAATATGACGTTGCTCTACTTTTTCAAATTCACTATTTTTATTTGCAAAAAATAACCATAAAAAACTATTAAAAAACATAGTACAAAAATAAACAGCTTCTGTATTATAAGTTTGCATTAATTTATTTAAGAGCACAAAAGCAAAAACACTACTTAATATAGATATAATCATTAAATCAATTCTATTTACATGTTTGTTTTTTATTTTTTCATAAAATAGTCCAAAACATAAAAGAAATAAAATACCAGAAAAAACTAATAGTTCCCAAATAGATTTGTATTCTACATTGATAGCATTATCAAAAGCAAAGAGGTAAACAGATAATACAGATACAATTGGTACAATAGCAATAAAAATAAAATTACTAAATTGAACATAGATTAAATTTTTTTCATTACTTTTTATAAAAAGTCTCATAATATAATGATTAAAGAAATTTAAAATTAACATAATATAAAAAAGAGGATTAGAAAAAAATATAAAATTTTCAATTAAAAACTTTTTTGTTTCATAATCAATAAAATATTGAAATATAAATAATATGCTAACACTTGCTGTCATAGATAATGTTAATAAATTTCTAATCTGAAAGTTTTTATTTGAATAATTATTTGTAAACATCATACTAAATGACATTATACATGATAGAAAAAAACCAAAAAACATTAAATTAAATTCCTTTTTTATAATTTTTAGATATATAATTTATATTATATTATAAGTTTTATAATATAAGAACTTTATTTTCTTTGTTATAAAGTTTTTTATCAATTGAAAGTTTATCTAATAATTTATATAAAAGAGTTTCTTCTTTATTTGTAAAATGAGCTTTTTCATGAACTCTAAGTACTACTTTTTTTACTTTTAATTTACCAATGAATTTAGGTTCTTGATATATTACACCATTATAATTGTATTTTTGTCTATCATAGTTTTTTAAAAATGGTCTTGACTCCATTAAAGAAAAATCTAAAACAATTTCTGGAAATATATATAATATCTTTGATATAGTATCGTTATCTATTTTATCAGAAATATTGTAATCAATCATTGGTTCATTAATTAATTTTACCTGATGTAATAACTTTCTAAATCCTCTATTAGAAATAGAATAACAATTATAATCTTCATCTACATTAAATTCTTCTTGAATTTGTTTAATTAATAATCTATTATAAGTTTTTAAATTTCTAGCTATTTTTTCATTTATATTTTCATTAAATTTATTCCAGAAAGAATTAGAAACTTCAACAAATTCTAATTCTTTGTTAATATCTTCAATTCTATTTATTCTTGTTGAGTTATCAATTTTATTAATCTCCCAAAAACCTTCATTTTCTGGATTAATATTAAGATCGTTTTCTATATTTGATTTTAGCTCATTTATGTTGTTTTGTAATTTATGTATTTTATTTAAAAAATATTTTGGTAATATACGATTATTTAAATCAGAAATAATACTACCAAATTCATGAAACTCTTTATAACTATTTCCTTTATATAAAGAATAATAATAAATCATACTTTCATTAATATCAATTAATTTATAAATAGTATCAATTAAAAACCTAGTATCATGTTTTTCAAATTTTATATTGAAAATGTTTTCAATATTATTTTCACTCATTAATATAGTATTTAAAAATTCAGTGTCTAATTTTTTTTCTAATAGTAAATTTTTACAAAAATTAATTAATCTTGCATTAATATCTTCAATATTATCAATTTTATTTAAGTAATGTACTTTAACGTGTACAACTTCTTTAATAATAGAGTGTTCTATATCCATTTGAAATAACCTTTAAAATTTTCACTATTATATTATTTTAAATAAAAAAAGTCAATAAAAAAGGTTATAAAACTATAACCTTTTCTTATTAATAATTATCTACTACTTCTTGTTTTATAAGATTGATAAAAGATATCTTTTTTAAGAGATTCCGAAGATTTTGTTTCTGAATCTAATAATGTTTGATTTAACTGTTCTGTTTCTGTTGATAACCTTACATCATTAACACAACTTGAACCTACTAATGACAATGAATCAGATAATATTTCTTTTGCTCTTAATATATTACCATTTGATATTTCTCTTGAGGCTTCTTCTTTTCTTTTAGCAACAGTAAGTAATACTTCTTGAACTTTCATTTCTTCATTATCTTCAAGTTCATTCCATTCTTTATCTTTTACAACTTTAATATCAAGGTTTATTATTTCCTTAACATCTTTTGATTTTCTATTTTTGTAATTAATTTCTATATTACCTAATGATTTGTCTTTTATTAATAAATTTTCAGTTGAAATTTTAAATAATAAATACATTTTAGAGTCTTTATATAGAACAGGTAAAAGGTAGTTATTACTAGATACTTTTAAATTATTATAATTTTCTACTACTTTAAATTTATCTTCTAAATTTAATTTACACTTAATATCAAAAGCTGCAATATTATTAATGCCATCGAATTCTTCACTAAACATTTTTGCAAATTCTTCTTCTTTTTCAATATAATAAAAATTTCCACCTCCACTATTTGCCATATCTTGAAGTAAATTCTCATTAAAGTCAGAACCCACACCAAATGTTGTTGTGCTAACACCTTTATCATAAACATTCATAACATCAGTGGCTATAACATCTGGATTTCTTTCTCCATTGTTAGTTTGCCCATCTGTTAATACTACAACTCTATTTAAAAATTCTTTTGATTTGTTTTTAGCAACTTGTTTACAGCCCTCAAGCCAGCCACCATGTAAATTTGTTGCACCACCAATAGTTAATTGATTTATTTTTAATATAACTTCATTTTTATTATCTTTGGTTAATTGTAAACTTTCCAAAACAACATTTACATATGAATCAAAAGCTACTACCGAAACATAGTCACCTTCGCTCATAGAGTTAACTGCATTAATTGCAGCTTTCTTAACTAAATCAAGTTTTGACTCAAAATTAGGTTGTTGTTGTTGAAGAAGAATATTATTTAATTTATTATTAAAATATCCATTTTCATAACTAATAGGGCTTCCCATTGAGCCTGACACATCAATAACTAAACTAATATTTAATGGTTGTCTTTTGGTCTTAATCTTTTTCTTTTTAACAAATCCTTCTAATTCAACTAACATTAAGTGTTCTTTTTTATTTTTATTTAATTTTTCTTTTTCAAATATAATATTATGCTTAATCATTTTTTTCTTCCTTTTTTTGTTTTAATATTTTTTTAGCTTTTTCTATTGAGCTATCAATTTCTTCAATATCTGCATTTGTTTTTATTTTTAGAAAAATACTCTTATTTTTATCTAATGGATATTCTTCATAACTATCCACTTCAAATTTTTCTTTTATTAAATTTGAAGTACTACTATACAAACTTGATTTACTAAGAGTATTTGCAGAAATACTTCTTGTAAATGAAGAATCAACTTCATTTCGAGATTCAATTCCAGATAATAATGAATTTAAATCATCTTCACTATTTTCATTATTAACATTAGCATTAACATCCTGATAAGAAGAACTAGAAAAACTTGCTAAAAGTTTATCGCTCATACCTTTACTTTGTAATTTTCTAACTTCTACTAATTGGTTTAAATGCTCTTTTGTATAAAAAGTTTCTCGACCTTCCTTAATACCAGAATCTATAATTCCTTTTGTAATATAATCTCTAACTCTTCTAATTGTTAATTCATTAGAAATTCTCTGATCGTTATATTTTTGTTCTTTTTCTAATAAATTATTTGCGTTTTTTACTAATTCTTCTAATTTCATTTTCATAAAAATAATTCCTATAATTATTGTAATTATCTATTTATATTGTAATCTTACAATAAAAATTGTTATTGTCAATACAAATTGTAAACTTTTATTAAAAAAATAAAAAAACCTGCAAAAGCAGGTTTTTAATATTAATAAAAACTTAATTAACAATGGTAATCAACAATAGTTAGCCAATGTTCATCATCAATACTTTCAAATATTTCATAATAAGTTTCATCCCAATTAGCATCTTCGGTTGAAGAAGTACCAAACCAGCCTAATTGACCTTGTTGATACCAATGTTTATCTTTTAATATTGCAAAAGTACCAAATTGATTATAAAGCATTTTTTTATAAAAAGCCTCTTTATCACCTTTACAATAAAAACTGATAGAATTATCAAAAAACAAGCCTAATTCTTTATCTAATGCGCTAATAGCGTCATTGTCATAGTTTTCTTGACTTTCAAAAAGTTTTTTAACACCTTCACGATTAAATTCACCATGTTCCTTTTCATATTCAGTAATACAATCTTGCCAGCTTTTAGTAGGAAACTTAGTTAGATCAGGATAATGCTTAAGTAGAATATTCCAACATTTTTCTGTTTCTTGTTTTGCATTTTCAATCATAGATTCTACATCAATATTTTTCTTTTGAATAATATCTACACCTGTAATTTCTTGATCTTTATTAGTCCAACTTTTTTCACCATTTTCTGCTTCGTCTTCATTTTTAGCCTGAAAATGTCCAGAAAATCTTCCACCTATTTGATACCAATCCCATTTTGAATTAGGATTATCATAATAACCAACTTTGTCACCTTTAAAATTTTCTTCAGCAAAACCATGCCAATCCCTTACGAATTTTTCAAAATCACCATAAAATTCTTCAAAAGTGACTTTACATTTTTCATAACCTTCTGGAATATATTTAACCTTTGCGCGATAGCCTTTTCCATCATTCCAGTCTTTTTTAGTATGTTCTACTTCTGAGTTGTGGAAGTCATTAATTTTAATTAATTCTTCATCGGTAGGTTCTCTATAAAGCATATCAGTATCATAAGGACAATATAAAGAATTATCAGATATTTTTCTAACTGCGTTTCTAGTAGAAGTTTTATACTCTTCCATTAATTCGTCTGTTTTATCTAACCACTGAACATACTCATTAATTATTCCAGTAGCTCCATATTCTTGATAAGGTAACATTAATTCTTCTATCATTTCTTCTGTTGGTTTTTCTTCTGTTACGATTAATACTGAAGCGTGTGACATATTATTCTCCTAAATTAATTTTAAAAATATTTTTTGCTTTAGTAATACAAGGTAAAAATTCATTTTCGGAAATAGAAGCTAGTGGTTCTTCAAAATAAAAGAAATCATTACTATCTTTAAATTTTAATCTACATAATCCACAAAAGCCTTCTTTACAACCGTATTCTATATTTTTTGTTTGCTCTAAAATATTTGCTAATACTGTTTTATTATTGTTAAGAATAGTTATTTCCAATCTATTTTTCCTCTTTAAAAACTTGGTGCAATTATAACATAGTAGAAAACAAAAGTCATTAAAAAAGCAAAAAATAGTTGATTTTTTTTTGCTATTTAATACAATCTTATTAACAAAAAAGGAATAAACCATGAAGAATAAAAAGTTAATAAATAATATATATATAAATTGGAATAACCTATCTACTATAAATATAGAAGATGAAGTAAATATATTTTCTTTTGAAAAAGTATTTAAACATAAAGAAGCAAATGATAAACAGGTTTATATAAAGGAAATAGATTCTAATTATAAAGTTATATTAATTTATAATAAAATAGAAAAAGAATATCTAATATCTATAAAAAATAATAAAGGTTTGATTTATTTATTCTCGAATAAAGAAGAAGGCTTCTCAATATTAAAAGATGAAGAAGAAATACAAAAAAATATACTTTTTAAGCCTTATTATGAAAACATGAATATAGTGGTTGATATAGAGGAAAAATTACTTATTAATGAAGTATATTTAAAAGAAGTAGATTTAATAAAATTTAAAGAAAAAGAGCTTGCTCTAAATAAAGTTAATAAAGAAATAAAAAATCAAAATAAACAACTTGATTTAATATTTGAAAAAGAAGAAGTAGAACTAAAAAGAAATTATAAATTCGATGAGAAAATTGAATTATTAACAGGAATATGTATTAAAAATGGTAATCATAAAAGCCATTCGGTAAGTAATAAGTTATTTATGAATATAGACTTTAAAAAAGAAGAAAATGCCTTTGAAAAAGTATTACTTTTATCTATATTAAAAACTCAAAGCTTTAAAATAATAGAGACAGATATTTTCAGTATTTTGGATTTATTTTTTGATATAGAGAAAGAACAAAAAAATATTACATTAATAATTGTTGGTGAAGAAAAATTACTAAAAGAAGAAAAATTAGTAACAGAAATAAGAAAAAAAGATCAATACTTTTTAAATAAAATAGAAAATAATAAAAATAAATATGTTAATATTTATATAGAAGAAGACGAAAATAAATTTGATATTATAGCTTTTGATTATAATAAAAATGAATATAGAGTTACAAAAGATATTAATGTTATAAACTCTATTTTTTTTATTGAAATGACTGAAACAATATTAAAAGAACTACCTCAAGAAAAAACATTTATTAATGAAAAATCATTATTGAATAACAAATTATATTTTAATAAAGTAAAAACAGAAGATAAAAATTTAGCAAATAAATATTTAGGTTTTAATAATAAACAATTAAAAGTTGATAGTAAAGAATTACTATTAAAAAATAAAACAGTGAAGATTTTAGATCATATAAATATAGAATCAGAAAATAATAGTGTATTGAAAAAACATAATGTTATTTTAGATAATTTAGAAGATTTTATTAATGGATATTTAAAAAATCCAGATTTATATTATACAGAAAATGTTGAAAATAAAACACAAGAAATTCAAAAAGAATTTTTAGAAATGATTTTTACTTTACAAGAATATTATATTAAAGATATTTCTAATTTAAGTAGAGAAGAAGATTCATGGAGTAAAAAAAGAAAATTAAAAAAATTAAAGAATGATGTTAATTCAATAACAAAAAAATTTACAAGATAATTAAATTAAAAATAAAAAAACTCTACTTAATGTAGAGTTTTTTATTTTTTAAATATATATTATTTTTTATTTAACATAAACAAAGCTTTTTTATCTTTCCTTAAAACTTCGATAACAATTAAATTATCTGATTTTTCAATAAATTCTTTAAGTTCGTCAAAATCATTAACTTCATTATTATTAATCTTTTTAATAAGATCATTCTTTCTTAGACCTACTGCATAAGGATATGATTTTTTATTAATATTTTTAATAATAATATTTCCTTCTGAAAATCCTAATTCAAGACCTTCGAATGCTGGATTAATAATTTCTTCTTCTTTTTCTTTTGAATGAGCTTTACCAAGAACAACTTTAACGTCAATTTCTTCTGAATTTCTTAACAATCTAACGTCAACTTCTGAACCTGCTCTTAGAGAACCAATTCTTGCTCTTAATTCATCAAAAGAACGAATTTTTTTACCGTTAATATGTGTAATTACATCACCTGCCATAATTTCAGCTTTATCAGCCGCAGATTTATCAACAACTTGTGTTATAAAAGCCCCACGATTAGTGTTTAAATTTAAAGCTTCAACAAGCTCTTGTGTAATATTTCCACCCAAAATACCTAAAAGTCCACGCTCTATTTCACCATGCTCTATAATTTGTTCTACTAAATTATTTACCATATTTGAAGGTATAGCAAAACCAATGCCTATACTTCCACCATTAGTACCAGCAATAGCAGTATTTATGCCAATCAATTCACCCTTCCAATTAATCAACGCCCCACCAGAATTACCACGGTTAATAGCAGCATCAGTTTGAATAAAATCTTCAAAACCATCAATACCCAAACCAAGACCAGAACGACTTAATGCACTTATTATTCCTGTTGTAACTGATTGTGAAAATCCAAGAGGATTTCCAATAGCAACAACGAATTCCCCAACATCTAAATCATCGGAATCGCCAAGTTTTATTGCCTTTAAGTTTTCAACATTAATTTGTAGAACGGCAATATCGCTTCGACTATCAGTTCCTATTTTTTTTGCTTCATATTTTTCACCATTATCTAATGTAACAAATATCTTTTCAGCATTATCAATAACATGATTGTTTGTAACAATATAGCCATTTTCACCGTCAATAACCACACCAGAACCAATACCTTTAAATGGTTTTTCAATAATTTGTTCCTCTGGTAAAGGACTATTTTCTTTTAAAAATGGTTTAATAAATTCAGGAATTTCTTGTTTGTATTTTCTTGTTCCTTCAACTGAAACACTTACTACTGTTGGTAAAACTTGTTTTAACATAGGGGATATAGAGGGTTTTTCTTGTTGTACATTTAGTAGTAATGTATTTGCATTGGTTGTATTTGTTATAGATAATAATCCAAGTGTTGAAATTAATATAAGCTTTTTTAGCATACTTTCTCCATTTTTTATAATCGTTTTTTGCTATTATACAAAAAAAATAGAATAAATCAATAAAAATATATATTTCGAAGTTATTTCATGCTATAATATAAATTATCAATATGGAGATATATTATGTCACAAACAAAAGAAGAATATCTAAAAATAATAAAAAACTTAAAAACTTGGGAATATGAATATCATTGCTTAGACAATCCAAGTGTACCAGATTCTGTATATGATCATAATATGATAAAATTAAAGGAAATAGAAAAAGAAAATCCTGAATGGGTAACACCTGATTCACCAACACAAAAAATAGGTGGTGTTATTTCTGGTGACTTTCAACAGGTTAAACATGAAATTCCTATGCTATCATTAGGAAATGCAAATAATGAAGAAGAAAGAGTTAAACACTTAGAAGAAGTAGCCGAAAAAGAAATAAAAACAGAAGGTTATACAGCAGAAGTAAAACTTGATGGTCTTGCTATATCAATTTTATATGAGAATGGTAAACTAATTAGAGCCGCCACAAGAGGTGATGGTGAAATTGGTGAAGATGTAACTGAAAATATTAAAACTATAAAAAATGTACCACTACAATTATCTGGAAATTATCCTGAAAGAATAGAAATTCGTGGTGAAGTTGTTATGCCTATAAAGGGATTTGAAAAATTAAATAAAAAAATAGAAGAAGAAGGTGGAAAAATTTATGCAAACCCAAGAAACGCAGCCGCAGGTTCATTAAGAAATAAGGATTCAAATATAACAGCAAAAAGACCACTTGCATTTTATGCTTATTCATTAGGTATTTATGAAGGATTAGATAAACCAACTACACATTTTGGTTGTTTAGAAAAAGTAAAAGAATTGGGTTTAATGGTTCCAAAAGAGGCAACCTTAATAAAAGATGATCAAAAAGTTTTAGAATATTATAACAATATATTAGAAAATAGAGATAAATTGGATTATGAAATAGATGGTGTCGTAATAAAAGTAAATTCTTTGGAAGCTCAAAAAGAAATAGGTTTTGTTTCTAAATATCCCAAATGGGCAAAAGCTTATAAGTTTCCTTCGCAAGAAGCGCCAACAAAAGTGCTTGATGTTGTATTTCAAACAGGAAGAACAGGAGCAGTAACTCCTGTTGCTGAATTAGAACCTGTACATATTGGTGGTGTTACTGTAAGTAGAGCTACTTTACATAATATAGATGAATTAGAAAGATTAGACATAAAAATAGGTGATACAGTTATAGTAAAAAGAGCAGCCGATGTAATTCCTAAAGTTGTAGGAGTAGTAGAAGCTGAAAGAGAGGGTGTTGAATTAAAAAGTGTAACTTTTCCTACCTCTTGTCCTGTATGTAATTCACCTATTGAAAGAGAAAAAACAATAAGTCGTTGTACTGGTAATCTTGTATGTAGTGCTCAATTAAAAGAAAGTATTCATCATTTTGTATCAAGAAATGCTTTAAATGTTGATAACTGTGGTGATAAATTAGTGGAAACATTAGTTGAAAATAATATGATTAAGAGTGTTGTTGATTTGTATAATATAACAAAAGAAGAATTATTAACTCTTGATAGAATGGCAGATAGATCTGCTCAAAAAGTGATAGATTCTTTGGAAAAATCTAAAAAAACAACGTTAAATAAATTTATATATGGATTAGGTATTAGAGAAGTTGGTGAATCAACAGCAAAAAACTTAGCAAAACATTTTTCAAGTCTAGAAAATATTGAAAAAGCAACGGTAGAAGAATTAAAAGAAGTTGAAGATATAGGTGAAATAGTAGCAGAACATATATATAAATATTTTCAAAATGAACAAAATCAAAAATTAGTAGAAGATCTTAAAAACTTAGGATTAGAGTGGGAAGATTTTGTTGTTAATTTAGATAATCAACCATTAAAAGGAAAAAAGGTTGTATTAACTGGAACTTTGAGTACTATGAAAAGAAGTGAAGGTAAAGAAAAGCTTGAAGCACTTGGTGCAAAAGTATCTGGTTCTGTTTCAAAAGCGACTGATTTTGTTATAGCAGGTGAAAATGCTGGTAGTAAATTAGAAAAAGCTAATGAACTTGGTAAAAAAGTTTATGATGAAAAAGGTTTTGTAGAACTATTAGCTTCATTTGAAAAAAAAAATGAAATAGAAAGTTTTTTGGAAGAAAAAATAGAGATAACTAAAAAAGGTCAATTGGAATTAGATTTAGAAGAAGTTAATGAAACAAATTCTAATAAAAAAGTAAATAAGTTAAAAAGGTAATAAAAGTGTCTAGCTTAAAAAAAGAAATAAATTTATTTTTAAAAAATAAAAATAAAATAATGAAATTTACAGATAAACGCACTCTAAAAACAAAAGAGTGCGAAATGTATACTAAAAATTATACTATAAAACAAAATATATTAAGATTTATTACGCCATTTTCACTATCAAATAATTATAAAAAAGATGGGATTAATATAATTGAATCAAAATCCAAAAGTAAGGATTTGGTTATTTATGTTAATGGCATTTGCTCAACAATAGATATGGCAACATACCAAAAAAAATGGTTTGAAAAAATATTAAATAAACCAGTCACACTATGCTATAATTATTCAGATGGATTTTTACTTGATATAGTAGAGTGTATGCAAGATAGAACTTATAGAGAAACAACTATGAGTCAATCAGTTCATAATTTAAGAGATTATATATTAGAAAATATAGAAAGTTATGAAAATGTAGAGGTTATAGGTTATTCACAAGGTTGTTTGATAACAGGTAGAGCACTTGAAGAAGTATCAATTCTAATAGAAGATAAAGATTTATTAAATAAAATATCATATACAACATTTGCTAATCCTTCAAATCAGTTATTATTACCAAAACAAATAACAGTAGAACATTTTATAAATAAAGACGATATTATAGCAAATATAGGAATAATAGAACATAGAAAAGATATTGTTGGAAAAAAATATTACCAAGATAAAAGTGGACACTTGTTAATTGCTGATTATCTTATTCCTTTGTCTTTAAATTACTTTGATAATGAAAGTAGATTTTATAAAAAATATTTAAATGAAGAAAAAATCAAAGAAATAAAAAAAGATCTTAGTAAAATATACTTTGAATTAAAAAATTAAAATTGTAAAATTGATAAAAGTTTCTTTTCACCTTTAATAATATTAATATCAACTTTCATACCTTCAATAAAGTCTTTATTTTGTTCTATAATTATAATATCGACTTTAAAACCTTCTTTATTTTTTAAATTAAAATAATTTAAAATTTGCTCTTTTGAATATTTTTGATTTGATATTTTATAAATATAACCTTTATAAATTTTATTTTGATTTTTCAAGTTAAAGTAAACTAGTGATTTTTCTTTGATGTCATAAATTTGTTCTGGTGTAAGAAATGTTTCTAAGTAAAAATATTCTAATTTATTATTAAATTTTAATATATTTTGATTTCTGTTTATTTTCTCGTTAGATCTAATTAATAAACTTTCAACAATACCTGATTTTTGACTATAAATATTTCTTTTGGTATTAATTTTCTTTATAGCTTCTAATTCATAAGAACTTTCTTCATTATTTAAGTATTCTATTTTAAACTCTCTGTCTTGTAAATTTTTATCTAAAATATCAATAGTACCAATAATTTCATTTTCTTTGATAAAATCTCCCTCTTTCACAAAAATATCTTTAACAACACCATTATACTCAGAATAAACAAAGCTTTTATTGATGTAATCTTTTAATATGCCTTCTGTTTTAACTTTATCAACAATAACTATATTACTAATAAAAAAGTACATAATAAATATTAATATAAAAAAATAAAAACTAATAAAATAAAATTTTATAGGCGTTTTGAAGAAATTATTTTTTTTCATTTTTTATATCTTCCAAGTCAATAACTCTATCGGCAATACTGTTATTATCCTCTCTATGTGAGATTGCAATTTTTGTCATATTATTATTTTGAATATTATTAAATATCTTTTTTTCTAAATCTTTGTCAAGTGCATTAGTTGCTTCATCTAATAATAAAATTTTTGGTTCTTTATAAAAAGCTCTACTTAACAAAAGTCTTTGAACTTGTCCACCAGAAAAGTTACTGCCTATTTCCCCTAACATGGTTTGATATCCCATTTTCATATTCTCTATTTCATTATGTATTTCAGCTTTTTTAGTTGCATTATATAATTTTTCGTATTCGATAATTTCTTGAAATAAATTAATATTATCAAAGACGCTACCATTATATATTTGTTCTTCATTTTGTAAAACAATACCTATTTGTTCTCTGTATTTTTCTAATCCAACGTCTTTAATATTCATACCATCAATCAAAACCTCACCCTTTTCTATTGGTAAAAGTCCAGCAATTATTTTAATTAAAGTTGATTTACCCGATCCAGAATGACCTTTAATAATAATATACTCACCAGATTCTATTGTTAGGTTTAAATTTTCAAAAATATAATCACTGTTGCCTTCGTATTTAAAAAATACATTTTTTAGCTCTATTTTTCCTTTTAATTTTTGTTCAAATATAATATTAGAAATACTACCATTTCTTCCTTCTTCTTCTTCTGAATTTTTTATCTCATTAATTTTATCAAAGTGTATATTAAGAAGTCTAAAATTAAATAAATTAGTGATTAAATTAGATAATTGATTAGTAAATATTATTTGATAAGAAATAAAAGCAAATAAAGCCCCAATTGTTATTTCATTATTAATAATATAAGCAGTACCAATCCAAATAATAACTATTTTTTGAAGGTTAATAAAAAAATCTTCAATAGAATCAATTGTAATATTTAAGCTTTTTAAAGAAGTATTGCTTTTTATATATTTTATATATAAAGCATACCATTTTTTAAAAACAAAATCTTCTTGATTGTGTCCACGAGTTGTTTCTATTGTTTTTAAACTCTCAATTAAAAAATTATCTTCTTCAATTTGAGAATTTATTAGTTTTGTTGTTTTATATTTCGTTTTTTGTATGTATAGAAATTTTATTAATAATATAATTAATAAAAATAAAAAAACAATTAAAAACATAACAGGATTTAAATAAAGCATAACAGAGGCAGTAATAATTATTGTAAAAGAATCAATAGAGCTTTCAATAATTCCTTTTGAAATGGTATTTTTAATTTCTTCTAGAGATTCAAATTTTGATAAAATATCAGCAACACCTCTTTTTTTATAAAAATTTAAAGGTAATTTTAATAGTTTATTTAAAATATTGTATTTTAAATTTATTTCTATATTTGCAGTTAAGTATAATAACATATTTTTTTTAAACCATTCTGATAATGATTTGAATAATACAATGAATAAAAAACCAATACCAAAAGGTAAAAGAAGATCTTTATTATTTTCTATTACAATATTATCAATAACAACTTTATTAAAAATAGGTAATGATATAACAAAAATTTCTAGGCATATTGATATTAAAAGTATATTAAATATATCTTTCCAAGAATTATTAATATTATCAATAACTTCTATTAAAGAGTTATTATTTTTATTACTGGAATTTTTTTTGAAGTCTTCACTAGGTGATAATTCACATATAATAAAAGAAAAGTTGTCTATAAATTCTGACATTTTATATGTTATTTTACCATTAGCAGGATCATATATAGTAACTTTTGTATCTGTTATTTTAGAAATAACAATAAAATGGTTATTGTTCCAATGAGCTATACAAGGAGTGTTAATATCTTTTATATCTTCTTCTTCAATTTCGTAAGGCAAAGGAATTAAGTTTTCATTTTTTGATATTTTAATGAGATCATTTAATGATGATCCTGAAATACTTGAGGAATATTTATTTTTAAGATCTTGTAATGAATAATTTTTTCCATAGAAATTAAGAATCATAGCAACACAAGCGATACCACAATCAGCAATTTCTGATTGATATATTTCTTTTATTTTTTTATTACTAAAAATATTTAAATCCAAAATAATTCACCTTTTTTAATACATAATTAAATAAACTAACCTTTTCCTCTAAAAATAGAACTTTTACAGAAAGCCCTTCTTTTATATATTGTGGAGGATTTAAAATTCTAATATTTACTTTATAAGCTAATTGATTTAGTTTGCCATTAGTTTTTTGAAATACAATATTACTACCAAATATTTCTTTGTATTTTTTATCAATAACACCTTGATATTTTATTGATTTATTAGGTAATTGATAAAATTCTATAAGTACTTCCTCACCTTCATATATGTTACTAAAATTTTCAGGAGAAACATAAGCTTCAATATAAAATAAATTTTCTTTTGTATTATTGTAATTAAATAATACTTGATTGTATTCTATAATATCATTTTTTTTGATAAAGATATCATTAACTATGCTTGTTTGTTCTTTGAAGTATATAGATTTTTTATTAGTTATGTTTTTCAGTTTGCTAATTTTATTTTTGTATTCCTCTATTTTTTCATTGTCAGTAGTTTTTTTCAAAAGTGTTTCATAATAAATAATAAGATTTTCTCTATCAACATTGTTATCACTTTCAATGAAAATATCTGCTATTTTTTGATTTGTTTCTATTTTTTGATTATAAGTAATATATAATTCTGTAATTCTGCCTTTAACATTAGAGTAAAAATTAGTGTTTGATATATAGTTATCAACTTGTCCATAAAAAATTATTTTTTTAGGAATTTCTATATTAAAAGAAAAAGCAATTATAAAAAAAATAATTGAAAAGAAGTATAGTATTAAAACATATGGTTTAAATTTATTAGTTTTTATAACGTATTTCTCTTTCATGATTGCCTCAACTTAGTTATTATAATTTATATTTTAAAAAAAAATTGTCAAATAAAAAAAATCTGTTACTTTTTTAAAATAACTTAAAAATAGCAATTTTATATAAATGAATAAATATGGATTATAAAAAAGAAAGTTTTACATTTAAAATAATTGAATATTATGATGAAAAATTAAATCTTAAATATAAAAAATATATTAAAGTTTTAGTTTTTTACAAAGAAGATTGTATTTTGATTTTCAATTTTCCTCCATTTAAATATGAAGATGACAATAACAATATCGAAGGTGTTTATTTATCTATTAAAGCAAAAATAGGAAATATAGTTAAACATGATCTCGATTCAAGATATACTTATCATGTTGATCAAAATAAAAATATAAAAAATAAAGAAAGAAAAAATATATCTTTTCAATTAAAAATAAATAATTTTAATAAACTATTAAAAGAAGTTATTGCTATATTTATAACGTACTACCAAAAAGAATATAATGATTATCCTGAATTCTTAATAAATAAAAGAGTTACAGGAAATACGGCAAAAAATAAAGGTGAAAAAATGTATTGTTATAATTTAAAAATATACAGAAAAAAAAATAAATTATTAAAGAATAAAAAATATAAATTAATAGTAAGTTATAAAGAAGATTTAAAAAATAGTATAATATCAGATTGAAAAAACTTTTTTTTATAATATTATATAAGTATTGAAATTAAAAACTAGGGTGAAGAATGGCAAAAAAATTAATTACTGAAGAATTAAAAAAAGAATTAGTAACAGGTGCAGGTACAAAAAGTAAGACTGTAATGAAAGATAAAGGTGTTCAATATAAAAACAAGAAAAAATAATATTAGCCAAGTTTGGCTAAATTAGGAAAAATAGCCGAAAATGGCTAATAAAAAATGGAGCATTAAACTCCATTTTATTAAATTTTTCTTTTCTTTCTTTTTTTACTCACACTAAAATCCTCATCATTATCAGGATCAAATCCATCCATAGCTTCTATGCTTTTAAGTAACTCGTCTGGATCTATATTTTTAGATTCAGAAATTACAGATTTATTTCTTTTCTTTTCTATTTTTTCTAAAATATCTATATTATGATTAATGGAAAATTCAAATTCTTCTTTTGGTAATTTTTGTAATAAAATTGTTTCATTTGGGAACATAATTTTAATATCATCAAGTTCTAAATTAAAAGATTTAGAGGTTTCTAAATCAAGAGTTCTTATCTTTATCATATCTTCTTTATCAAAATCAGCAATTATATATCTTGATTCTGAAGCATATTCGCCAATAAATTGATCTTTATCATTAAAAGATCCCATTTGTTCTAAAACCATATTTTGATCAATTTTTTTCTTCAGAAAAATTTTTAATTTATCAGAATCATGAAAAATATCTATTGTATTATTATCTTCTTTTTGTTGTGCCATTGTAAATTTCTCCATTTCATATTATAATTTTAACATAAATTAAAAAAAAAATAAAATGGAAAAAAGTGAATTAATAAAAAAAGTTAATAGAATATCAAAAAATTTTGACTCAACATCATATAGTGTTGAATCAAAAATATTTTATAAAAAACAGAAATTAGAAGATAATTCATTGATAATTACAAATATGAATGAAAACTATCATTTATTAATAGAAGAAATAAATAACACTTACAAAGTATATGCAATTAAAGACTTAAATGATATTTTTTCAGTTAATGATAATTTACAGTATATTCCTGATTTTAACAAATCATTAAAATTAAAAAAATTAAGTTATGCAGTTGGTAGATTATATTCAGAACTAGAAAAAAGAAAAATAATAAAAATGTTATTAGAAATAAAAAATAAATATTTAGATAAGGTAGTTAATGAGCAAGGTTTAATAGATTTGATTATAGAAAAGTCAAATAATAATTATGGTATAAAAGCATATAAAGAAGGTAAAAAATTCGTTTTTGAAACTAGTAATTCAGTAATGGAAATAATTAATACAAAAGAAAAAGATAAAAAGATTTATAAAGTATATGTTAATAATATATTTATATTTGAATTTGAAAAATTTATGGAAGCAGTAGAACATTCAATAATAGAAATGGTTAAAAATAATATAAAAAAAATAAGCAAAAGAAGTCAAAAAGATGATAATATAAAAATTGGATTAAAACCTAAATTAAAGCCAGATGCAAAAGAATTATAAATATAGCTTGAAAATTATAAAAAAATAGGTTAAAATAATAGCATTATTTGTGGGAGATAACTTAATTGAAAAAAATTTTAAGGATTATTACTTTATTTTATTTTATTCTAATCAGCTTTTATGCAACTGCTGATATGAATTCTATAAATGAAGAAATAGAATTAATACAAAAAGATTATCTTCATAATCCTAAAAAATATGAAACAAAAGTAATTGAAATCTATAAAGATTTAAAAAAAAATAAACATATATATGATCCTAGAGATTTATTAGAATCAATGCATATTCTTGCTGAAATAATGATCTATTATCCTGACAAAAATAACTTAGGAATAGAATCTTCAAATTTAGGGATAGAATTATCTAAATTAAATAACAATCAAAATATAGAGGATTTTATTTTTTACAAAGCTTTTTATACAAGTGAAAATTGGGGTGAAATTAAAGAAATAAAAAAACTTTATAAAGAAGCTATAAAATACGCATTATTAAATAAAAATAGAAAAATATTAACTGCTTCCTATTCTTATTTAGGAGATTTATATGCTCATGAAGGAAATTTAAAGAAATCTCTTGATTATTACCAAAAAGCGCAAGAAAATTATAGTAATGCAACTGAACTACTTAAAATAAAACATGGTATGTCTATTTTATTTTATAAATTAGGAACTTATGAATTAGCAGTAGAAAAATTATTAGAAATGCTAGATATAATGGAAATGAATGAAAAATTAGAAATTCCTAAAAAGGATTATGAAATAATTATTTATCAAATGTTATCACTTGCATATACAAAACTTGAAAATAATGAAGAAGCTTATAAGTATTCCAAGAAAAATATAATATTATCTAAAAATTATTATGATACTAATTTTGAAATAAACACATACTTAATACATGCAGGTATATCAGCAAAATTAAATAAAAATGAGGAATCTGAAAAATATATTAAAAAATCAGAAGATATGATTTTAGAAGGCAAATATGATAAAAATCATTTATTAATTTCTAATTATCATTTTGCAAAATATTATAATAAATTTTCTCAAAAAAAATATAATGAAGCCAAGCATGAATTAAAGAAATTAGAAAATCATTTAATAGAAAATAATATTAGTAATATAGAAAATATTTATGATAGATTATCTATTGTATTGAAAAAAACAGGTGAATTTGAAGAAGCTTTAAAATACCAAAAAAAATATACAGAATATTATATTAAATTTAGAAATCAAAAAGAGTCCTTGCTTTCTTTATTTCTTCATGAAAATTATAAAGATGCTTCATTAAGTTCGAAAATAAAAAAATTAGAAAAAGAAAAATTAGAAGCTGAAAGAAAAATAACAATGAATTTAATAAAAAATATAGAAAAAGAAAAACTTATATATAAATTATTAATAGTAATAATTTTAATTTCTATTTTTATAGTTTTTATTTACATATATTATAGAAAAGATAAAAAAATATCTTTAAAAGATGGTTTAACTGGAATTTTTAATAGAAGATTTGCTATTTCTAAAATAGAAAATTTAATAAAAAGAAAAAAAGATTTTTCATTAATATTATTTGATTTGGATTATTTTAAAAAAGTAAATGATACTTATGGTCATGATATAGGAGATAAAGTACTTATAAAAGTATCAGAAATAGCAAAAAGTCAATTAAAAGATAAAGATTTTTTATGTCGTTTAGGTGGCGAAGAATTTTTAATTATATCAGAAAATAAAGATTTAAATTTAGCCGAAAATATAAGAAAAGAAATAGAAGAAGCAAAATTTGAAGAAATAAAAAAAATAACAGCGAGTTTTGGTGTTATAGAAGTTGATAGAAAAAATATAAAAGATTTTAACTTTATATATAACGAATTAGATGAAAGACTTTATAAAGCTAAAGATTCTGGAAGAAATAAAGTCTGTTATAAATAAAAAAAGCCCTGTTATAACAAGGCTTTTATTTTATTTGTATTTAATACTTTGATAAAGAAGGATTCAAACCTTCATCAGTACTAAGAATTAAGTTTAACTTACCTTTTGCAAGGCTGCTTTTTCGATTAAGCTATTTACCAAAGGCACTAAAAAGGTACTATGAATACATAGTAAATTGAATAATGATAATTGTCTATCTTCATTTTTCATTGTAGTCTCCTTTGTTATTAAAGATAACTATATTATAATATAGTTAGAGATTAAAAGTCAAGCAAAAAAATAAAGAAAATTAAAGATTTTTAAAAAAATCTCTGGAAAAATTAAAAATAGTGTATAATATAAGAGAATATTCGATATTGAAAATAGGAAGGAAATATGAGTAGTGATAATTACAGTGCAAAGAATATAGGTGTACTAAAAGGATTAGATCCTGTAAAAGAAAGACCCGGAATGTATACCAAAACAGAAAATCCAAATCATATCATAGAAGAAGTAATAGATAATGCGTGTGACGAAGCATTAGCAGGATTTGCTTCAAAAATAAAAGTAAAAAAATTAAAAACAGGTGAAATTATTGTAGAAGATAACGGAAGGGGTATACCAGTGGATATACATCCTGAAGAAAAAGTACCTGCTGTTGTGGTTATTTTTACAGTCTTACACTCAGGTGGTAAATTTAATAAAAATGAAGAAGATAACCCATATGCATTCGCTGGTGGTCTACACGGTGTTGGTGTTAGTGTAACTAACGCGCTTTCACAAAGATTAAATATAGTAGTAAAAAAATCTGGTAAAGTTCATGAATTAGAATTTTCTAATGGTAATCTTGTAAAAGAATTAGAAGTTATAGGTGAAACAAATAGAACAGGAACTAAGGTAACTATTGAACCAAATCCTAAATATTTTGATGAACCAAAAGTAAATATAAAAGAAATAAAAGAGCTTTTAGAATCAAAAGCTATATTATTACAAGGTGTTGAATTTGAATTAGTAATTGAAAAAGAAAATGGTGAGAATGAAGAATATCAATGGAAATTTAGTGGTGGTCCCGCAGAGTTTTTAAGGGATAAATTTAGTGAAGAGTCTATAATTTATTCAGATGAAAGATATGTTGAAAATGATCATAATTTTTCAAAAGGTGAAGGTGCTTCTTGGGCTGTAACTTGGAGTGAGGACGCAATGTATCGAAAAAGTTTTGTTAACTTAATAGGTACTCCAAGTGGTGGGACACATGTTAATGGTTTAAGGAATGCATTGTTTGAAGGAATAAAAAATTATACAGAACAACATGCTTTATTACCAAAAGGTATTAAATTAGTTGCAGAAGACGTTTTTGGAAAAGTCTCTTATGTTTTGTCAACTAAAATATTAGATCCTCAATTTCAAGGTCAAACTAAAGAAAGATTGAACAATAGAAATGCTCATAGTTTATTAACTTCAATTGTAAAAGATCAGTTTGAAACTTGGTTAAATAATAACATCGAGGAAGCTAATAGAATTAGTGAAATGTGTATTGCAAGTGCTAAACAAAGAGATAAAAAATCAAAAAAACAAGTTGAAATAAAAACAGGTGGAATAACTCACTTACCTGGTAAATTAACAGACTGTGAAACAAAAAATCCAGAAGACGCTGAATTGTTTATAGTAGAGGGTGATTCAGCAGGTGGTTCTGCAAAACAGGGTAGAGATAGAATATTTCAAGCTATTTTACCAGCAAAAGGTAAAATTAATAATACTTGGGAAATGGAAAGTGATGATTTGTTATCACATGAAGAAGTACAAAACATTAGTATTGCAATAGGCGTGAAACCACATAGCCTTCAAGAAGATAATGTTGACTTGTCAAAATTAAGATATCATAAAATATGTATTCTTGCTGACGCTGATGTTGATGGTTATCATATCCAAGTATTATTATTAACATTATTTGCCAAGCATTATCATAAACTTATAGAACATGGACATATATATATTGCTCAACCTCCATTATATAAAATTGAGGTTAAACAAAAAAGCAAGATTAAAATTGTAGGTGAAGGTGGTAAATTTTATGCTCTTGATAATGCAGAATTAGAGCAAATAAAAACTAAATTCAGAAAATTAAAATTAACAGAAGAGGATTATGCTGTATCTCGATTCAAAGGTCTTGGAGAAATGAATCCTGATCAATTAAGAGAAACAACACTTAATCCAGATACAAGAAGATTAAAAAAAGTTGTTTGGGATGAAGAATTCAGACAAACATTTGAAACACTTGATATGTTGATGTCCAAAAAAAGAGCAGAAGATAGAAAAAATTGGATAGAAGAAGATGGTGTTTTTATTGAAGAAGAAGATTTATAATAAGGAAGAAGTAAAATGAGTCAAGATATTAATAATGATAATTTAGATGCATTAAAGTTAGGTGTTCATTCACGAGATGCTTATTTACAATATTCAGTGGCAGTTTTAAAAGATAGGGCAATACCTTATCTTCACGATGGACAAAAACCAGTACAAAGAAGAATATTATATGTAATGAATCAACTTGGTTTAAAAAGTGATACACCACCCAAAAAAAGTGCTCGTGTGGTAGGTGAAATTATAGGTAAATATCATCCTCATGGTGATAGTTCTGTTTATCAAGCATTGGTTAGAATGTCACAAGATTTTAATTTACGTTATCCATTGGTAGATGGTCAAGGTAACTTTGGTACAATAGATGGTGATAGTGCTGCTGCAATGCGTTACACAGAAGCGAGATTAACACCAATTGCAGAATTATTATTATCAGAATTAAAATATAATTGTGTAGGGCAAGTACCTAATTATGATAACACAGAATTTGAACCAGAAAATTTACCTGCAAGATTAAATATGATGTTGATGAATGGTGCAACAGGTATTGCTGTTGGCATGTCAACTGATATTCCTTCTCATAATATTAATGAAGTATCTAATGCAACAATTAATTTAATTAAAAATCCTAAAATTACTATTGAAGAGCTTGTTGAAGATATTAAAGGACCTGATTTTCCGAAAGGTGGTCAAGTAATAACTCCAAAAGAAACAATTATAAAAAATTATGAACAAGGTCATGGTGCTTTTACTGTGAGATGTCGTTGGGAAGTTGAAAAACTTGCACGAGGTCAATATCAAATAATAATTACAGAGTTACCACCTTCAATGTCTCCGTCAAAAGTATTGGAGAAAATAGCCGCAATTGAAAGTCCAAAATTAGGTAAAGATAAAAGTGGTAAACCTAAAAAAATGTCGCAAAAACAATTAAATGATAAACAATTTTTATCAACATTAATTTCAAGTGCAAGAGATGATAGTGCAAAAGATGTAAGAATTATTATAGAACCAAAATCAAGTAAGAAAGATCCAGAAGAAATTATGAATTCTTTATATAAATTGCTTGGTCTTGAAGAAAACTATAATATGAGAATGGTAACTGTTGGTTTAAATAATAGACCTTCTCAAAAAAATCTAAAAGAAACTCTTCAAGAGTGGATTGATTTTAGATTGATAACAATTACAAAAAGAATTCAATATTTACTTGATAAAGCTAATGCTCGTATTCATATTTTAGAGGGTAGAGAAATCGCTCAGAATAATATTGAAGAAGTAATAGAAATTATTAGAAATGAAGATGAACCTAAAAAAGTATTAATGGAAAGATTTTCTCTAAGTGAAATACAAGCAGAAGATATTTTAGAAATTAAATTAAGAAGTCTTGCTAAATTAGAAATTGAAAAGATTTTAAAAGAACTTGATAAACTTAGAAAAGAAGCGAGAGGTTATGAAGAGCTTTTAGCAAGTGATAGAAAAATGAAAAATTTAATGATCAGAGAAATAAAAGAAGATACAGCTAAATTCTCTGACGATAGACGTACTTTGATTGAAGAAGCAAAAACTGCTCAAAATGTTGATACACATGTAATGCTTGCTGAAAAAGTAACTATTGTATTAAGTAAAGCAGGTTGGTTAACTCAAAGAAAAGGGTTTAATATAGATTTGAGTACAACACAATTAAAAGATGGTGATGAAATTGAAAAAAGTTTAGAGGGTAAAACAAACCAAGCTCTTGTAGTTCTTTCTGGAAGTGGGAGATTATTTAATCTTAAAGTAGGAGAAATAGCTACTGGTAAAAACTTTACTCATATTAATAGTGTTCTTGCATTAAATGGAGATAAAGTTATTGATATGTTATTTGTAGATGAAGAAATAGAAACAAAGTATTTAGCTTCAAATGATGCAGGTTATGGATTTATTGTAAGTTCTAAAGATTTTATTGTAAAAGCAAAAGCAGGTAAAAACTTTATGACAATTAAAGAAGGAGACAATATATATCCATTTAGAGAAATAAAAGAAGAAAAATATATTATATGTAAAAGTTCTGATTATCGTTGTTTAGCTTATGATATTGAAGAGATAAAAGAATTACCAAGAGGTAAAGGTGTTCAGTTAATAAGATTACCAAAAGAAGAAAAACTAACTAATTTTTATTTTACAGATGAAAAGGAAATAAAATTAACTATTGGTAAGAGAACGAAAGTTGTAAATGTTGAAGAAGAAGGAATTTTTCATAAAAGAGCAGGTAGAGGTCAAAATATTAAAAAAGATTTTGAAATAGAATAAAAAAGTGCTCAATAGAGCGCTTTTTTTTTATAAAATAACACATAGTGTAATTTTTAATCAATTGACTTTTGTTTTATAGTTGTTATTATAATATTAACAATAATATAAGAAAATATTGATTTTAATATTTTAACAATTGTTTATTTTTTATTTAAAAATAGTGGAATAAAAAAAAAATAGTGTTAAGATTAAAATATAACTATATAAAAAAAAGAGAAAGGAATGAACCAAAAAGGACTAAAAATAGCAATATTATCATTATTTACTGCATTTTCTTTTAATGCTACTGCAAGTAGTGCCTATTCAAACACCAATAAATTGATAAAAGAACTTCATAAATCAGAATCATTTAAAACTGAATATGAAGATGGTGGAATTTTGTATAGAAAAAAATATGAAGGTGTGCAAGAGAAGAATCAAGTTCCTTTTTCAAAAGAAGCCATTGCTGATAATGATGTAATTCCTTGTTTTACAGGTGATGAAAACTTATCAACAATGGTTACAGGTGATAAAAGAAAGTTTCATGAAGTATTTGGTGTTGTAGGTGGCGAAGGAACGGTAAATGAAGAACTTAGTACAGCAACAGGGACAGCTTTACAATACGATGGTACTTCTATAAAGTCATTTAATGAAATTCAAAATAACATTGTTGAAGGTTATAGAGATAATGGCGGAATGAGAAGATATTGTAATGCAAAACAATTACAAGGTTCTGGTGATGGTGACTATGATGTTCCAAGAGAGTATTGTGAAGCAGGAATGGAAACTTCAATCTTTTATTCAAGTTTAACAGATCCTTTTGGTAATACACCTGAATGTAAATTAACTTTGGATACAAATATTAGAATAGATGAAGTAAGATATTTAAGGCAAGCAATTTCACCAGATAATAGTACTGGTCTTACTTATAATAACTATTCTATGGGTAATGGTCTTGTAAGGTGTACACTAAAAAATGGACAATTAAAACTTGAAATGTTAGAAAATCCACCAGAAAGTAGCACTTGCAATGCTGCTCAATACGCTATATCACCTTGTTGCAATCCAATTACAGGTTTTGGTTGTGTAGCTCAATACTGTCAATATGGCGCAGATTTGCATTGTAAAGGTCAAGATTTACCAAATACAGGTTCTTGCGATTTTAGAAGAAATATAACAACATTTGTTAAAGGTATAGTAACACTAACAACTGACGATGGTGGTCAAGGAACATTTAAATGTCAGGAAAATGGTAACTGGTCAACAATTTCTGTTACTGGTTGTTAAGGAAGAAAATTATGAAAAAGATATTAATAATGGTTTTAATCACATTAACATTTAATATAAATGCTTCGAGTGTTTATGAGGGTAAATGGTATAAATTTACTGACGATTTTATAAGGAATTGTTTTGACGGATTTGAAGAAACTCAAGAAAGTGTAAATGAATCTTCTGGTAAAACCTCTTCATTTGCTAATTCTATAACAAGAAAGGAACTTTCAGATTGTTTATCAGGTACACCTTACCTTGATACAGATCCACAAGTTAATCCAAGAGATTTTGGAGGAAATAATTCTTGTCAAGCAATTTATAGAGCAAGTGAAAAAATGAACTTACCAAGTGCAGCAAATGGTCAAACAGTTGAATTAACATCAACAGATGGCAAAATTACAGCAAAATATAAGTGTTCTAATGGAAGTTGGGGTTCTTCATTTAATAAGGTTGATTCAAGAAGCTCACAAAATAATTGTAGTTCTGCTTGTTTAAAATGGGATTCAAGCGGTAATGTATCAACTTGTAGTAGTATATCTCAAATTTCAGGAAATGTTGGAGTTTGTGGTAGTATTTTATTGGAAAAAGCTCATGGAAAAACATTAAGGGCTATATCACAAAGTAATTATTTTTCAGGAAATGCTCAATTTTATTGTAACAACGGAAGTTGGAATTTAATTTCAGGAACCGCTAGTTGCGAATCTCAAACTTGTGCAATAGGAGCTAAAGTGGCTTGGAGTGATAAAGATTTTATAGCTTCTAATACATCTTTAAATGCCAATGGTGATTCAGAAGAATTAGAGCCATTAGAAGTTGAAAGTTCATCAAATTCAAGAACACTTTCAGAATTAAGACATGAATTAAGCTATTTAAGTGCAAATGGAGGAAATGTTGACGAAATAGTAGAAGAAATAATAAATTATGATTCAGAAGATACAGTAACAAGTCATTCAGAAGACGTAGGTTCAAGTGTATTTGAAGATCCTTTTGAAGAAAGTGCTATATTTAGAGAAAAACCAAAATGTATAGCAGAGGTAATATCAGTTGATGGAATTACTGGTACTGCTAGTTTTATTAAAGAAGATAAAAGAATTTTTAGTTCTGTTACAGAAGCCATTGATAATCATAAAAATATGATAGGAAATGCAAACGTTCAATGTGTTAAGGGAAAATGGGTTGTTGATAATGCAACAGCAAATTGTAGAATAAACACATCCGTTAATTGTAATAGAACAAGAGTTTTAGGTATTCAAAACGGTGTAAATATCTTGGGATATTTTTGTGAATAACTTAATAAATAAAGTATATTTTTTTAAAATTAAATGAATTTTATTTAAATAAAATATTTTTATGTTATATTTTAAATAAAGAAAAAAAGAGAGTAAAAAATGAAAAAGAGTTTTTTAATAATATCAACAGTGTGTACTATGTTATTTTCCTCGAATTTACTTGCGAGAGATTCAGGTAAGTTTGATGGAACTAATAGAGAAACATATGAAGAGTATCAAGAAAGAAAAAGATTTATAGAAGAAAATATATCAGGTAAATTTACAGGTACTGCTGGTATTAATAATGGAACTTTAACTTTTTCACAAGCGCACATAGCTTGTACTCAAAGAGAATCATTGACAGATAATAATTCCTTTGGTGGTGACATGGAAGCAGCAGCGTATAATGCGTGTATGGCAACTTATGCACCATTCCTTGACAGTTCAGAAGGTGTAGGTAGTTGTGCTTCTGATACTATTGAATGGGGTGATTTTGGTACTGGCGCTAACTGTTATGCTGACGTTGCTGATTTAGAAGATGGTCAATCATTTTTATTTGAAAACGAAAATACTGCTGATGCATATCAAGGTTTTGCTAAAATAGCATGTAACTCTGGAACATTAGAAATAATAGATTCAAAATGTGATCTTGTACCAGATCCTTGTTTAGCAGGTGATACAATAGGAGATCCAGATAGATTACCAGCAAGATATAAAGAAAATGATAACTGGAGAAATTCTCATTTGTGGCCTGTTACAGAACCAATGTGGGCAAGACCAGATTCAGGTAGTTATGTTTTACCACAAGATCCAAGAGGAATAGATAGATCTCAACAGTTTAAAGATAAAGTTCTAAGTGGTGATAGAGAAGATTATTGTTATGCTACTATATCTCCAATGAACCCTGGAAGTGCTGGTGCAACATTCCCAATGCAAAGTGGTGATTTAGTAGTAAATCCAAATTTAGACAATTCTGATGCTTATTTTGATAATGATAGAAGTAATGGTGTATGGCGTTGTTTTGATGGTGAATTTTATAATGAGGGTTCAAATTGTCAATATGAAGTTCAAAGTTGTGATGCAACAGTAGTAAATGTTTCAAATGGTGCAGGTCAATCTTGTCAGTTTAATTTACCATTTCAACAACATAACTCTATATTTACTTCAAGAAATCCAACTCCTGAAAATTCAATAGGCAGTGTTAAAGCATTTTGTTGGGATGGAAATTGGGAAATATGGGAAGAAAGTTGTAACTTAAGTTGCAATAATAGCTTTTCTGATAATTCATGGTTAAGTGAAGATGGTGATCCAGAGCAATGTAGACATTCTTCTAAGAACTTCCCAAGTAGAACAGCGCCAACAAGTGTTGTAACTATTAACAATGAAAATAATAAAATGGAAGGTAACGTTAGTTATACTTGTAATAACGGTACTTGGAATGTAACAAATGAAGTTTGTAAACCAAAAGAGTGTAATACATTAAGTGCAAACACTTGGGTTGTGGGAGGTGCAGCTTGTAATCATAAAACTCTTGAATATGTTACACCTCATAATGAAACAATAAAAACTTCAGCAAATAACCCAAGTAATGAAAATATAGGTGTAATTACTTATCAATGTAGATACGGAAACTTTGTTGATATAACTAATTATTCAGGCGATCCAGAATTTGCTCCTACAATAACTGGTTTTTCACCTAATGATAAAAACTGTGTAGAAACAAGTATTCCTCAATGTTATTATGATGACACTCAAACTCAACCTTCTGGTGATCCTTCAATATTTATTGATGAAGGTAACGGTTGTTATATAGAGTGTACTCAAAATCCAACAACAGGTGATCAAAATTGTACTAAATTCTGTACAGCTACACCTATAACAGATCCTTCAAAAAATTGTTTTTTCCCAAGTGGATATTCAAGCTGTCCAGCAAAAGGTTGGTATCCAGAAGGTGATGGCATACATTGTCCACAATGGAAACTAAATCCTCAAATATGTCAATCAGGTCAATGGGTAGATCAAATTATACCAGAAAAAGATTGGGCAAGTAAAACAGTAAGTGCTTTTACAGAGGCATTAACTCATAGAAATTATGTTAACCAAAACGTAACACCAACAGTAACAGTTAATTTTGGTAGAGTATTCAATATAAATACAGGAACTACTTCAATAGGTTATGGTAATGGTGATGGTGCTCCTTTACTTGATAAAGCTGTTCAAAGTAATAATTCAAGTGTTAACTCTTGTATAACAAGAAGTGAATCAGTATATGGTGTAAGTGATACTTCAAATATTTGCTTTACATCAGCACAGCAATCTAATGTTAAGGATTGGCAAATATTTTATGATGGTGGTTCACAATGTAATTTGGTTGGTGCTCAATCAACTGAATGGACAACAAATAATATATCTGTAACCTGTTCTCAAATTACTGATAAACCAGCAAATGCAAATGTTGTTTTTGTAATTAGATACAACGATGGTAAAACATTAACTTCACCTAAGATAGCAATAACTGCTTCATTATCTTACCCTGCTACACCTGCTGGTTATTGTGGTACATATGCACAAGTTGCTAATATACCAAGCGGTCAAGCAGGTGCAGCTTGTAGTACAGGAATAAACTTAACAACTCCAATACAAGGAAATGGTAGCCAAGAAGTATTACAAACTAATTATATATATGAAAATGGTGTTTGTTATGAAACTGAATATACTGGTACTTTAATGTGCATAGATGATGATCCTACTCCAACAAATGAAGCATTATCATTAGAAGGAACTCTATCTTGTGTAAGCACACCTGTTCCAGCATTTAACTGTGGTGTATCAGAAGTTCCAGAATGGAAAACATCACAAGTAGTAGAAATTAAATCTGACAATGATCCTATTGTTAATCCTTTAACAATAGAAATACCAAGACCGAATAATTCAGATATTGCTTATGAGGTTGCAGGTAATTACATCACTGTAAGAACTGAATCTACAAAAGAATGTAACGGTCTACAAAATGAGTGTACAACAAGACTTGACGTAGTATCAGGTAATGAAATAGATGCTTGGATGTTAGACGTATTATCAGATGGTAATGCTAGTTGTACATTTAGAAATACAAATAATACTCAAAATATTCAAGAAGATATTTGGTATACAAATACAGGTGGTCTTCTAAATTGTAATGCTACTAATATTAACGCCCTTGTCAAATTTAGATTTAGATTGAAAGATGGTACAGAGGTAGTGGCTAATAGTATAACATTAAATTAAAAAGTATTTAATATTTAAAAACGACAATTCAAATTGTCGTTTTTTTTATTATAATAAATGTTATTTTATATTTTAAAAAAACATTTGTAAATTAAGCTTTTTTTTAAATAAATAATTAAATATTTATTCTTAATTACTATTGCAAAAGAAAAAAATAGAGATAATATTTTATTTAGATATATTACTTAGGAGATAAAAATGTCAAAAACAAAAACATTAGATGATGTAAAAGAATTATTAAATGGTGAAATAACAGACAGTGGATATAAATTGAATTGTGATTTTTCAGAAGTTTCTGGTGAGGATTGTTTAAAAATTATTGCAGTAGATTATGAAAAATATCCAGTAATAGCAAGAATTGAAGATTTTGAAGGTCAAAATAAAAATTCAAGAATTATATTTCAGGTTAATCTTTTTAATGAAAAAGAATTAAATAAAGCTCAACAAAATGAACTTAATAAAGAATTTTTGACAGTTAATAGTATTATTGATTTAAGTTCTGTATCTATTGCAAATGGTGTTTATATTTTATTTGGTGAATTAAGTGCAACTTCAAGTGAAGAAGATATTTTAATTGAAGTAGATACATTATTAAATAATCTTTTAAATGTTCTTGATGATTTATTAGAAAGAGTTGAGAATTTAGGTGACTACAAATACGCTTAATATTAAAATGTGGAGTTGACATGGAAGATATTAATAAATTATGGGTAGGAATGCCTCACTTTAAACAAAATAAAAAGAAGCCTTATAAAAAGAGTACTATTTTTTTTGAAAATAAAGATAAAAATATATTTATAAGATTTGAAAATGAAAAAAATTATAAAGAATTTGTTGAACGTGGTGCAAAAGAAATAGATTTTAATTTTATATTCAAAAATAGAGAAGAACTCGCTCAAATATCAAATCAGAAAATTACAGAAAAAACAAAAAGTATTTGGTATCCATTTAAATCACATTGGGGTGGGGTTAAAGAAAAATATATATCAGATAACGATATAAAAAATCGTTATCCTGTTTATATTGTATCAAAAGGTAGATATATAAATGGTTTAACGACAAAAGCATTACACACAATGGGAATAAATCACTATATAGTTGTAGAAGAGCAAGAATATGAATTATATAATGAAAATAAAAATGATTCATCAGAACTAATAATATTGCCTAAAAAATATTTAGAAGAATATGATACTTGTGATAATTTAGGATTTGAAAAAAGTAAAGGTCCAGGCGCTGCTCGTAATTTCTGTATTGATCATTCAAAAGAAAATGGTTTTAAAAGACATTGGGTTATGGATGATAACCTCGATGCTTTCCATTATTTAACAGATAACCAAAAATTAGAAGTAGAATGCGCTTCTACAATAGCCGCTTCAGAAGATTTTGTTGATAGATTTACTAATGTTCCAGTTGCGGGTTTGAATTATTATTCATTTTGTAAAAAAGAAGATTCTGTACCACCATTTATTATTAATACCAGAATTTACTCTTGTTTACTAATAGAAAATGAAGCTGGTTATAGATGGCGTGGTCGATATAATGAAGATACTGATTTGTCTTTGCGTGTGCTGAAAGATGGTAAATGCACAATTCAATTCAATGCTTTTCTATGTGGAAAAGTAACAACTCAAAGAATGCGTGGTGGAAATTCAAAAGAATTTTATGATGAAGAAGGTACGCTACCCAAATCTCAAATGCTTGCAGATTTACATCCTGATGTTGCAAGTGTTGTTTGGAAGTTTAATCGTTGGCATCATCATGTAGATTATAGACCATTCAAAAAAAATGAATTAGTATTAAAAGATGAAAATAAAACTTATTCCAAAATAAATCAATATGGATTAAAGAAAATAAAAAAATAAAACCTACTTATGTAGGTTTTGTTTTATTTATAAATAATATTATATTTTTTTAAAAATATAAATGGGTTCATATTTAAAAGATGATGCTTTGTTTTTCATGTTGGGATTAGATAATGCTAATTTCCAAGTATCAATAAGCTTAAATCCAGCTTTTTCAGCTACTTTTATAGTTTCATCCTCTAATGTTTTAAAAATGCTAATATTTGCTATATTAATAGCCATATATGAATTATCTTTTAATCCATAGTGACAATTTCGAAAAGTTTTAAATAAATAACCATTTATCCATTCTTCTCTTGAAGAAAACTTTTTATAACTTTGTGTTTCTTCATTGCTATATTTCTCCCAATTAAAATAAGGTGGAGAAGTAAATATAAAGTCAATGCTTTTTTCTTTTGGTTTGAATTCCTCACTACCTAATTTATGTATTTCACTTTTAATACTTTTAATATAATCTTTTTTTAATTCAATTAATCCATTATAAGTTAACGTTGAAGGATCTGTGCCTATATAATTTACTTTTGCCAGTTCAGCCCCTATTAATCTCCCTCCAAACCCCGAAGAAAAATCCCATACAGTATCACCTTCTTTACAAAATAAAGAATAAATAGCTGCTGCCGCAGTAGGTCTAAAATTACTAACGGATTGTGTACCTGTAAAAAGTTTAAGCATTTTCCTGATACCATTATCGGAAATATTATCACCCATCTTTATTCTTTTTTCGATTACTTTTATAAATAATTCATCATTGTGAAATACTTCAAAAGGTGTTTTTTTATTTCCACAAATAATTTCCCAACTATGAGGCATATAAGACCAAGCTAAACTTAAACCATGCATTGTTTGCTTTATTGTTTTATTTTCTTTGTCTATAACATTTTTAAAATCATATTTTTTTGTTTTTAAAAATTCTCTATCTCTAAAAATTTTATCAGAGTTAAAATAAGGAAAACCGTTTTTTCTATAATAATTAAAAACCTTTTGAATGTATTCATTCATTTCCGCTTCTGTAAATGTTTGCCAAGTTTTTTTATTAATAAAAATATCTTTCAATTTGTTTTCCTCTTTTCAAAAAATTATAACATTAAAAGTAGCTTTTAGCTACTTTTAATTAGATTTAATTTTTCTTGAATTTCCTTTTTTATATCAGATTTTTTAATTTCATTTTGTATACATCTTCTAAATAAAAATTCTTCAAAACAAAAAACTTCATTATGATTATTTACTTTAAAATGACAAATTTCATGAATTGCAATATCAAAGATTGTCTCAAAGTCTAATTTAACATGTGAATTTTTTGGATTAATAGATAATGTATATCCTTTTTCATTATCATAAGAATTACTTCCTAATAAAGTGTCATTTCCAAAAACAAATCCTTTAAATATTTTATCGTCACCTAAATAAAAACTGCCAGATTTATAATCAATAATTTCTTTAACATAACTTGTTTGTAACAAATGATTAATAATAACATCCCAATATATAGCAATTTTAATATTAGTTTTTTTAACTAATTCAGAAAAGAATGCTCTATATAAAGAAAATTTCACCTCTTCATTTTTTTCAGTAGAAATAACAAAATTAACAGGATAAAAATCTTCATTTATTTTTTTTACAGAACGCTGAAAAAACTCTTGGAATTTATTTTTTTCATTAGAAAGATCTTTAAAAACTTTTTTCAATTCAACATCAATAAAGTTTTTTTGTTCTTTTGTATTTTCTATATCAACCTTTTTAAATTCTTCAACAAATAATACATAAGAACCAGAATCTTTATCAGTCGATTCTTCAGTAACTTCTTTTTGTTCATTAAGAACAAAATTAAACATTCCATCATAAGTTAATTTTTCTCTTTCTTCACTTAGTTTCGCAAAAATACTATTAAGCTGTGAAGAGTATTTATACTGTAATCCATCTCTATTCGCTGTTAATGCTTCAAGTGGGGATTTATTTAAATCTAAAATTCCTACAAAACTGGATTGTTTTTCTCTTTGATAAACAGAATACTTAAACATAGCTAAACCATTAACACGTATCCATAAATCAGAATTATTACTATATCCATTATCTGAAAATTTGATTTTTCCTAAATCACTATTTAATTCAAAATTAAATTTTTTAGATTTGTAAAGGTTCTTTTTTCCATTAATAATAAATTTTACTTTATTAAAAGAAGAGAACTCTATAATTTCTTTTAAATATTCGTCTACATTTTCTATTTGTGTATGGTAATAATCATTTTCAATTATAATATTAAATTCAGTACCTTTAACAAAAGGATTATTTTCTGTATAGCTGTAATTTCCACCTTCACCTTTAAGAATAATATCTTTTGTTTTAATGGTATATTCATTATGAGCAAAGAAAAGAATAGATTTAGCGTAACCAAAACCTCCAATAGCATTACCATTATCTTTTTTAGAACCGCCCATAGTTAAAAGAACATTAAGAAGTATATCAAGAGACATACCAGAACCATTATCTGAAAATGTTAGATTAATATTTCTATTATCCATTTGATGGTAATCAATAGTGATTAAACTCGCACCAGCATCAACAGAATTTTGAATGGCTTCTCTAAAAACAGCTTGCATCCAGTTTGAATACTCTAATTTAGATTTTTTAAAGTGTTCATGACTAATAGTGACTGTGCCTGTTTTTTGCATTTTTAAATCTCCTAGTTAATATAGAAGTTAATTGTATAAAAATATAACTTAAATATCAAGTATTATTTAGAGAAATTTTATAATTGCTACTTTTATCAAATTCATTTAATATTATCTTTATTTCATTAAATGCTTCTTTTGTATCATAGTTGAAGTAACTTTTTTTATTAGTTTTTAATTCTTCTGTTTCTGTTATTTCAATTATTATAGTTTTATTTTCTTGATAAATTTTTACATTGTGAAAAAAATTACTGTTTTGATTAAAGTTATTAATTTTAAAAACTATTTTTCTTGTATTATTAATATAAAAAACATCATATTCAAGATCAATATCTAATTGTTTAATTAAATTTTTGAAATAAAATTTAACTTTATCATGTTCTTGTTTTAATTTATCCAAATACTCTTCATTTCTTTTATCTAAGAAATCAATATCTATATCATTACCAATTAATTTAGTTATAACTAATCCAACACCTGAATTATTACAAAATTCTTTTTGTGGATTAATAACTAATGTATAAGCTTTTTCTTCTTCTTGTAAATTTTGAATATTAAATGGTTTACTATTACAAGATAAATTATCTTCATCTAATGAAATAGAATTAAATCTCATACTATAATATTGGTAATTATTTTTTCCATTATATCTTCTTATATTAGCTTTTAGTTTTTCATTAAAATCTCTATAAATTTTTAGGTTATCTTCGATTACTTCTTGGTATAATGAATCATTATAAAGATTTATAATATTAATATTTGAAAATTGTTCTATTTTTATTTCATTTATAGGTTTATTAAGAATATTGTAAAAATCATTTTCTTTATCAATATATAAATATAATTGACTATTAACTACTTTATAGTTATAAACTTTATAATCATTTTTATAATCAAATTCAAATTTATCATCATATTCAATTTCAAAATAGTCATTTATTCCTATATTATAAATGTTTTTATTAATATTAATATCTTTTATATTGTATAAGTTGTGGTTTATTGCAACTTTTTTTGTTTCATATGTTTTACATTTTTTATCCTTACCCTTAATAAACAATAAATCAGCCTTATCATCAATATCTCTTATATCTATTATAAGTTGATCTGAGAAATAATTGCATTTTAAATTATTTATATAACTAAAATAATAACTATTTTCATTCTTAAAAGATATCAATTCATAATCAGAATTTTCATATTTTTCTAAACTAACTCTTCCAATAGAATCATTATAATTTCTTTGAATAGTATTTAATTTATCAATTTTATAAAAAATATTTTTATTTATTTTTATTTTATTAACACTAATCCAATTTTCAGGTATTTTATTAATAATAATATCAAGTGATTTATGTTTTTGATTATATTTATAATCCAAACTATAATTAAATTTATCTAAATTATTTAAGTTGATATAAACATAATTATCATCAAGTATAGCATTAATAAAAAGATCTTTATTATTTAATTTATTAAAGACTTCTTTTTTTGAATTAATAATAATTTCATCCGAAAATAAAGAAAAATCACGCTTATCCTCAAAAATATAATCATTATTGAATAATAAAATGTTTTCTTCACCACAAACAATATTTGAAAAATTAAATTTATTTTGTAACTCTATAATGTTTTGATTTAATTTATTTTTATCAAATAAAATACTATTATGTTCATTACAGTATTTTGTATTTGTTAAATCGACAAGTACAGCATAAGTTTGATTATATTTTTTAATTTTAATATTAGTTAAATTATTATATTCAAAATTATTATTATTTGAAAATAGGTTGATTTCTTCTCCTTCTAAAAATTTGAATTCAAAATTACTTACTTTATTATTTTTAATATAAAATTTATTTACTTTATTTAAATGATCTAAATTACTTTTTAAAGAAGAAACAATTGAATGAGAAGTAAAATTCAATTTTAATAAATCATTTTCATAATAATAACCATAAGAATATGTATTTTTATTGTTTTTGCCTAATTCAACCACAACAAAATCATTTTCTTTATATACATTTATTTTGTCACCATTAGAAAAAATTAATTCGTTATCATCTTCTAATGAAAATACATTAGGTATATGTTTTCCAGAAACATTTTCAACAATTTCATCAGAAACTTCTTGTATTTCTTCAACACTTATTTCTTTTTTGTCACTACAAGAAATTAAAAATAAAAAACTCAGAAATAATAAAATTTTTTTCATAATAAATTAAAATTCAATAATATAAAAATATTCTTTTGAAGTAGACTCCTTTTTAACATTAATAGTTTTTGTATTGTTCTTTTTATATCTTTTCTTTAAAGCGAGAACATTATCTAAGTCTCTTGCAAAATTATCTTCATATTCTTTTTGAGTCAATATCATGGCATTATTATTCAATCTGTAAATTAATTTAATATCATGTTTTTCATCATTTTTAATAGATAAAGAAACTTTGTGAATATTCATATAAGCTTGTTTATTATTTGGGTAATATTTTATTCTATTAGTATGAGCAGATTTGCTAATATAAATATTTTGACTTTGACCTATACTAAATATAATATTTTCAGATTTACTTTTAGTTCCTATATGAGAAGCACCAATAAAAGTTGAATCATAAAGTTCTTTACTATTAAAAACAGATATATTTCCTGACATTAAAGGAAAGTAGTCTTCTTTTTTATCTCTTTTAATATTAATATCAATTTCAGGATTCTTATTTTCAAAGTTACTACTAGGATAATCTTTAAATTTATAAATTTTTTCATAACTTAATTCTTTATCATCTAAATAGGGATAAGTATTAGAAGAGAAAGGTTCTAATGTTATTTTGTTATCAAAAACAAGTCTTTGATAACCAGAAAAATTATCGAACTCTTGTGCAGGTGAAGCGCCCATTATATCAGCCACCACAATATTTTTTTGTTGAATGCTATTTCTATTGTAATTATTAGTTTGATAAATTTTTCCTGATAATAATTCAAGATTTATATCTTTAAAAAAGTAAGAAGAATGATTATCTATTGTAATATCATAATCAAAATAACCTGTATTTGTTTTATCATTAATTAAGAAACGATAATGAGGATTCCAGTTGATTTGATTGAATCTCACAGAATAAGAAAGTTCCATATTTTTTTCTTTATCATTTTCTAAATCTATATCAAACACTTTATTAGAGAAATTAAAGTCTTTTTCGAAAGAAACACCATAAAGACTATTAATATTATAGTATCTAAATTCTGTAAAAATTTCGTTTTTAACTTTTATTTTAATAAAGTTGTTGCTAATTGAAAGTAATTTTCCTTCAATTTTTTGATTATTAATATAGAAGTTAATATTTTTTCCTATATTTTGATAATAAAGTGTATTAATTGAATTGTTTTGTATTGTTTTATTTAAAATTGGTATATTTTTATTGGAATATTTAAATCTAATGTTTAAAGAAGAAGAATCAACAGAATTAGGCAATTCTAATAAATAATTATCAGTTACTGTAATATCTTTTTTGGAAAATAAGTAGCCGTAATTATCATATACGACTACTCTTTCTTCTGCTATTATGTTTTGTGTAAATAATGTAGCTAATATAAATGTAGATAAAGTAGTTTTTTTCATAATATTCCTTTAATTATTATTATTATTATTATTATTATTATTATAAAAAATACTACTTTTAAAATAAAAGTAAAGTTATAATTTATTCTTGTATAATAATATTATTTAAAGATATAAACTCTTTTGCCACTTTTTCATTATTTTCAATTATTTTTTTCTTTGCTACACTATTATTCTTATTAAAAGTATAAACTTTGTATTTATTTAAATATAATTTATTTTTGTCTACATTTAAAATAAAGGTAATTCTATTATTTTTATCAGAAAATAAAGATAAAATTAAATATTTATTATTTTTTATTCCAAGTTTATAAGGTGTCAAAACGATTTTTTGATATAATGATTGTTCTTTTAATTTATAATGACTATTTAATATATCGAGAGAAAATCCTTCTGGTATTTTAAATTTATATTTTTTATTAGATAGTTCTTCTTGTGAATATTGTTTTCTTTCAGTATTAATTGTTTTCATTAATCCCTGTTTAAATGTTCTTAATGTATAGTTGTTTTTATTTAAAGTTTTATGAATTATAGCACTTTTAGAAATTTGATCATCATTAAAAAGTTCTTCTGTTAGTTTTAATGCTTCGTACATTTCATTTATATTTTCAATAGAATATAAAAATTTTTTTAAATAATAATTTTTACTTAGTATTTTATTAATTTCTTTTACTTTAAAAACATCAATGCTTTCATTTACATTTTTAGATAAATAAAAATTATAAACTTCTAAATCACGATTTAAAGAATAAGACTTAAAATTCAAATCACCAGAATTTACATTTTTTTCAATATCTTTATATTCTTTCAATAACTCAATTTCAGGATTTTTATATGAATAAGTTTTCATTTTTTCTTTTTGTTTTTCTTCCATGATCCTTCTTAAATGAACATGAATATAATCTTCATAACCAGAAATAGAACCACCAAATGTTTTTTCTAAAAACTCTTTATGTTCGCCACTTTCAATATAATCAAATTTATCTATACTATTACGAAGTTTATAAAGGTTATAATCATAAAATTTATCCTCATTTTTTTTACGAGTTTCCTTTATTAAATCTGTTTGTTTTTTTAAACTATATAAAGTAAAATAATCTTTAATATTACTGCTTTTAAATTTATCAGCATAGATATCACCAAAACAATAGTTATTGTATTTTTCACTTGAATTTTGTTTTGAATTTTTCTTTTTAGAAAATATGCCATATCTTAATAAGTTTGATATATAAAAACTTTCAAATTCACTTGAAGAGTTATTAAATCCAAATTCTTTTTGTTTTTTAAAAAATCTAATAATAGAATGATAAGGTGTATCTGGCTTACATATTTTCATTACCATTGTATTATAAAAGTCAATAAAATTTTTTGTATAAAATATTCTTTGAGTTCTTAAACAAATACCAATTTGTGTACAGTTTATATCAAAATCTTTTAATATATATTCATAATCATAGTGATTATTTGTAATGTATTCATTATAGTAATAAATATAATTAAAAATACCTTTTCTTGTTGTATCAAAAATTCTTCTTGAAATAGAAGCTGAAAACTTTAAGCTTTTTTCTTTAAAAAATGTATTTTCTCTTTTTATTTTATAAGCTAGACCATTAATGAAATCTTTTTGATAGTCATCATCATTTTTTTTGTTTTCTTTTTTTAATTTTGATTGATATTTTATAGTTTCTTTTTTAAGTTCTTGATCTAAATTAAAATTATTTCTTAACTCCTTTTTATTAAAGTCTAAATTAGTAAAAAATGATTTTTGATTGTTAAATCCAACCATTTTATGCAACATTTTATTTTGCTTTTGTGAAAATCCTCTTCTTTCTATACGAGTCAAGGAATTTTCAGGTAAAAATATATCTAAATCATTAACAAAAAATTCCTTTTGCTTTCCTTTAAGATATAATAAAGCAGTACAAACTGATTGCCCTGCTAAAAAACCATCTCTTGGTATATCTACTTTTAATGAATTTTTTAAAAAATCAATAATGTTTTTTCCGTCTTCTGCTTTTATGCTCATATTTCACCTAAAATTTTAAGGAATTATAACACTAAAAAATAATAAATCAATTAATTATTTTCACATTTTTTTGAATCACCGTTATTATCTATTAAACATTGTTGTTTATTAGTTTTTGTTTCTTTTTCATTAATTTCGTTTTTAAAAAAACCAAAAATATTCTCTATAGTTCCCGCGAAACCTAACTTTTCATTCCATTCAGAAAAAGTTTGACTAATTTTATATTTATTATTGAAATCAACTACTGCTGGATGTTCAAATGCGCCTAGAAAATATAATGCTGTAAGCATAAAAAATATAGCAACAAAATATTTAAATATTTTAATTAATTTAAAAACAATCGCTAAAAAAAGTATAACAATAATAATTATTTCTATTTGTTCCATAAATTACTCCTTAAAATAATAATTTAACAAAAATTAAATAATAATCAATTTAAATAACTATGTTTATTGAAAAAATATAATATTATGATATAATAGCTAACAAAATAAGGTTTAAAAATGATAGAAATAAAATTAAAGAAAATAAAAGAACTTGAAAACAAAACAAAAAAAATAAGTATGAAAGATATAAAATATTTTGTCGTTTATTTTTTATTTATAGCAGTTGTATTATCATTTATTGTTAAGAATATATTTTTGATTCCATTTACATTTATTACTTTAGCAACGTTCTCTTTAATTTATTATTATTTTACTCAAATTCAATATTTAGAAGATAGAAAAAAGTTGATTGAAAAAATAAAAGAAATAGAAAATTCAGAAGAGTCTTTATTTAAAGTATTATTTAATAAAGAAGAAAACTTTGAATTAATGAAAGAGTTATTAGCTTCAAATAAAGTTGATAAGGATGAAATAGAAGACTTATATGTTAATTTATCAAAGAAAAATTATGAAGAATTAAATATAAAAAATTATATAGAAACTTATGAATATCTTTTATTATTATTAAAAATAAAAGAAAAAAAGAATATATTAAATGATATTGAAGAGCATATAGAAGAGGGTGTAAAAAAGCCTTTTATGAAAAAACTAGAAAAGATTAAAAAATTATTTGAAGATAAAGAAAATAAAGAAGAAAATATTAAAAAAGATAAAAAGAAAAAGAAAGTTATAATAAAAGAATTATAACAATCCTTTTCTTAATTTATCAATTCTTAAACAAAATTCTTCTTCTGTTAAAATTGTTTGTTTAGGATCATTTTTACCTATTGAATGAAAAAGTAAATCATTACCAGTAGATAAAACTAATTCTTTATAATTTTTGTTTTGGTGATATAAACTTGAAAATGCTTTATCTAATAATTTTTGATACTCAACTGAAAATCTATCATAAGTTTGTTCTTTCCAATATAATTTATGATCTAAATACCATTTCTTTTTTTTACCTTTAAACTTTGCTTTTTTACCTACCAATGAGCAAACTCTTTTTTGTTTCTCAACATCAGGAAATTTAAAAGATTGTAATAATCCTTCCATTGATTTACATTCAACACCATCAAAAACAAAATTGAATTCAGAAAAGTTTGATAATTTTTTTTCAATATCCGAATTTTCAGAGCCTATGTCTATCATAACATTTATCCATTATAATTTAATTTTTATAATAATATCAGATTTATAAAGAAAATACAATTAATATTTTTAAAATTTTTTTTTTATGTTATTTTATTTTTTAAGTTTAAGGAAAAAAAATATGTTTAAAAATATATTTAAAAAAAATAGAGAAATTCAAATAGATAAAATTTTAAAAGAAGCCAAAAAATCAGAAAAAGAATTTAAAAATAAAGAAAATAGCAATAAGATTGAAGAAAATTTTTTTGATAATCTTGAAGAATCCCTAAATTTAGAAGATTTAGAATGTATTTTAGAAGAAACAGTTGAAGAAAAAATAAAAAACCAAAATGAAATAAATGAATCAATAATAAATGAAGAAAAAAAGAAAGAAGAAGAAGAAATATTTGAATTTCAAAAAAAAGAAAAAGCATATGATTATCCAAATACTCAAAATAGTTATCTAAAAAACTCTGGTAATGATTTATTTCACGATAATGTATTGATATATGGAAAAGAAAACTATTTTGCTAATCAATCAATATTTAGAGTAATAAGAGAAAATATTAGAAAAGGTACAGGTCTTATATGGTTTGTTAATGAAAATGAATTTTTAAATGTATCAGAAATGATTAAAAGTGATTCAGAACTTTTTGAATATAAAGATAGAGTTTTTACTGCATTTGAAATAAAAGAAGATTTCTTAGAAAATGCATTATTACTTTCACATATATATATAGTATTAAAAGAAAATACATTTGAAGATGATTTAAGAAGATTAGAGTTATACAAAGATAATTTAGAGTTTTTAAAAATAAAAGAAAGAGGCTCTGATTTTTTACCGATAGTATTATCCTCTAATATAACAGTAGAAGATAAAATAGAAGAGCAAATAAAAGAATTAAATAAATATAATATAAGTTTTTTAATATATGCGAAATCTTTATATAATGATAGAACATTTAAAAGATATATGAATAATATCTTTAATCATTTTTTAATATTAACAAAAGAAATACAAAGATATAAATACATTGAAACAAGTTATATTGATGATGAACTAGATATACATAATGAAGCAAGAATTACACTTGTTTATGATAAAAAATTAAATGAAAAAATAGAAGAAGAAACAAAAAAAATGAAACCAGCGGAATCATTTTTTATAAACAAGGAAAATATTAAATATATAAAATTTTAAGGTTTTATACCACAACTTTTCATAGCACGTTTATGACCTTCTTCTTCTGATTTAAGAGCAGAAAACTGTGAAAGGCTAACATCAGTCATAATTTTATAACAATCCTTTTGAGATTGTGAAGCATTTTCAGGAACTTGATATTGAATAGAAGTTGATTGTTCTATGGAAGATAAATCAGGATTTTCTGCTCCAACATTAACTGTTACTATTGTTCCAATTGTTATTGCACTTGCAAGACCTAAACCAGTTGTTAATTTCATATTACCACCTTATTTTCTAATTATATTTATATTATAATATACTTTATTTTATTTTCAAAATAAAAATTGAAAAAATTTTTTTTTATATTATATTTTTTCTAATAGTATAGAGAGAAAAAATGAAATGAAAATAACAGAAAATATAGAAGAATATGATATAAGAAAACTTCCTACAGGAGAGTATGTTGTTTTATTTTATAGACAAAATGAAAAAGAATATCTTGAAAATTGCAATATTGTTACTTGGTTTATTAAAGATGATATTTTAACTTTACACTTTGAACATCAAAATTTAGAAAAAAAATTCGAATTTAAAAATATAGAAAAAAGAACCCGTTACTTGTTAAATAAATTAAAAGTTATTACATTTGTTGAAGTTGATGAAAATCAAAGTGTTCCAGCTTTGAATTATACTGTTAATAAAAATAAAGACTTATTTAAATAGTTATTGACATTATATTAATAATATTATATAATTAAGCAAAATGTTTGTGGGTGAGAGCACAAATGGTTAGAGAGAGAAAAATATGTTTAATTATAATAGTTTTATGATAAGACATCATAATGATTATTTTAAGTTGTCTTGTGAGAAAAAGAGTTTATATAAAGCAGAAAATTTTAATACATTAAGAAAAGAACTAAAAGAACAATTTATTAATAAAAAAGTAAATAGCCATCCTTTCGAAAGCTTCATTCATGAAGACTATGATTCTTATGCTATTAAAGATTTTTTATTATCTATAGGTGAAGACAAGGTTGTTGTTAATAATGATCCTAATTCATTACTATTCAAAAATCTTTTAGATTATGATATGTTTAAATATAAAGAAAATTATAAAAAAGATTATATATTTGACCTTCCTTATACAGAAATAAAAACTTTATCAGATAAAGGTAATACTTATTATCAATTTTCTTCTATTGTTTACTATATAATAGATAAAATATTTAATGAAATATTATCTAATGAAGAATTAAATATCAATGAAGAAAAATTAAGTGACTTCATATCAGACTATTTACCTACATTATATAATGATACATTAATTAAAACAAAAGAATTCAAAAAAGCTTTTTTATTTAAAACTTATGAAAATGAAAAAAGTATTAATAATATTTTAATTCCAAATGAAAAAGTATTAAAAAAAGTTAATTTTTATGAATTTAATAAATTTATAGAAAATAATTTAACTAATGATTTATCTGAAATAAATGAATTAAAGAAATACCATAAAAAAGAAATAATAAATTTTATACAAAATAAAAATAATAATGTTATATTTTTAAGAAGAAGATAATAAGTTGACAAAATCAACCTTATATATATAATATTGATATAATAAGGAGAAAAGTATGTCAAATTATCTTGATTTGTATTTAAAAGTAAAAAAATCTAAAAAAGAAATAAAAGAAAGTATAGAAGGTTCTAATAATATAAATAAATTAAAACAAGACTTATCTCATTTAGAATCAGTTATTCAAAATATTAATGAAGAAATAAAAAAAGAAAAAGAATTAATAGAACTTGATGTTATATCTAAAAATAACATAACAAAAGAAGAATTAACGATGCCTTTCTTTGAAGATTTTGGTTTTTATATGGGAAAAAAAATAAAAATAAATCCTAAAAATACATATATCCCTCCCAAAATTTTATCAGAACCTGTAAAAAAATATATAAAAGAAGGTGTTGAAAAAATAAAGGAAATTAATATTGAGCTTTATTTGAAAATAAAAAGAAAAGAAAAAATAAAAATTGGTCAATTTTGTAATATAAATAAAGAATCAAAAGAAAAATTAAAATATATTTTAGATAATTTATTCTATTTTATGTTATTTTTTGATGAAAAAAATAATATATTTGAACATCAAATGATAATGGAAGGTCATTTTGGAAATCCTCCTGTCTATAATTATATTAATAAAAAACTAAATATTTCAACACATTGCATAAATATTTTAGATTTTTTTGATTATGAAAAAATAGATTAATTGATAAAATCAATTACTACGATAGATTTTATTTGCTTTAATAGTTTAATCTTTCTGTTATATTAAGTAGTAACTAAAACAGAAAAGGAGAAAAACTATGTTAACTATAAATCAAAAAATGCCAGAATTTACTAAACTATCAAATATTTCAGTAAACACTTCTATAGAGGAATCTTTCCCAACAGTAGAATATAAAAATCCAGAAAATGGTCAAACTGAATTATTAGTTCAAATTGGTGATAAAACTATTACTCATGCAAAAGGTGAGTGGTTAGTTATTTTTGGTTATCCAAAAGACTTTACTTTCGTATGTCCTACTGAAATAAAAGCATTTGGTGACTTAAATGAAGACTTTAATGATAGAGATGCACAAGTAATAGGTTTCAGTACTGATAATGAATTCGTTCACAGGGCTTGGAGAATGGATAACGAAGATATCCGTGACGTACCTTTCCCACTTGTAGCGGATACTAATGGAAGTCTTGCAAAATCATTAGGTATTTATAATGAAGAAGAAGGTATTGCAGAAAGAGGTACTTTTATTATAGATCCAAATGGTGTAATTCAACACGTAAGTATAAATGCAGGTAGTGTAGGTAGAAATCCAGAAGAAATTTTACGTATACTTGACGCTTTACAGCAAGACGAATTATGTCCTTGTAATTGGAAAGCGGGTGATGAAACTTTAAAACCAGAATAATATAATTAACTAATAGGGGTTTCATTACCCCTATATAAAAGGAATAAGTATGATTATAAAAATAAACAATAAAAAATATTACTGTAATTATAGGGATAATTATTATGGTGATCAGATTTGTAAATGTCTAAAAAAAGGAGACTAAAATGAAAGAATTTTTAAATAATTTTACGTTTGAAACGTATAACAAAGATACTAAATTAAATTTATCAAGTGTATTAATGAATAATGCTAATGTTATAGAAACCAAATTAGTAGCAGCAACTGTATATGGGATTTTATTTGCTAAAAATCATCCAATGGCAGAAAAATTTTTAGAAGCGGCTTCTGAACATTTTGATGAAGACTTAATTGAAGGTGTACGTGGTGCAGCAACTATTATGAATATGAATAATGTTTATTATAGAGGCAAACATATATTGGGAAATGATTATGCTAAAATTAATGCTTCTTTAAGAATGCAATTCTATACAAATCATAAAATAGATAAAAAATATTTTGAATTTGTATCATTAGCAGTATCATTTGTTAATAATTGTGAATTCTGTATAAAGAGTCATGCTCACTTACTTCAAAAAGAAGGTATGACAAAAGAGCAAGTGCATGAAGCATTAAGAATTGCCGCAATTGTAAACACTTTATAATTTAATTAAAAACATATTTAGAGTCAATTTAATAATTGACTCTTTTTTATATAAAATTATATTATAATATTTTTTTTTGTTGATTTTTTCTTTATAAATATTAAAATAATAATAATAATAATAATAATGATAATATAACAATATTAAATGAAATAGACGGATCACCAAGATTTAAATGGAAAGAAATAGTTATCGAAAATATTCCAAATTCTTAATAATTACAATTCACCATATCGAATAACAGATTTTTCAAAAATAGATTTTTCATTATTATATTCTTCAAATAAAAGAATAAACTCTGCTTCTTTTATTATCCTTTCTTTAACACTTTCTGGAATTTCTTCTTCAAGTTTTTTTAATGCTTTCTTTATTTTGTTAATATTTTTTATAGCCTTTTCTATATTATCAACAACAATTTTTTCTTTTTGTTTTAAAATTTTTATGTATTGTTGTTTTAGTTCTTCTACAAAAACAGTTTCTTTATTAACATTTTCAGAATTAAAATCAAAAAAGTTTTTTTCATTGACCATTTCATACTGAAATAAAATATCTTTGATTTCATTATAGATTTTGTTTGATTTAGGTGTTAAATATTTTTCCATATTTAAGGATTTAGACATTCCCTTAGTTTTTTTACTAAAAACAAACTCATGCACTTCTTCTTGAAGTTTATGTATTTTTTCATTAATTGCTTTTTTACTTAAAAACTCTTTGCCATTACTTCTTAAAAATAATTTTAAAACATATTCATTTTTAGGTATTTTTTTTGTTTTAGTGAATAATTTTGAAAAAAAGTTTGCTTCTTCATCTACAATGGTATCTTTATATTTTAGCAATAATTTATATTTTGTATATAAAATACAAAAGTCTAAATTAATAATATTTTTCTCTTTTTCTTTATATAAAAATTCTCTTAATTCATTAATTTTATTTTGGTATTCTTTTTTCTTGATTTCTAATTCTGTAATTTCTTTTCTACTTTCAAAATATTCATTCACTTTAAATTCTGGAAGAAAGCCATACTTTACAATAAAATCAACAGTATCCATTTCAGAATTTTTTAAATCTAAATATTGATAATTTATATCATGTGTTAATTCTTCAAATTTTTTAAAAGCCTCGTATCTTTTATTAATATCAGCTTTTTTATCTAAAATTTTAACTATTTTTTCTGACATAATAAAGTTCCTTCTTTCTAAATCATAAATATAATTATAAAATAAATTAAAATTTAGTCAACTTCAATGATAAGTTATATTTATCATTAAAATATTCAATAACAGATTTCCAATTAGGAAATGTAGCACTTCCAAAGTGTATAAGTTTTCCTTCGAAATATTCTTGACCTTTACCTGAATCATTATCATCAATTAAATAATCACCTTTATTCAATCCTTTATTTGGAGATATAATTATTTTATGACAAAATTCTAAACCAAAATATTTTTCAATCCATACTCTTTTTTCTGTATAACATAACGGATTTTGTACAGAAGGTGCTGTTAATATATAGACATCAAATAAAGGACAATTAATAAGTTCTTTAACTGATTCAATTGAATCTTTGATAGGTTCTAAATTTGCAAAAAATCCATATTCAGCTTGTGGAAATTTAATATAAGGGTTACTTTCTATTTTTTGTTCATATGATTTATAAAAGTCTGCTAAAACTTCATCCATATCTATGTAAATTATTTTCTTATTCATATTTTTTCCTATATTGACTTAATAATATTTGTTTTTAGAATGTTAATATTTTCTTTATTTTCAATATTATTTAAATAAAAGCTTTTTAAATCATTAACTTTATCTTTATACTCTTGACTATTAAATTCACAATGGTTCAGTGTTTTTATAATATTTTTTCTATTCTTTATTTTTTCTTTATCACTTAAATTATAAATATAATCTATTAAATTAAATTTAATATTAGAATTCAAAGAAATAGAATCTAAATTTTCAATAACTTCAATTTCTTTTTTTGTTAATGATTCAATAAACTTATTTACATTTTCTTTTGTATTAATATAGATGTTTTCTTCATAATAATAATAAAATATTTTTTTATAAACATTTTTAGAAATTTTGTTGCTTTTAAAGTTTTTAAGTTTATTTCTTTTAAAAAAGTAATTAGGAAGACATAATAAAAGTCCAGAAAGTAAAAAGCAAGGTATAGTTAATAAAATATCACGATGTTCCAATTCAGGTTTAAAAAAAGTGCTATATATATTAAAAAATAAAAATGATAGCAATAAAAATAAAACAAAATAAGAACTACCAAACAAAGCATTAACTAAATCAGATTTTTCGCTATTTTCTTTTAATTTTTCATTAATTGATATTAAATAATCAAAATTATCAATTATATATTGTTTTTTATCCACAAAAATAACCCCACTATTAAGAATGAATAAATTATAGCAATTCAAACTAAATTGGTCAAGTAAAATTTTTTTATGGTTTATTTTTTAATTTTTTATTTCTTTTTTCTAAAAGATTTTCAAATCCTTCAATTTTAGACATTCTTAATAAAAAATCGTGAGATTCAGATAAATCAAACTCTTCATTCTTTATAAAATCAGATAAGTACATTTTTAAAGGTCTTGGCATAGAATTAATTCTATTTTTTATTATTTCATCTTGTTTATTACTTGGTAAAGATTCAAATTCTTTATATGATTTATGTGTAACAACTTCTGTAATAATTCTTTTAGATAGAGAAGGTGATACCTTTTCTATATTGAAAGATTTTTGTAGATTTAAAAATGCTTCTTGTTTTTTATCAGGACTTGATACAGTATTAAATAATATTAATTTATATTTATCAATATTAAAATATTTATCTTTTATTTCTTTAAAATCATCTTTAAAATAAGACTTAATACCATAACTTACTCCATTAAAATTAGATATTCGATCATTAATAACTCCAAGAAATAATTCCATACTAAAATCAGTAAATTGCTTATCAGAACTTTCTTTTAAATTAATAATATCAAAATATTTATTAAAGAATTCTTCACTTTGATTTGCATAAACTACTTTTTTATCTAATTTTTTTGATAAATTTAAATTTTCATTTAAAAAATCCAAAGAACTTTCATGAATATTTTTAAAATGAATAAGTTTTTCAATATCAGTAATGCCAATATTTTTTAATTTTTCAATATAATTTAAACCTACTTTAAATCGGCTCTCATCATCTTGTGAGAAAAATTGTGTAATGGAATGTGATAATTCGTTATTTAAAATATCATCTAAATCATTACCTTCATTATCATTAATTTCTTTTTGAATTAATTTCATTGTAATAGGTGTTTCAAAAAAAGCATTAATTGTTTTATTATCAAAATAAGCAACTTCTCTCATCCAATCAAATACTTCATAAGAATATAATTCTTCAGGATTATCAAAATAACCGTCAAGTTCTTGTATAAAATTAATTGTATTTTTACTGTTAATAATATCCGTCATATTGTGAGAGAATAAATGAGCAAGTTGTTTTTTATATTCTTCAAGATTTAATATATCTTTTGATTCTTCATATAAACCATAAATAGCATATTTTTTAGCTAATAAATATTCATCATAAATAGGTGTTTTTCCATTTTTAATCTTGTAAATCAATGTTTCTTTATCTATTTCATTAAAAATATGATTATATTGACTTACACTATTGTTACTAATTAAAGTATTGTTTCTATTACGTACCTCAATAACCTCACCATCAGTATAAATCTTAACTGCTTTTAAACTTTTTTCTGCAAAAGGTGCTTCATCAAAATCATAAATAAAAACAAATCGTTCTTGATTATTAACATGATCAAAATAAAAATCTTTATCTCTTGATATACACCATTTAGGTATCCCTAATGTTTGAGCATCTTCATGGTTAAGAATTTCAATAGCGAGTTTGTTATCTTCATTTAATAATAATTTTGAATTGGTGTTTTTTAATTTATTTAAATAAACTTCTTTGTTCCATTTTCCATTTATATTTTCATATAACTTTTCAATAGCAGAATTAAGATATTCAGAATCTTTAAATGCTATTATTTTACTGCTTATTTCTTTTTTTATTAGTTTAGGTGATATATCAGCTTCAGCACACATTCTTATCAATTCATCTGTTCTTTCATTCATTATATTATTTTTTTTACTGTGCATATCTTTTTTTATTTTTTTATAATTAGAAAGTACAACAGATTGGTGAATATCATCACTTAAATTTTCAAATTGCTTACTTAAATTTTCATTTTCTTTATTAAAGTAATCAAAGAAGTAAATATTATTATTATTTAATAAATTTTTATGCTTTTTATATTTATAATAAATATTCATTACAGAATCTTTATCAATACCATTTTCAATTAATGAATTAATTACTTTAAAATAATTACCTTCTTTTTCTTTTATTTTTTGGATTAAAAAGTCTTGTGTGTTCATATTATAAAAATCTCTTATTGTTTATTTTATTATATCATACTATAATGTATATAAAAGGAATTTTAAATACATGGAAGATATAAATTTATTTGCTGAATTGTTCGGTTTGGTAGCAACAATATTGATGTTTGTTGGTTTTTTTAATATTGATGATAAAAAATTAATTGTAATAGGAACATTTAGTAATTTGTTTTGGGCTTTTCACTTTTTAGTATTAGGTGCAATAGGTGGATTTATTTCTATTTTCTTTATCAAGAACTTTTATATTTTTTAAATTTAATACAATTAAAATAAAATATACATTTTTAACCGTATTATCTCTATTTTTATTTTATAAATTATATTTAAATGAAAATTTAGAGGATATTTTACCATTAATATCAACATTTGTAGTAAGTTATGGAATTTTATTTTATAAAAAGAACAAATTAACAGGTGTATTAATATTATCAAATATATTATGGATTATTTATAGTATAATTGTATTATCTATATCAGGAACAATAAGTTATTTTATTATTATTTTAATACTCCTTTATAGATGGATAAAAATAAATAAGGCGGAAACATGTCAGAATTAAATATACATTATGTAGATCCAGAAGAAGATTACGAATATATAGAGCAAGCTTATAATTTAGCAAAAGAAGAAAATATAGGAATTACAAGAGATAGAGAAGTTGTTAATGTTGTTTTAGATGATAATGATAATGTTATTGCAACTACATTCGATGCTTGGGATTTTGAAACATTTGAATTTGATGTTGTTGTATCTAAAAAAGAACAAGGAAAGAAAATAGGCACTCAATTAACAGAACTTGCAATAGAACGTTTTGAAGATTATAAACAAATGAATGAAAATGCTATAATTAAATTATTTGTTGTTAATGATAATATGAAAAAAATATTAGAAAAAAGAAATTTTGAGGTTACTCAAAAAATGCAAGATAGCTACATAATGTCACCTAAAAATGAAATAATAGACTACTTAAATAATGGAGATCAAAAAGTAGTTACAAAAAAGAAAAATAAATTGACTTAAAAATATCATTTTGTTATTATATTAAAATAAATTTATAAGAGGTGTTCTATGAATGAAAATAGAAAACAAGAAATAGAAAATTATTTTAATTCAGAAGAATTTAAAAAAGATATAGAAAAAGAAATTGTTTTAAAACAAGAAAAAGAAAAGAGTAAAAAATTATTTTTTGAAAGTGATAAATTTTTTGAAGTATATAATAAAATAGTAGATTCAAATTTAGAAGATATTAATGATTCTTTTTCTTTTAATTATGAATGTATTACAGAAAAAGAATTTTATGACTTTTTTGATAGTATAAAATCTGTTATGAATATGAAAGAAGATGAAAAAGAACTTTTTTTTACTGAATTTGTTGAATATCGAGGTCTTATATTAAAATTAATATATGGTCAAGGAACAATTTCTAAAATAGAAATAACATCAAAAGCTAAAGCATTTCGCGTTAAAAAAAATATAGAGAATTTTTAATGAAAAAAGTAAAGTCACCATTAAGATACCCTGGCGGTAAAAGTAGAGCAGTTAAAATAATAACTAATCTTATTCCAGAAAAAGAAGATACATTGATTTCTCCTTTCTTTGGTGGTGGTTCTATTGAATTAGAGTGTGCGCAAAATAATAAAATAGTGAAAGGTTATGATAATTTTTTGCCATTAACTGACTTTTGGGAACAATTAATTAATAATAATATAAATTTAGCAAAAGAAATCCAAAAATATTATCCATTAAGTAAAGAAGATTTTTATAAATTACAAAAATCACAATTTAATAATTTATCAAAATTAGAAAGAGCCGCAATATTTTATGTATTAAATAGAAGTTCTTTCTCTGGTTCTACATTATCAGGCGGTATGTCACCTAATCACCCAAGATTTACAACTTCTTCAATTCAAAGAATCATTGATTTTAAAATAAAAAATTTAACCGTTGAAAATAAATCCTTTGAGAATAGTATAAAAGAAAATACAGGAAGTTTTTTTTATTTAGATCCTCCTTATATTATAAAAAATTACTTATATGGTAATCGTGGTGATAATCATAAAGGTTTTAATCATTTATTATTAAAAGATATTTTAGATAATGAAGAAAAATGGATAATGTCTTATAACAATTCAGAAGAAGTTTTAGACTTGTATAGTAATTATCATATAATATATCCAGATTGGAAATATGGTATGTCAAAAAATAAAGATTCAAAAGAAGTATTAATATTTAGTAAGGCTATTGAAAAAATATTAAAAAAAGAAAATAAAATTTAAAAATTATTTTTTATTCACATATTTCACTTGCCTCCCAACTTTGATTATCAATAGTATACATTCTTATCTTATTTAAATTATTACATAAATAACTATTAGAAGATAATTTATTTGAAAAGCCACCTTCTACTTCTTGTAAAAAAATTTTATTTTCAACATTAATTAATCCATTTAAAGCTGATATATCTTTTATTGAAGACTTATACATATTTATTTCTCTAACGTTTTTAAGATTTTGTAATCCGTCTAATGTTTCTAAATTCTTATTATAAGAAATATCTAAATCTCTTATACTCTCTAAAGAATCTAAACCATTTAAAGATTTTAGATTAGGATTATTTATTATCCTAAAGTCTCTTACACTTTCAAGGTTATTAAGTCCAATTAAATTTTCTAAATTGGGATTTATATTCAAATCAATATCTTCAATAATATTAATTAAACCTTCTAGTCCATTTAAATTTGTAAATTTATTATTACTAAGTTTTAAATATTTTACATTGACAAGACCATTTAATCCAACAAGTGATTCTATATTATTGTTACTTAAATCTAATGTTTCAACTGCAGTTAAATTACTTAAGTTTTCAATACTTGTTAAATTACTATTGTTTATTATTTCAATGTTTTTAGAAGTTATTAAATTATTAAGTCCTTCTAAATTTAATAAATTATTCATGTAGCTTATTTTTATATTTTCAACTTTTTCTAATCCTTTAAATAATAGAAGTTCACTATTTCCGACTTTTTCTAACACTACATTTTTAATTGTTCCGTTTAATAATTTATCACGAATCCAATAAGCGTCTTCTTCTGGAATTACATAATTTGTATCTATAAATAAATCATTCATAATTAAATTTTTATTAATAGAAGAGATATTTAAAGGATTAACTGCTCTAAAACCTATATTATTAACTGATTGAAGATTTCTTAAAAAGGATAAATCAACAGAATTATTATTAAATCCAAGAAGAGTAAAATCTCCACCTATTTTAATTAAATTAGATAAATTTTCATAAGAAGTAGCTCCTGAAAAATTAACAATGAAATCTTCTTTAATTACTTTAACATTGCCCATACCTGTTACATTAAATGTATTATGATAAAACACAATTTCTTTTATTGTATTATTTAAACCTTGTACAGTTGGAAAAACAAGAGGATTATAAATGTCAGGTGTGTCAAAACTTGCTCCTAAATTTATTCTAGCATCAGAGCCACGAATTATAGTAGCTATATCTTCTAATGGCATTTTTGGATTTTCTATTGGTGTCCGTCTACCTCCTGAATCTCTACTTTGTGTTTGCATGTTGTTTAAATCATAAGAATTGGAATTTTTTTGTAAAAATAAAGCCCACTCATTTATATTTTCTTCTGAATTTTCATTGTTTTCTAAATTTGAATCATTTGTATCTCTTGATAGTTCATTAGTAATATCAATATTTTGATTTAAATCAAAAGGTATTTTATAAATATAATTTGCATATAAATTGTTTGTTATTATAAATATTATTATAAATATATATGTTTTCATTTTTTATCCTATTATTTATATAACAATATATAATAATAATTATAAAAAAATAGATTAAATTTTATTTTTTTTTAAAAAACTGTTTTTATTAAGTAAATTTTCTTCTTTATTGATTAAAAAAGAAAGTGGAGAGTGTTTTTCTATTCTTTCAATTTTAGTTTTTATTTTATCAACTTCAATTTCATTTTTACATTCATTAATAATATTTTTATTTTTAATTAAATTAACAAACTCTGATAATCCTTCCATATTTAAAGTAGAAGAACCAAATATACCTTTTACAAAAGGTTCTGGTAAATGAAAGTCTAATAAATCTTCATATCTATCAGGACTATTTAATTTATGCATGTCTTGATATTTTTCATTAAATATAAGCCCACAACAAATATCTAATGTTTCTTCTTTTGTAAATACAATACCATTTGCTTCTAATTGTTTTCTTCCTGAAAATAAGTTTCTTGGTCTACTAAGTATATTTTGTTTTAAAACATTGTTTAGCTCTTCTTGATCTTCTGATATCTCTGATAGTTTTGTTTTTACTCTTAATACTTTATTTTTCATTCTATCATCAACATTCATATATTTTTCTTTTAAAAATTTAATTAATTCTTTATCATTTTCTTTATCTAAATCTAAATAATTAAATGCTTCTTCGGTTTTGTGTGAGTAACATATTTTCTGCGCTATATCAAAATTAGATTTAATATAATTTTTTAAATTATACTCTTCTTCAATAGATTCTAATAATTTGAATATTTCTTCATTAAAATGAGGATAAGATAATTCTTCTAAATTCTGTTTTATATCATAATTTTTATTAGAAATTAATAGTTTAAATTGCTTTTCTGAATCTTTACTTGAAAAAGAAACATTATGTAATGCAGATTTCATATAATCTAAATCATTATCAAAAGCACACTGCATAAGTTGCTCATTTTCCATTATTTTAGTAATAATATCACACCCAAAATCAGAATAATTAATGCTTTCACCATAGCGCATTAAAATATCTAATAAATTACCATTATCATCAAGTTCGGTAAAAATTTCAGTATAATTTTCAATTAATTTAAAAACCGCTTTTTCATCGTGTTTATTTAAAAAATCATAAAATTGTGTATTATCTAAATGGTTAAAATTACATTCTTCTAAATAATCTTCAATATTTTCTTCAAATTCATTAGCAATAAGAAGTAAACTAATGTATTCATTTGAATAATTTTTTTCTTTTAATCGACTTACAAAATCATTTTCTGTATATCTATCAAAGTAATCTTCATATCTATTATATTCATTTTCTTTCATGAAATCATCATTTTTGAAATAACCACTTGTAACATTACCTTGTGCATTTACAATATAAGCGGTTTTACTTTCATTATCAGAAGCATCTTTATTAAAATCATAACAAAATACAACTCTATCTGAATCTTTTCGATAATTTTCAAAAGTTTCCTCTTCATTATCTCTTGATAAACACCAAATAGAACTACCTAAATTATTACTGCTTTCAAAATCATGGACTTCAAATAATATCTTATTATTATGAGTCGATAAAATATCAACATTGTTTTGTTTAACTAATTTTAATTTTGAATTAAAATCCCAATCACTAAAGTCATTAATGTGTTCTAATAAAAGTTTATTAAGAGATTCAGTAGATTCAAAAGCTTTAATTTTATCAGCAACATTTTCTTTTACAAAACCAACAGTAACATTTAATTCAGCTAATGTATGAAAGTATTTATATGTATCATCATTAAATATTTTTTTATGACTTGAAATAGTTCTTATTAATTTATTAGCTTTTTGTTTAATTAATGCTTTTGCACAATCATCATTAAAGTTTTCAAAACGTTTACGAGAATCATGTTGTGATTCACTTTCTTTATAGTCTTTAAAATAGTCTTCAAGAAATATTTTATTATTTTTCATAATATCTATATTTTTTTGATAATTAAAAATATAGTTTTCATAAAGGTATTGTTTACTAATACCTTTATTAAGTAGACTTGATATATATTTTGCTTCAATTCCTTTACATTTCAAAGAATCTATAACATCTTGTTTTGAATACTCTGACATATTTATACTCTTTTACATTTTTGGTCTTTTTGAAGATTTTGGTTTTGGATCGTCTAATCTCTCAATACGCTTAAATTCATAATTAGGATTATTTTCTAATCCGTTGGATATTTTAGGATTTTCATTTAATTCAACTTTATCACCTAATTTAAATTCAACTATTTGACCATTAGTACCTTCAATATATAAATTTTCATTTACAGAACCTGCTTTTATCAATGTATCTTTTGTAATTTCAGCCTCATAGACAAACATGAATCCCAAAGGATCATCTTTTGGGAAATAGACTTTTCTTTCATTAAAAAGTTGTGCCGCATCTTCAATATGAAGTGGGTTTTCTTGTGAATGAGTAAAACCATCTTTCTCAGTATAATAGTACATTCTTGAATCATCTAGCTCACCTTCGTTAACTAATCTATTGATTTCTTCAATTTTATTTTCAAATGAAGAAAAAGCTTTTTCAACTTCTTGATCTTTGCCAATTAATAATGTTGCTCCTGTCTTTGTATAACCCTTATGATCATCTTCATGGTAGTAATAATCTTTCATTACACCTATTTTATTAACACCTTCTATTTTTTCTCTTTGTAAAACCTCACTAATATTTTGAGCTTCCCCACGTAAATCAACAACAAACAACTTATTAAAACGATAATCATAAAGAGTTAATGTATCTTCATAATGATAAGCTCCTATTGAATGACCACCTTTTTTATTATTATACATAGATTCAATATTGACATCATTAAAATTATCAATATCCATAAAATTATTAAATTCTTTATCTCCAGGATTAATCATAAATATAGTTGAATCATTTTTTTCTATTTTATCTTTTAATTTTTCATTTAAAAGAACATAATCTTTTTCAGATACAGGAGATGTGTCTTCTAATATTTTATTAAAATTAGGTAATAAATCTTCTATAAAATTACCATTACTATAAGTATATTCTTCAATAGCTGCTTCTTCTTTTAAAAACTGCATAGTATAATCATTTGCAGGTTCTAATCTAACAACTCCGTCAGGAGATACACCACCTTCTCTAAAAAAATGCCCCGCACTAATTATCCCTGCATATTTTTTTATTTCATCAAAATCTTTAAAAATGCGCTCTTTTGGTTTACTATCAAGCGTATAAACAGTAAATAGCATTTGATTTTCTTTTTTATTATCTAAAAATTCTTTTATTTGAGACATAATTATTCCTATTTTCGTTATTTTATATAAATATTATAACATGGATTATAAAGAAAAATAATTATATTGATTTAAAAATTCTATTTTTTTTTATTTTTCCTTTAGAATTAAATCCAAATTCTTTTTCTAAACTTGATTTTGAAACTTCTGTTATTCTTTGTAAGCTTTCTTCTGGAATATATATAGTTAAGTCTTTATTATCAAATGATTCTTTAATTGTCTTTTTATTTGAAGAATCATAAACAAAACCAGTATCATGATAACAAACAGAATCTTCTGGTATATAAGCAGTATAAAGGTTATCAAGAGTGTCTTTTATTTTATCTTTTTCTATATGATTCAAAAAATAAGTTATATCATTATAATTTGGTTTATTAATAAAGGCAAAAACACCATTAGTATTAAAATCAGGACACATTTCAATATGTCCTGAAATTGCCAGTTCTCTTAAGTATTCATTTTCTATATATTGAATACTTTTTTTAAAATATTCTTTATTTAAATAGCTATCTTCAATGTGCTTTTGTTTTTGAGATTGAAAAGCATTTGAAGAAAACCTATATATTTGAATATAATTCATTTTTTATTTCCACTTAACCTTTTGCTTTTTCTTTTTATATTTCCCACTTTTTCATCACAAATAGTTTGCAAAATATTAACTAGATCATCTTTTGTGTTTTCTATTAATTTTTCTCTTTCTTCTTTTGATAAGTTTTTATCATTGATCTTTTCTCTTAAATTTTCAGAAATTTCATTGTACTCTTTGCCCTTTCTTTTTAATATAGAAGATTCATAAAGTTCACGATAATGAGTTGAAGCAAATTGGGCAAATTCACTAACATTTTCTAGATATTTTATATTAATATTTTCACCTTCATTTAAATAAACCTGCAATGTGTCGGATATAATATTATTTGCAATAGTTTTTATTTTTTTATATTGTTCTGGTCTAAAACAGCCTTTATCCTCGAATTCTAATAATAATAAAGGCGTATAAAAATTATAATTATGAACAATTGTATCATCTTTATAACTTTTTAAACGTCTTTCTTTAAGTACAGTTAAATGATTACCATCGAAAATAAGTTCTTCATTGGGATTTAAATCTAATCTTTTTTCAATAATTTTAGCATTTTTTTCTTTAGAAGATAAACACATTTCAAAAATATGATTTGCACTATCATTATTTATTCTTTCTGGTTTATTAATAGTAATATACTGAAGAAGTGGATCAGAAGTATTATTACAATTTTGAATATATTCATTAATATCAAAATCTGATTGATTTACCTGAAATTTTAAACTATTAATAACTTCAACTTCAACCTCTATTTTTCTTTGTGGCTCCATTAATATTTCATCTTCTATACCAAATTCTGATAAATTAACATCAACTGCTTCGCCTTTTTTAATTTTAGTCTTTAAAACAACACCACAATAACCAGATAATATATCACCTTCTTTTGATCTTTTAGCTTCTGCTTGAATAATTTCTTGTGTAGGATAATATGTTTTGGTTGTTTCTGCAAATCCTGTTGCGGTAGCTTTACTTCTTGTATAACTTGAAGCACTATTATCTTGAATCCAGCCATTATTTTTTTCTAAATTCTTCATAAAGCGATAATATTCTAATCTTGATTTAAAATTAATCCCGCGATATATGATTAAATCTTCTTCATTAGGATATTTTGCTAATAATGTATCATATGTACCTTTTTTATATATACCTATTTCATTTTTAACATGTTCTTTTAATTGTCTATCTGAATCACTCAAAAATTCATAATCGTCTTCATACATTATAACTCTTCCTTTTTGTTAATTTCAATTATAACATATTTTGAAAATATGATAAAATGATATAAAAGAATAATGGATTAATTTATGTTTAAAGAAAAAATAAAAAAAGACCTACAAGAAAAAATACTAAAAGAATTGAAAGAAGCTTCAGAAGAATTAGATATAGCACTTAGATTTGATGAAGATGATATTGTAATTTATGGTTCTATATTTGATAAAGAAAATCCAAATGATATAGACGTTTATGTAGAGTTAAGTATAGATCTTGATAATTCAAATGAAATTTATCAAGTATTTGATTTTGAAAATGCAGGTGATAGAAATTATATTGGTGAAGATGATGCAATCAATGCATTAAAAGAACATTTACATAAGAATACTATGTTGAAAAGTCAACTTGAATATGAGGGCAAAAAAGTTGATATTAATTTAGATACCTGTGAATTTGAAATGTTAGAAATGTCAGGAAATAATCAAAAATTAAAAGATTTTATTTCAGATATGGAAGTTTATAGAGCAGATAATCAAAAAAGAATATTAAAAGAATCAAAACTACCAAATATAATGAATAATCAAGAAGCCATTGATAAATTTTCAGAACTGGCTAAACTTCAACGTGATAAACCTGAAAAGTTTATGGATGGTTTACAACTGTATATGGGTGGTGGAACTATTAGTAGTATGATAGAGCATATTGGTGATTTAACACATAGAATTAGTCAAAACATTTATGTTTATAATGGTGAAGTGGAAAGGTCACTTGTTGATATAGCTCCTAAAATAAATAATGCACTTCGTAGATTAAATATGCCAAAACCAGTATTAGAAGAATTTTATGAAAATTTAAATAATAATTTTGATTATGATAAAACTTGTTCTAATCCTAAAATAAAAGAGAATACTATTGATAAATTTAAAGAACGTGTAGTAAAAGATTTAAAAGAATATGCACGATTACATTCAGAATTACCTGTTTATAATGATGTACAAAAATATGCACGAGATTCTGCTGTTTGTTTAGGTAATTTGGATATAGAAGGATTAAGATACAATTTAGAAAATTTAAATAATATTATACAACAAGAAATATTTATCCAAGAAGCTTCCAAATATGATCCTGATTATGAAAAAAATACAATAGCAAACTTTTTACAACAAAAAATAGTGGATTATAAAAAAGAAATAAACTGGTCTAATCAAGAAAATGCAGAACGTCCATATAATTTTAATGATGACAGTTATGTTGTATTAAATGTTAAAATTGAAGATGTAATAAATAATATGGATAAAGATTTCAAATTAGAATTAAATGATTCAAGCGGTGGAAAAAATGCAATTGGAAATCGTTTAAAAATGGCAAAAGAACACTTTATAAAAGGTGAACCTATGGATTTACCAGAAGTAGGATATAATAAGTATACTGGAAAAATAGATTTTACAAATGGTAGACATAGAACAGTTGCTGCTTATCAATTAGGTCATGAGTATATACCTATGTTTATAAGTAAAGATTCAATAGAACAATTTAAAGGATTAGTGGATACAAAAATTTATAATAAGGAAAAAACAATGTCAAATCAATTTAAAAAAGAAATGTTAAATGTAATAGAAAGAAATAAAGAAGCCATAGATAATATGTTGCCAGAAAATGGTTTATTTAGTAAAAATACTTATGGAACTTTTGAAAAAAGCGATAGAGATCCAAATGAATATTTTCAATCAGATGATTGGAAAGATGTGATTAGAGGTAACTTTTTTGAAGCTTTAAAATCAAAAAATGATACTCAAAATGAATTTAAAATGTTAATGAATCAGCACTTGGAAGATGATCTAGCATTTTTTGGACAAGCCAAATTAGCAAAACAAATTATAGAAAATGAAATAAATCTAAAAAGAGAATTTATTAAATTTAAAATTGCATTAGAAGAGAAATCACCAGAAGAATTAGATGCTTTAATGGATATAGAAGATTTTCAAGAAGAACTTATAGGAGAAATGATTGACTATATAGCAAGCAGAGATAAAACAAAACCAGAAAATTTATATAATAATATAAACATAAATTTATTAATTCCATTTATAGAAAATCCTAATTATATAGAAGATTCTAAAATTTCTTATAGTAGAGATCACAATGCAATATTATTAACAGAAGAAAATATTGAAGTAATTAATCAATTAGATATAACACAGAGTGATATGGATAGGTATTATATGCAGAATTCTCTTTCTAGAATTGAAGATATAAACGAAGGTTTAAAAGAAGATGGTTTATTAAGTTATGAAAGTTTAAAGGAAAATTCTCAAAAAAATAATAATATGCTTTTTACAAAAGATTTTATGAAATCAATAGAAAGAGAAAAAACTGTACTTCCTTATGTTTTAGTTAATGAGAATATAAAAAATCTATTAGAACGAGATAGTGATAAAATAAACTTAAAAAATGGAGTAGTTTGTCTACATAATGAAGATCAAGTTACATTTTTATCTAAATATGAAAAAGATAAAGAAGTAAGATTACAAGATATAAGAGATCAAGAATTCAAATTAAAAGAAGTACCAGAAAAGGTTTATGATTCAGTTTATCAAGCTTATAATAGTCAAAAAAGAGGTTTAAAAAATAATTAATAATTAAATTTATTTTTTAATTTCTGTTTAGAAGTATGTTCTTTAACTGATTTTAAAAATAATGCATAATCAAAACTGGCAGATATTTGTTTATTTGAATTTTCATTGATAACAGACCTCCATTTTGGTATTTCATGATCAGAATGAGTTAAGTCAATTTTCTTAAATTGAACTAACTCATTTTTTTCATCAAAAATAGTCATAAAAGCTAATAAATCATGCATGCATTTTTTTCTTTCCGAACCGTTAAAATAATTTTTTAATGTATTATTAAAGTAACTATTTTCATTATTTAAATCTTCAAGTCCTACAAAACTGGCATGACAAATGTTTTTTGATATAAAATGTATATCAATATTTTTTGATAGAACATCATCGGTTGATTTTATATCTAAATTAAGATTCCAAGTAGGAACTTCATTTCTTTTTTTAAATTTCTTTAATGTATTTTCAATACCTACAACATCTTTACCCGCAAAGCCACCTTGTATATAAGGTTTAAAATTATTTGGATCATAATTATTCAAACATTGAGATAATGTATATAAGCTCCCGCCACAAAAAAATGTTCTTTCTCCTATATCTTTTTTATAATTAAAATAATCATTCAATTTACAATAAAAGTTTTCATTATCTAATTCTGCTTTATCTAATAAAGAAAAATGTATATCTTCATCTTCTGGATATTCTGTTATATCACCTGCAACAATAATAGGGATATTTTTTTTATATAAATTGAGTGTATTTTTTAACAATTTAAGTTCTTTCATTGAAGGATTATGAATTGATATTTCTTGAATGTTATAGTCTTTATCAAGTGCATATACTAATGTCATATAATCATCAATATCTTTTCTTAATTCAAGATCTAACCATATAGCTTTATTATTCATAATTATTCCTTTTTTTATATTTTAGCATAATTAAAAAAAATGTTATAATGAAATTAAATAAAGGAAATCAAAAAATGGCAAAAGAACCTAACAAAAGTATGCAAAAATTTTTGGAGAGAAGAAAAAAAGAGAATGAAGAAAATGCAGTAGATTATATATTGTTAGCTGAAAATGAAGAATTTAAGCAAGCTTTTGTTATAATAGATCGAAGAAATACAGGTAGAGAAATAAAATTGTTAGAACATAAAAATAGAGGTATTTATGATGATATACAAGACTTTATTTATGATTTTTTAGAAAATAATGCCATTGCTCATGATTTAGATATAACCATAATTGGTTCTTTTTCAAGAAATAAAAAATTTCATAAATATTGTAAAGATAATAATATAGATGTTGTTACTGATTTTTCATTATCCAAGCCAACTCTAAGACACTATAATACAATAGGAAAAAAAGCAATACAAGAAAAAAGAAAGCTTTTGTTAAAAGAATTAAAAAATTACAAAGAAAATGTTATGTTATATACGGATGGTTCTGAACATGGTAAGAATATAGGATGCGGTTGTATTGTTGATTATGCGAGTAGAAAAGAACCAGTAAGATTATCAGAGGGAATGAAAAAAAGTAATAAGGGTTATTTGCATTTTGAAATTAATCCAATAATATTAGGTTTAAAACATGTTGTTGATAATCCAGAATTAAAAGATAAAAAAATAATAATAACAATGGATAGCGATTATGCTAATGATATTGTATCAAGAATAAAAGAAGATAAGGATTTACAAAACAAATATAGTGAATTATATGAATTAATGAAAGAAGTTGATTTTAATATTCAAACAAATGTAATAAAAAGCCATAAAAATAAAATCGCAAATACAAAAGTAAATATAGATTTCAGATTTAATAAAGAAGTTGACGAATTAGCAAGCCAAGCAAGGTTAAAAATTCAACATAAAAAAAGACTCTCTATTTAAAACTTAGAGACTTTGTTTTTTTAGGATTATTTTCTTCTTGTTTTTTAATTAAAAATTTTTCTACTTTATTCTTGATATAACTTCATTAGCATAATTTAAAGAATAAAAATTAAAAAATTTATGATTTTTTAAAAAATAAAATTGAAGAAAAAGAAAAAAAAAGAAATTAGAAATTTCTTTAAAAATGAAAAAAAAGTGATACAAAAAGTAGTAAGATTAAAAAAATAAAGGAAATGTTATGAATGCTGGAATATTTTCAATACAACCTTCAATGTATACTGCAAAATTAGAAGATCATTATAAGTTATATGCTATTAAAGAGAACTCTTTAGAGTCTTGGTTTGCTTATGTTCATAAAGATGAAATAGAAAGAATGAAAATACTTTCAGATAAAGAAATTCAAAAGTTTTTAAAAAAATTAAAATTTTGGAGAAGTACTGAAAATGATTATAGTTTGCCTAATGATTTAAAGACTTTTTTTGATCATGTATATGATAAAGAAGAAGACTTTAAATATAAAAAAGAAAACCATAAAGTTGCTGAAGAAAAACAATCTAATAACAATATAAACCATAAAAGTTATTATTTTGGAAACTATAAGATAAATAATAAACTTGAAAGATTTAAAAATATATTTATAGATGCTTATTTTAAAATTGAAGAAGCTTTATATAAAAGTAAATATAAAATTGAAGATAAGTTAAATAACTTTGATTCTGACTTATTTGGTATTTTTGTTATTTCTGCAGATTGGAGTTTTGACCAAGTTAGAGTTTATGCCATTAATGAAAAGAAAGAAGTTTTTATCACTTATAGTACTGAATTTAAAGAATTAAAAGATATAAATAATTTAAAAGAATTTGATTTTCAGAAAAAAATATATAATTTAAAATTTGAAAAATTCGAATATGAAGCTCCAATGATTTATAATATAATAAGTTCAAAACAAAGAAAATATAATGAAGATTTTAAATATAATCTATTCAAAAAGGAAGATGCAGTATATGAAGGAATGGGGCATAGTGGAATTTATATAGGAAACTATTATATAGATAATAAAATCGAAATCAAAAAGAAAATAAATAACTTTTAAGTTTGACATGCTCTTTAATTATCAAAAAAAAATATAAAGTGTTTCCATTTTAAAAGATATTATCAACATTTATTAATATGTTATATTAATAACTAAACATAAATGGAGAAATAAAATGTCAAATCAAATAATTTTAGATTTAAATAATCGTTATACAGCTAAAAAGTATGATAAAGAAAAGAAAGTAACTCAAAAAGATTTAGAAGTAATAATGGAAGCGTTAAGGCTTTCAGCATCTTCAATTAATTCACAACCTTGGAAATTTTTAATTATAGAAACAGAAGCAGCAAAGAATAGATTTTCTAATACCTTTAAAAATAAACACCAATTTAACCAAATACATGCAACAGAAGCTTCACATATTATATTATTTTGTCATGATCCTTATTTCACAAAGAACAAATTTTCAGAAAGAGTAGATGCAGAAGTTGATTCAGGACATCTACCAAAAGAAATGTATGATACTTTTATGGGCGCTTATGCTTTTGCAGAAGCTAATACAGATGAAAATGGTTTTAATGGAAATTGGACAAAAGCACAAGTTTATTTGGCTCTTGGAAATATACTACATACACTTGCAAGATTGAAAATTGATTCAACACCAATGGAAGGTGTAGATTCAGAATTAATCTCTGAAATTTTTAATGAAGAATTAGAAGGTCATGTTTGCGAAGTAGCTCTTGCTATTGGTTATCATAAAGATGGTGAAGACTGGAATAATGGATTACCAAAAGCAAGACTTTCAAAAGAAAAAATAATAACCATTCTTTAATTTTTTTAAATAATTATTTAAAAAGATAGTTTGCTATTTTTAGTAAACTATTTTTTTATTAAAATATATGTTATTATATGTATATAACAAAAAAATAAAATTATGGAAAATAATAAAGTTGTTGAATTTTTAGAAACAAAAAATAAAGAAAAAGTCTTAACTAAAAAAGAAAGACATCTTGAAACTCTAATATTAAATATAGAAAAAATAGATAAAAGAATAGAAAGTATAAATAAAGTTCCTGTAGGAAAAAGCTTTCATTGCGCTTGTGGATGTGGAAAAGAGTGTGTTAAAAAAAATAACGGTGATAAATTTGGAAGAATATCAGGTGAGAAAAATTGTAAAGATAAATATCATGGAAGAAAAAGAGAAATTATTAAAACGATAAGTAAATTATCAAAAGAACAATTAGTTCAACTTAAAGATAAATCAGAAAAAATAAGAGATATAATAGAAAGAACAGAAGAAAAATACAAATCACAAATAAATAAATTAAAAAATCAAAATAAAAGAAAAATATAAAAAACCTATTTAAAGTTAAATAGGTTTATTTTCATCATAAATTTTAATAAATTCAGGTTTGGAAAACCAAGAAACCCCACCATTAGCACTACTATTTCCAAATTTGTTCCAGTTAATATTTTTAATAAATGATTTTAATTTTTCTGGTTGAATATTTGATTTTATATAATAACCTCTATTTGTAGGTGTTACATCTTCAATATTTTTTAAATAGTCTTTAAAATTATTAAATTTTTCTGATTGAAACTCTTTTGATAAAAACTGATAATAGTTGCTATAAGAAAGATTATTTTTTGTTTCTATAAATTTATCCATTTTTCAACAGAATAAAATGTTGTTTTAGGACTATTAATATATCTATGATTAAAAGAACTATTATATTTTCTTTCTAATTTATTATTTTTAATGTAATTATCTATTTCAGTAAAAGTCATTTTTATTGCATTATTAATATTAATATTAATATTAATATTAATATTTTAACATAAAAAAAATATTTAAATATATTTTAATAGACTTATTTTTTTTATTTGATATTTTAATATATATAACATTGAGAAAATTATGAAAAAAATAACATATTCAACATTAATAATATTATTTTTTATTGTTTTATATAATAATCTAGAAAGTAATTTATTACAAGAAAAAAAAGAAGATTTAATTAATCAAAGAATAAATAAAGTACAAAATCACAAACCTATTGAAAATCTTGATTCCAAAGTGTTCGTAAAGCTTGATATCCAATTAGTTCCAGAAAATTTAGAAGAACTAAGATATGAAGAAGAGCATGGGCGATTACATAAAATAGAAGATCAATCTTATGTTAATTTAGACACAAAAGAAGTTTATTTAGATTATGAACATCAAATTGAAAGATTTGAAAATGAATTTGTAGATCAAACATTAGATTTCCCTTTACCTAATGCAATGTATGAAAAAGAAAAAACAGATCCTGAGTTATTTAGAGAATTAATGGAAAATAAACCTGAGTGGTTTGATACTGAAAATCGTGATATTGTTAATTATGCTTTTTTTCAATATATAAAGCCAAAAGAAATAAAAATGGTTCTTTTTGATATGAGTGCTAATTTAGAAAATAGTTTAGAGTTTTTTTATTTTGAAGATGGAATTAATTTAAAAAAATTTAAATTTAAAAATTGTGATCAATATTCTTGTAGAGATAAAAATAAAAAAATTAGTATATTTTTTCAGTGTTGGGATAAAGGATGTAGAGGTGATGTTTCTCAATTGAAAAGTAGAGATTTTTTTATCATTGATGAAAAAGGTAGAATCTTTATTTATAATGAATTAGATAAAGAAGGAAATCAAATTCCTTTTATACACGGTTACATAAATATAGATTAAAAAATATTTTGCTTTTTAAAAATTATTGAATTTTTTAATATTTAAAATTTTATTATAAATTTCGGTATGATTAGTTTTTAAAAAGTCCCAATATTGAAAATGTTCAGTAATTTCATAAGCAAAATTTAAAAAATCTCCTTCAATTGCTAATTCAATCAATTTAGTGTTATTGAATTTTTTAAAATTAACAAAAGAATATTTATGCATTAAATAATTAAAAGAATTTGAATCTTTTTTTATAAAGGACTCTTTATATAACTGATATAGAATAAAGCGTCCTTCACCTTTATGTTTGTTTTCAATTAAAATTAATAAATCAACAATATAATAAAAAATATGATATTGTTTACCATAAATAGAAATTTTTGCAGCATTTTCTAATGACATTAACACTTCACCTAAAAGGTAATTTGCTGTTTCAATAATGTTATTAAAATTTAGTCCTTTTAAAAATAAGTCAAGAGTTTTTAAGTTTCCTGATAATACTACATTGTTTAATGTATTAAAATTATTAGTAATTGCTTTATTATTAAAATAGTTTGTTAATAAATACAAAATATCATTAAATCCTAAATTTGCTGCTGTTTCAAAAGCAACTTGATAATAATGTATTTTAAATACTTTTTTATCAAGAAAGAAACTTAATAATTCGATGTCATGATTAATAACAATAATGTTTAAAATTTCACTAATATTATTCATTTCAATATTTTTTATATTTTTAAAAAAATAATGATATATTTTTTTATTATTAGTTTGTATAGTTTGCAATATTGCTTGTTTTGAATATTTTTCTAAATTAACAAAAAAACTAGGATCTTCTTTAAGAATATTAAAAGTGGTTTTAAATAATTCAAAGTTGTTTTCATAAATGCTTTTATTAAAATTTAAATATTGTTCTATTGACATAAAAGAATCCTAAAATAATTACTGTTATAATATCTAAAATAGATATTAAGTTAACAAAAAATATATAAAAATTCAAAAGCCTCTAAATAGAATATAGAGGCTTTATTATAATTGTTTTTTTAATTAATTACATTCAATAAGTTCATTTGGATATTTATATATAGTATCATTTAATTTAAATTTACATTCTTGTATTTCATAGTTACCACTACCTAATACTTCACCGTTTATTATTAAATATCTACTTGAATCTAATTTTAAATTTCCATTATTTAATAAATTTCCATTTTGTGTATAATTATAACCTTTAAAATAAATATTTCCGTTTATGGTTAATTCATTATTAAAATTACTAGAACTAGCTAATGTTAAGTTTGAATTTATTGTAGCATTTCCTACATGATTAAATCTTAAAGAATTATTATTTAATAAATAGTTACCATTAACAGAAAGCTGTCCAGTTGAATATAATGTTGATTGATTAACAGATTCATTAAAAGAGTCTATAATTAAATTAGATTTTATATCACATTTATAGTATTGATCAGTTTTTAATTGAATATTTTTAAATTTAACCAATCCTTCATTATAAATGACTTCTTTTTTACATAACTCAGATAAAGTTGCTGTTTTATTACCTGATAAGGTTAAATTTGTATTTAGATTTTTAAATTCAAAGGGATAATCCATTATAATATTTAATTTTCCACCTGTTGCTATTAAATTATTTACAACTGATTCACTTTCTACTCTTACTGTTTCTTTGTTAACTATATAATACTCTTCTGTCTCAAATAGACCAGAACCTTTAATTTGTCCAAGCCTTTCTGTTCTTAATTTTCTTGCATAAAAAAATCCTTCATTAAGAATATCGGTATGTAGTATATTAAAAATTTCTCCATTGACATTAATTTCACCATGATTTATTAAAGATTCACCATTGAAATTTGAATTACCAAGATATAATTTAGCTATTTCACTAATAAATATATCACCATTTACAGTTAAACTAAAAAAATCTTCAGAATTAGAATAAATATTTATATTTCCATTAACAATCAAATCTCTATTATTAAATTCAGTATTCAATGAATTTAAGTTTACTGTATTCGCTGTTATTAAACAACCATGAGAAGGATTACCACCATAACCTGGAATTAATTTATGTAGATTTAATTTAACATCAACTAAATCTATAATGCCAGTTTTATAAAATATTTCATTTCTGCAAACATCAGTTATTGTTACTTTTGAAGAGCCTTCAAAATTTAAAGTTGAACGAGTGCCTTCAAATGTAAATGGGTGATTCATTAAAATAACGTGTTCTGGATTTTTAATTCTAATATTACTAACACTCCCTTCATTTTCTACCGTTATAACACTGTTGTCATAACCAGAAACTGTATAAGAATTTATTTTTAACTTATTTGCATTAACATGTCCTAATCTTGAAGTTTCAAAATTACTTGTTTCAATTTCACCATTTAATATTATATCTGAATCATAGGATTTTATAGTGTATTTAGTATAAAATTTAGCCCCATGACCTACTTCAATAAGTTCTGTATTTAAATCAGAATTCATTGTTACTTTTAAATTAACATTATTATTCAATATTAAATTACCCTTATTAATACTTAATTTATATAAATTAAGATTGTTATTTAATATTAAATTTCCTTCATAAATTTCTAATTCTATAACTTCTTTAATTTCATTAACAACAATTAAATTACCTTCTATTATTAATTTTTTACTATTATAACTTTTATCGAATGAAAATAAATAGGTATTATTAGATTCTATTTTACAAGTGTTGTATTTACTATCAATAAGCTTAATATCAATGAGATTAATATTTCCATTTTCAAAATATAATTTATCTCGACATAAACCCTTAACGATTAAATCTTCTGAACCAGAAAAACGAAGGATTGAATTTGTATTATTAATAGTTAAAGGATAATCTAAAATAATTATATTATCTTTATTAGGTACTCTTAAGTTATCAACTTTAACTGAACTTTCAACATGTATTGTTTCAGAACTAACAGCTTCAAGAATATATGATCCAGTATTGATTAATTTATCAAAATTAAAATGTCCAATTCGTGAAGAATAAATGGCAGCAACATTAATTAAACCATTATTTATTACATCAGTATCAAATATTTTAATGCCACCAGTTGAAAAAATTTCAGAACCTTCTTCTATTTCTAATAATTCTGTATCAATTGCTGTTCCATTTTCAATATTTAATATAGAATTATTTTGAATAAATAAGTTTCCATTATCAATATTTAAATGATAACTATCATTTTCATTACCTGTTAAAATTGTAAGATTACCATGAATTAACATATTTTTATTATTATAAGTAGTATCATATGAATTTAGAAAAACATCACCTGCTGTAATTTCACAACCATAACTTCTATTAGGTGAATGTCTTTCAAATTTTATATTATCTAAATTTACAATACCATCTAGATATTTATAATGACCATAACAAAGATCTTCTAAATTTAGAACACCTACACCTTCAAAGTTATAAACTCTTGAATTTATAAAAGTAAAATCATGATTTAAAACAACCTTATCTGTGCTATTAGCAATTAAGTTTTCAACTAAATCAGAACTTAATGTTTCTACAGTACCCATCCCTTGTATAGACGTTGAATTGATGTTGATCGGGTTTCCATTTCTATTACCAAGTACATTTGTTTTAATACTTGGAGTATTAAAAATTCCATTATTATTTATATAACCATTTAAATGTATTATAGTGCTTGTTGAATCTAAATTACCATAGTTGTTAATATCTCCATTTATAGAAGAATAGGGTGTTAAATTTAAATAATCAGAGTAATTATTTAGATTACCATTAATATTTATTTCAATTTCATCAGGAGATTGAGTATATATATTTAAGTTATTTATATTACCATATATATCCTGTTGATCAAAAGTGCTATCAAAAGAATTTAGATTAACTTCATTAGCATTTATTGTACAAGGTTTTTTAGGATATCTACCACCAACTCTATTATAAAGTTGAATATTTTCTAAGTTTACACTTCCTTCTAAATAAGTTATTTCTCTATTACATATTCCTTCTATTGTTAAAGTATATATTCCAGAATTGTTATTTTGAAATGATATATTTTGAGCAATATTTTGTAATGTTATGTTGTCTCCTATTTCTACAAATGCATTAGTTGAAAAATAAGGTTTATTTACTGTAATTTTACTATCAAATAAAATATTATTTCCTTGAAATCTTATATAACCTGAATTGTTGATTTCATTACCTTCGTAAAAACTTCCAATATTTGTATAAACTTGAAATAAACTTAAATTTCCATTATTAATAATTTTACCATTTTTTAATATTAATTCTTTTACATTAACATCAGCATTAACATGGATATTGCTATTTGAATTTTGAATATAAAAAGAAATAGAAGGATAATTAAAATCTGAATTAAAATATAATTCAGTAATTCTTGTATCATTACCCACTTTGACTTTTCCATATGCAGTAGTTTTTGAAGGATTATTTTGAAAATCAACAAAATTAGCCTTATCTGCTATTACTGTACAAATTGTAGAACTACTTCCAAATTTTGTATCATAAAAAGAAACATTAATATCCCCAAAATCAGTAACTCTATTTCCTGTACAAATAAAATTATTTATACCAATAAATCCTTCTCCATATATATAGCTGTTATTATTAATATCATTTAATTGATTTGTAGTTGTAATATTTCTTATGTTCAATGTTTTGTTTTCATATATTTCTATACTTGAACTATTATCAAGTTCTAAGTCACCAATTTCTAAATCAACATCTATTTTTAGATGTGTCCCTTTACCTATATAAAGTTTATTAATATTATAGTCTTTACTAACAAAATCAGAAGCATTAATTTCACCTAAATTTTCTAATTTTAAAGTATCACTAATATTTAACACCCCTAAATTTATAAAATTAAAATTTTCATCAAAGGCTAAATATGGTTCACCATTAATATCTAAATAAGTAACCATTTTTCTCTCAACAGTTAAATTTGAAAGATTTAAAGTCGAGCCTCTATTAACAAAATAATTAACAAATAATGAAGGTTCACCATTTATTTCTGAATTAATAAAATAAAAGTCACTTGCATATATATTATTTGCTTGATAAGTATTAACAATTGTTGATCTTAGTGTTAATTCATCAAAAAACAAATTATCTAATTGCCATTGTTTAAGATCATAATTATAACCTTCTATTAAGGAAATATTAAAAGTTTCTTGATTATTAGGATATGTCAACATTGTTTTTGTAGAAAATTTACCACTAATCTCTAAATTATCATTTAAAATTAATTTATAAACATCAAAATAGTTTGTATTATAACCGTAAAAAACAGAAGAATCAGATTTATCTAAAACAACAATACTATCTTCTTTATAATGTTCTCCTGATATATTAAAGTTATTTATATTATGTCTACTAATATTAAATTCAGTAGGCTTATAAGTTATTTTTTTTGCTTCTAATTGACAAGAATTCTCATTATATAAAACAGTGATTTCACCATCTGGATTCTTAAGGCTTACTGAACAGCTATCTTTAACAATTAACTCACCACCACCTTGATAAATACCAGCCGCTCCTGAATCAATATCTATACTACCTTCGTTTTTAAAATAAGAAGCTTTTCCAGTAAACTCTAAACTACCAATATGATTACAAGTATCAGAAAAACAACCTTCAATAGTACCTTGATTATCAAACATATTACCTACTGAAACATCAATATCATAATTAAATTTAACTGTTACTCCCTGATCTATTGTTAAATTCTTCGCTTTTAAATCTTCATCTATTAACAAATTATGATTAATTTCTAAAACGTCAAGTTCATTAGATTTTCTATAAGCTCCCCAAATTTTACCATCTTCTGAGAATTCACGAAGAGAATTTGAATTACTAAAAATGTCAGATTCACCTGTTGTTTTTATTGTTGTAGGTAATACAAATGATGCATTATATAATGATTGATAAAAATTTATTTTTCTTGGAATTCTAATTTTAGCAGCGTTACATATAGTAGGATTATTAATTAAACTAAGATTTTGAGTATATATTCCATTTGTAACTTCACCAATATTAAGTATATTATTAATATTCTGACAAGTACTATAATTATCAAATGTAGGAACATAATCACCGCTCATATAAAGTAAATCAAGGACTTGTTCTCTACTTATATCTTTTAATTCAGAACTTTCTGATAACTTTTCAAGGATATTGGCAAGAGTAATAGTGACATAAGGCGCAGCAAAACTCGTTCCTTCCTCAGTATAACCATTAACATATAAAGGTTCAGGATTATTTGGTAAATTTGATATTGTTTTAATAGCATTTACAAATTTTATATGAGAAATATTAGGTAAATTTTGATTATAATTACCAGTTAATTCGTCAATTATTGTATATTTATTATTGTTATTAACTTTATTGATTGCATATGCTAAAGCAAGTTTAGTTAGTACAGGTTGATTATTTAAAAGCATTGCTTTTTTATTATATTGTTGATTTGAATATGTTTCATTGATATTAATGTATAAACCATTTATATTTTCATATAAATAAAACCCATCATATACTAAATCTAGTCTTGGAAATATCTTTTGTAAATCTTTCAAATCTTTAAATCTATTAGTATTTTTTTCACCACCAGGTGCAGCGATATCAACATTTTCTCCATAGCCTGAATAATATGTTTTAATACCACTTGAATTTGTTGCTGCTACACAGATGACATCTTCATTAAAACACAAATCATTATTATTAGAAGAATTTTCGTTTGCTGCTGTTGTTACTATATAATTATGTTTATTAAATCCATGATAAATATTTACACCAGCATATCCTGTAAAATCAGTTTTATAAGATAAATTTACAATATTAGTTTCTCCCAAAAAATCAGAAACTAAACTAATTTCAAAATCTTCTGATGAAAATGGTACTTCTTCTCTAATTTCTTGAAAATTTGATATTTTTTTCATTAAACCTAAAACAAAACCACCATGAGTAGTTCCACTATCTAAAGGTGTATTAAAATCATCATAAATATAAATATTTGGTTTTGTAATTTCGTTAGGTAAAGTTAAATTTTCAGATATGGCTTGATTATAGTTAATTCCATTTTTATCTAATTCCCAATTTTTTGATATTGCTTTTTGTGTTATAATTGATAGAATAATAAATATAATAAATTTTTTCATTTTTTCTCCCATAAAAAAATGAGACAATACTAAATTATAAAAAAAGAGTCAAGTATAATTATGAATAAATATAAAGAAATAATAATATTTTTAACAATTTTTAATATTTTAATTTTATTTTTAACTTTGCCATTTAAAACTATGGTCATTTTTTTTGTTTTATTTTTTGTGCATTATTTGTTGAATTACAAATTACTTTATAAAGCAACTTGGTTATATATTTCTATAAATATAATATATACTAATTTCATAATTATATGGACTCATAAAACTTTAATTAATTTTGGTATTTCTTATGCAATTATTTTTACTATTGGCATTTTAATTTATAAAAGTTTACAGGAATATAAAAAAAATAAAAAATATATTATAGGAAGTATATTATTTCTTATTTCAATATATTTCACTTCTTTATCATTTATTAATATAGAAAGAGCAAGTTTGACACATGGAAATATATCTGAAAATTATGTAGAAGATAATTTAAAAGCTACATAAATAAATTTTAGATAAATTATGATTAAATTTTTTTAAAATTTAACTTTTTTTTAATTATTGTGTTATATTATAAAAAAACCAAATGAAAAAAAGAAATATTTTGTAATAAAAAAGACATAGAATGTATTAAAAAAATTCAAAAAAATAAATAAAAAAATAATTCTATTAAATTATCTAATATTTTTCTTAACAGGCTTATATGAAAGTCGATGAATTGGTGTTACACCGTGTTTTTCAATCGCCTGAATATGTACTTTTGTACCATATCCTTTATTTTTTGCAAAACCATATTCTGGATAACGTTTATCATGTTCTTGCATTTGTTTATCAATAGTTGTTTTAGCTAAAATAGAAGCGGCAGCAATATTTTGACATTTAGCATCGCCCTTTACCATATAATCAGCAGGAACATTTAAACCTTCAGGTAATCTATTACCATCAACAATAGCATATTCAACCTTTTTAAGACCTTCTATTGCTCTTTTCATACCTTCCATACGCATAGCGAGGATATTCCTATCATCAATCTCTTTTGGAGTTATTTCAATAATACAATAATCAAGAGCCTTTTCGATAATTTCAGGATATAATTCAAAACGTCTTTTTTCAGTTAATTTTTTAGAGTCATTTAATCCATCAATTGGATTTTTTGGATCTAAAATAACAGAAGCAACAATTAAGTTACCCGCTAAATTTCCAGCCCCGTTATTTCATGTATAATTAAATAATTAAAATATTGTCTAAAAAAATAAATTAATATAATTTATTTACTAAAAAATATTTATAAATTTGTAACGACTTTTATGAATAATATTTTTAATTAATTTTCAAAATCAAAATCAAAATTGTCCAAATCACTATCCTGATCATCCTTAATGTTTTTATTAGACTTGTTTTCTTTAAAATCATCTTCAAAATTAAAATCTTCAATATTATCTAAATTTTCCTTAATTTTTTCAATAGGTTTTTTTTCTTCAAAATTTCCATATTTTAAAATTCCTTTATAAATTTTTTCAAAATTTATAGAATTAAATGTTTTATTATTTATTTCTATTATAGATTGATTTCCATCTAAATAAGTAAATTCTAAAATCATTCCATCATTCTTTGATTTTGGATAATAAAAAGATGATACTGTTGAATTATTTTCACTCCTTTTCCAAAATGAAGTAATCCATTTTAATTCATCATAAGAGCAATAGACATTATAAAAAGCCCCTTCTTTTGTATGAGTTTCAAATACACAAAAATCATCATACATAAGAAAATATAATATTTTTCCATTAAGTATTTCAAACTCAACTATGGCATAGTCTTCTTCTGTTCTAAATAAAGCTATTTGATTGTTTTTTGGATTCTGAACTTTATTATTAAATACTGATTTAAAAACAGCCTTCTTTAAACTCCACTCTCCATTTTTCTCTTTTAATAAAAAATCATCATAACCTGTTAAGATACTTCTCCAACCAGTCATGTACATTCCATGATGGTGATCCATATCATCTTGATGTAAAAAATGAATTAGTTCATATGGGTAATACTTATTGTTACTTTCTTTACAATAAATTTCAAATTTTGAAATGTCTTCAATCTTAAAAGTGTTTTTATCACTTATATGATTTTTTATTAAAATTGCATTTCTTAAATCAATTTGTTTAAACATTTTATTAACAATATCATTATCTAGAGAATCAAGCTCAAATCCACCAGCAACAGATTTGTAATCAAATAAAATATTTTTAAGTTTTTCCTTGTTATAGATTTTATAACTTTTAATAATATTTTCACATAGATAAGAATAATCATTATATTCATTTTTTTCTTTTAAAGCACCTTTTTTATTTAAATAACGAGTTATCATACCTTTCAAAGAAGAGTGATTTGATTTTAATGAGGATATGTCATTAGAAATAAACAATAAGAAGGTATTAATAAATTGCTCTTTATTAAATGTATCATTCAAAGACAATGAATTTAAAAAGATAGGAAGCTTTTTCTCGATATTTTCAATTAAAACACTATCTTTTTTATTTTTTAAATAATGGTTATAACTTTGAAGTCCATAAATTTTTGACGAATATTTTAAATATTCATTATGGCTAATATTTTTAATTTTATTTTTTAAGTCTAATGATTTTGTTGAATATGCTTTTGTAAATTTGTTTAATTTTTTTGCAAATGCATTAATGTTTAAGTTAATTTTTTTATTTTTCATAATAATATTCCTTTTTATTTTAAATATTAATAGCCACAGTCTAAATATTGAAATTATAAATAAAGAATAAATCTTACTACTTATTAAACTTAAATTATTTTTTTTTGAAAATTGTTGCTATCGCTCTCTGCTCTGTGGTGAAGGTACAATTAAATCCTATTTTATTATTTTATATTAAAAAAAAAGAATTGCAAATAAATATTAATTTATTGTTTGTATTATAAAAATAATGAATAGATATTAATGATGATAATAAAAATATTATCTTAATTTTTAGAGTTTTATTGTAAAAAATAAAAATTAGTTTTCTTTTTTAAATAAGAACAAAAAGGAAAATATGGAAATTTTAATTTTTATACCAATAATATTTATTATATACTTAATTAACATTCATAATAAAAAAAATGAATTAGAAAAAAGATTAGAAAAACAAAAAGTATATACAGAAACAATAATTCAAGAAAGAAATCAACAAGAAGAAGAAAAAATAAAAATTTTAGCTATTACAAAAGTATTAAAAGATAATTATGAAATTATAGCATTAGAAAATGAAGAACTAAAAAAAATAGATAACGAAAAATTTATGTGTTTTCCTTGGTTAAGTAAAGCATATGAAGATTATTTTGAATTAAAAAATTTAAAAGAAGAAAAATTTTTAAGAAATAAAAAAAGACCTGCGACAACTGCTGCTGATAAAGTTAAAGAACTCAGAAATAAATATAAGGAACAAGAAAAAAATTATAAATTGTTTGAATATAAAATAAAATACTATGAAGAAATATATCCAGAATTAACAAATCTTATAGCACAAGATCAAGAAGAAGAAATGAAAGTAAATAGTTATGAATATAATTCAGTAAATAATGAAAAAGATATTGTAAGTAGATATTTAACAAATCAACAATATGCTGATTTACCTGAAAATGAAAGAAATCAACTTGCATTAGATAATTATAAAAAAAGAAAAAAATCAAAATCTCAAATAGGAAGAGATTATGAAAGATATTGTGGATATTTATGGGAAAAAGAAGGTTTTAAAGTTGAATATAAAGGTATAATTGATGGCTTTGATGATTTAGGTAGGGACTTAATAGCAAAAAAAGATAATGAAACTCATATTATACAATGTAAATATTGGGCAGAATGGAAAGAGATTCATGAAAAACATATTTTTCAATTATTTGGAACAACTATACAGTATTGTTTGGAAGAAAATATTATTGAAAATAAAAATATAAATGATATATACGATTTTGTTAAATTATTAAAAGAAAAGAAAGTTATACCTTATTTTGTAACGAAAACAACATTATCAGAAAGATGTAGTAAAATCGCAAAAAAATTAAATATTGAAGTTATAGAAGAACTTCGCATAGAAGAATATCCTATAATAAAATGTCATTTAAAAGGAAAGGATAAAATATATCATCTACCAATGGATCAACAATATGACAAAATAAAAATAGATAATAAAAATACTTTTTATGTGAATACCGTACAACAAGCAATTAATAAAGGTTGTCGTAGAGCTTATAAGCATAATTTTAATTCATAACAATTATAAAAAAAATCTACCTTTGGTAGATTTTTTTATTATTTAAATTTATTAAAAATATTTATTGTTCTATTTTTAAAAATGTTTCTCTAAGTTTATTATAAATTTCATTTTCAAATGGAAATTTAAATTCAAAAATTCCACTTTTTAATACAATATAATTATTATTTCTTTCAACTTTACTTTCAGAATACTCTAAATTTTGATTAGCTTCTATTTTTTCAATAATAGAATTTAGATAACATTGAATTGCTAGAGCCTCTAATTTATTTATTTTATTTTGATCTAAAAAAATATTATAAATCCCAAAAGAAAGTATACATTGATAATACATATCTTCTCCTTTAGGATTTATATCTTTATCTTTTGTTGTTGTTGAATCTTTATCCATTTTTAAACTAATTTTAATCATTTTTTTTCTCCGTTTTTTATTTATTAAATATTTACTGCTTTTAAAATTACTCATTTTTGAGTAAATTATTTTTTAATTAATTTATTGCAAAAAATTACAATTATCTTCTAATATATTTATATTATAATTAAAAGAGCATAATGTATGTTCATCTTCAATAATTGTTTCTTTTAAATCATTTTTATTATTTTTATTAATATGTTCTAAAATTATTTTTATATGTATATTTTCGTTACTATTTATACTATAATTAAAGAAATTAATATTCATATTTAACTTGTTTTTGATAAATCCATTGAATTCTGAAAAGAAATTATACCAATCTTCAAACTCTTTATTTTTATTATATTTATTTTGATAAAATCGAATTGCTTCTGATTTCATTCCTTCTTTTAAAAATAATTTAAATTTTTCATTTCTTATTTTTAATATTTGATAAAATATTTTTTCTTTATTTTTTAAATATTAATTATAACTAATGGTTCAATATATTTTTCTGAACTTTTTAACTTTTCATCATAAAAAACACCATTTTTTCTATATATTATATATGATTCGTTTGGAGCTATCCAATGTTTGTTTTTTAAAAATAAATTATCTATATCAATAAAATTATTAATAGAAATATCAGAATATTTTTTATCTATTATACATATTGATCTATTTTTTTCATGTTCAAAAATTGGTATTTTTGATATTTCTTTCTTTATTCCTTTTATTTCTTCATTATTTTCAGTTGAAAATCCTTTCTCATTAGAAAAAATAATTTTATTTTCTTTTTTTATTTCTTTCTCTTCTATATCATTTATTATTATTGAGAACTTACCCTCAAAAAATTCTAATTCTTGATTTATTTTTTTTTCGTTTAAAAGTATATCTATTAAAATTTCTTTTTTAGTTAAACTCTTTTTATGAGTTTCACCATTTGTAGTTCCCATTTTAAGTAATGAAAAATTCAAGCCCAAACTTGTATTGCTACTATTATTTAAAGATAAAATTAAATCATTATTAAAAATATCTTTATAAATAGCACTTATATAATCATAATTCAAATAAGATATTTGATCAGAAAATTTAACTTCTTTTTTTATTTTTTTTATTAACTCTTTTTTGTCCATAATTACTCCTAATAATTATTTTCAAACCACAAAGCAAACACTTCAGAATCATCTGAATACTTCTCTAACTCTTTTCTTTTTATTGTGATTTTATGTTGTTTTTTATACTTATTCACGTAATTTTTAAATTGAGAAGGATAATACCTTTTACCATTAAAAGTAAAAGCTAATTTGTTCTCATATATATAGTGTCCAAGCTCGTGAATAAAAACTTCTGGATTTCTTGGATCTATAATTATTGTATTACTATTAACAATAAACATTCCTTGATTTTCTTTTTTAGTTTTTTTAATCCTTAAAGAAAAATTAAATCTTTTTAAATTTAATTCTCTTTTTAATTTTAAAACATATCTTAAAAAATTAGCGGTATTTTTTACATCTTTATTATTAGGTATTTCTAATAATGGTAAATCTAAACTTTTAATTAAAGTTTTTAGTTCTCTATTTTTTAAGTTATCTAAATTTTTAGGAAATTCATAACTACTTTTATTTGTTGTTAATAAATCTTTATTTTTATCAAAGTTTGTTTTTATAACTGTCTTTTTAAAAAAGATAATCTGTCTTAATGATTCTAAATATTCTTTTGAAATGTAATCTATTTCAGTTAAATATTTATAAAACTCTTTATCATTAATAATTTTATTATTTTTCAATTCTAATAAACAGGTTAAATCAATTAAATAATAAATAATAATATTATCTAAATTATTAGAAGTAAAGTTGTCTGTAAAATAAGATAGCTCTTCCGAAAACAAACTGATATTATCCATTATTAAATTTAAAATATTATAATTAATATTTTTCTTTGCATAATAAAAATCGTTTTTGTTTTTAAATAAAAAATTGTTTTCTTTAAAATTATTATTAAATTTATTTTTAATTAAACGTAAATCAACAATATCAGAGACTTCATTGTATTTGATAGCATAATTATATTTTGATTCCTTAATTAAACAATCATTCATAATTAAACATATTCCTTAAGTATTCTAAATACTATATTTGAATTTTCATTATCAATATCATCAAAAGTAAAACCTTGCTTAATTTTATCTTCAAGTTCTTTTTTATTTACGTCAAAAATACCTTCATCAGCTATAAAAATTTCATTATAAATAACACGCCATCTATTATCAGTTAAATCTATATCAGTAGGTAATCTATTAATAGCTACCTTATCTAATAATTCTTTAATGATTTCTATATAAGAGCCTTCTGTAATTAAATTTCGTTGTTCTAATATTCTCTTATTTAAGTTTTCAGCATAAATAGAAAGTAAATCTTGACTATCTTCTGCAAATAAATCTTTTAAGGTTTGATGTATTGCATATAATTCTCTTGAACCATTATATTTTTCTTTTATTTCTTTTTCTTCTTGTTCTTCCATTGATTTAACTTTATCTTGAAGCTCTTTAAGTTTTCTTTCTTGTTCTTCAATTTCAATAGATTTAGTATCTATACTTAAACTTAAATGGTCAAGTTCTTCACTTATTCTACTTGTAAATGAATTATTTATTTTTAAAACATCATTTTTTAATTTACCAATAGCACTTGTAATTTTTGTTTGACGGTTTTCTTTCTTATAAGTTTCAGGTATTAAAACTTCATCTAAATCTTTATATTTAATATTAATTTTATCAATAAATGATTTAACACCACCAAACGTTGAAAAAGTCTTTTCTAATACTTCAATTATTTCTTCACTTGTATAGCGTTTTTTAAATATATTTGCATTTTTATTTTTAATATCACTTAATAATTCTGAATTAATAATAAAGATTTTTAATATTTCTTTTAATAAGTCATGTTTATCTTCTTTTTCTAATATAAAACTTGGAGATATTAGAGATTTAAAGTTAGTATCTAATTTAGATATTAAAGCAATATATTTGCCAATAAAAGGATTGTCAGATTTATCTTTTTTATCTTTCCATAACCAATATTTTAATTTAACATGATCTGTTAATTCTCCTATTTTATCAAATATATTGTTTTGATTAACACCTTTTATTTTTTCTTCAACAAACAATTCAATAAATTCTTTTTTATTTTCTTCAATTTTAGTAATAATTTTAATTATCTCTTCTTGATCAAATAAGAAGTCTTTAACACCGTCTTTTTGATCATAAATTGAGAATGCTTTTTGATATGTTGCAGTGTTACGTCCACTATATGTTAAATCTTTTAAATTACCTATTTTTTTACCTTCTCGCTTTGTCGTACCACGAGTGGCTAATTGAAGCATTTCTTTTATATTTTCTTCATCAATATCTTTATCTAAATAAACAGTTACTAAGTTTTTGTTATCGTAACCCATCAATTTCTTTCTAACTAAAATTAAAACGTCAACTGGATTTTTAACATTTCTATTTTTCAGTAGACCTTGATTATTTTTTTCTAATTTATCAACTTCAAATAATTTAGTAATATCAGACTTACCTTCTAAGTCACCATTAAAATTAGAGTTGCTATCTTCTTCACTGTTATCAAATCCAAATCTAACACCATGATATACATTATTTTCTACATTAAACTCTAATGGATTATAATTAGGATTTTCATCTATATATTCTTGAATTAATTCTTTAACAGCATTTAACATTTTTTCACCATTAGTTAATTCATGTCTACTGTTACGTTTATCTACAACATAGAAGAATTTAGGCGTAAAAATACCATTTGATTCTTGACGTTCTCTTAAAACATCAGGAATAACAAAACTTTTTATTTTTTCTTTAATTGTTCCTTCCCAAAAATTTTGTCTAAATTTAGATTTAATGTTTGATTTTAAAACACCGATAGCCTCTGCTATTACATTTTGAAGATATTGAAGTAAATCATGCATTAATTCATAATCTTCTTGCTCTTTTTCTTTATCAAATGGATTAAGATCAATAACTTTTTCATAGTTTTTTTCATCAATTTCTATTTCATTATAATTATCAACAATAGATTGTGGTAGAATTTTCTTTAATTGATATTCTTGAAGTGCTTTTTCAATTAAATTATTTCCAATTTCATCCATTACTTTTTCTTTAATTATTTTAGCTTCTTCTTTATCTTGTTCTTCAAATTGTTTTTTGTAGGTCAACAGTTTATTACTTTTAAAGTTAACTTTTGTATACATTAAACGAGTAACAAGATTAAGTTTTAAAGCATCAGAAGGCGTTACTTTATTAATACATTTACCATGTAATTCTTCGGTAATATTTCTATATGTTGCTTCACCTTTTTTATTTCTGACTTCTTTTACAAGTGGTGATGCTGTTGCTGATATAACTGTTGCATTAGGAAAATGTAACTTTCTAAAATCAGCCATTGTATTTTGTTTTAAAGAACCATTTGCACTATTCTGGTGTGTATGTACTTCATCAATAAATATTAATACATTATTACTATCATCGTATACTTGGTTTTCTTTTGCTATTTTTTGCATATTGGTAATATACATACCAAATATATTATTTGAAGATAATGTTTTTTTATAATCTTTTTTATCTTTAATTTCGGTTATTTTACCCGTAGGAAACTCTAAATTATTAAATTCTTTCATAACGGAAGGCATAACCGATGATACATCATGAGTAAAGAATATACATTTTTTATATTTTTCATTTAGTTTTTTATATGCCATTTTAGCAATTATTTTAAATGTAAATGATTTACCTGTTCTTGTATGGTGTTGAAAGTGTGTTTTAAAACCATTATCAGATTTTAACATTTTCTCATAAACTTGTTTAGCAGTAAAATATTGTTGTATTCTTGCATTTTTAAGATAGTTCCCACATTCAGATATCATTGTACAGTTTTCAAAATAAAACAATAGATTTCTTTTTGAAGATAGTAATTCATTAATAATATCAAATAGACCATTACTATCATTTTCATCATAATAATTAACATAACCATTTAAATCTTTATAATTTTGCCAAATATAAGGATCTAATAGTTTTGGAGAAGAAGAAATAAATGTATCTTTACCATTTGTTCCAATACAAGAAAGAAAGTTATGATATGATTTCTTTTTGTAGTAATCATTAGCTGCTTCTTTCATACCATTTTCACCGTTTACAACGGTTGATTTCATTTCTATTACAATAAATGGAAGACCATTATAAAAAACAGCAAAATCAGGATGTTCTGATTTTTTATTGATAATTAATTTTCTTTCTTTGATTATTGTTATTTCATTATTACTTGGATCGTCTTTGTCAATAACATTATATTCTATTAAATCATTATCAATTTTAAATTTTAATTGTTTATCATCATTAAAAAATAAATTATGAAGTTGAATATTTTTATTATACTCTGTGCTATTAAATATTTCTTTGGCTTTACTGATAAAGTCTTTTAATATTTTATTTGCAATGGTATCAAAGGTATAATTATTATATTTTTTAATAAAATTCTTAATAATATTTTTATTGATTTTTTTTATTTTATCAAGTAATATTTCTTCAATTAAAAAACCATCGTGTTTTGTTTTAGTTTGAAGATTTTCTTCTTCAATAAAAGTATCAGTAATCATTTCCATTTGAATATGAGTTAACCATTGAAGTCTTTTTTCTTCTTGGATGTTAGAAAAGATATTAGAACGATTAAAAGGAATATTAAAACCGTTTAATTTAAAATTTTTGCCATTATTATAAATAGGGCTTGTTATTTCTCTAAGTATATTTTCAGTTAATAATTTATTATTCATAGTTTTAATATTCCTTGATTATATTCTATTTTTTATTCTACTCTAATTCGACCACTTAATAGTTCATCCATTAAGTAATCCATTTTTTCTTCTTCAATTTTAATTTTTTCTTCTATTAGTTTTTTTTGTTTAAAAACTGTCTCAAACACACTTATAATAAAAATTTGCTCAATTTTATTTTCAGGATAAAAAACTTCTTCTTTTTCAAATAAAGTCTTTTTTAAATGCTTTAATCCAGTTCCTTCAAAATATTTCCATATTATATCAGTATTTTTATTCCAGTATAAATATGCATAATAAGGTAAAATTTTATTATTAATAGAAACACAATAAATATCAGAACTATATGATAACTTGCCATTATAATAATGCACAGCCGCTTTTCCGCCTGTACTAAATAATAAAAACTCACCATCATTGATATATTCATTATGAGTTTTACTTAATGTTTCACTACAGTTAAAAAAAGGATATTCACCAGTGTTAGTTACCTCTTTTACTTTTATTTTTGATTTTTTTTCCTTTATAAATAATTTTTTATTACTGATATGATTCCAATTTTTATTATTACCCTTATAGAAATCAACTTTGCTCTTAAAATCAACACTCAACCACTTTTCAAATTCTTTTTCTTTACCTTCAACTAATTCACCATTAACAATAAATCCTTTATCAATAGCAACCTTTTCATTTTCAGAATTCAATTTAATTCGTATTCTTCCAGATAAGAGTTCATCTTGATAATATGATTCTTGTTCTTCAAGTAAAGAAAGTTTTTCTTTGTATGAATAAATTAGTGATTTTTGTTTATTTAATAAGGTTTGGTTTTTTTCAATATCCTTATCTTCAAATATTAAAATATCTACATTTTTTAAATCTGTTAAATTAAAGTTTTTAATTACTCCACCTTGTGTATTTTTACTTATGCTTTCCATTATGTAATCAAGATAATACTTATAAAAATCAACTTTACTTTTATCTTTTAATCTTATAATTGCAAATGCTTGGTTTGTATTTGCTGGTAAATCTTCTTTTTTTATTTTGTATGTTTTTCCAATAGTACCTGCAATAGAAAATAAAATATCATCTTCTTCTAATTGAGATCTTTTTAATTTATTATGACAATTTAAATCTATATAATTATTTTCTTTAAAAACACCATTTTTTATATCTTCTATCTTTATAAATTTTATATTATCTTTTGTTGGAGAATTTAAAATTTCAAATCCTAATGTTGTTGGAGTTGTTCCTTTTGTAATATCTCTTTTAGTAATATTATTTAACTTATCAATTTTCATATTTTTACTTATATTAACCATAGATCCATTAAATATTAATTTTTCTTGAATATTCTTTTTAAACATTACTTAATCCTTTCAATCATATCAAAAATAATATTCAAATCATTTTCCTGATCTTGAATTTTTTTAGAAAGTTCTTTTGATTTAAGATTTAATCCAGCAATATCAATAACATCTTTTTCTTCATCAGTATAAATATACTTATCAATTGTGTAGTTATCGCCATTAGATTCTAAAACTTCGTCACTAACATAACCAGAATAGCCTTTTTCTTCAATACGATTTGTATAATGCTCTGTAAGCTTATCATAATTAATTGTATTATATTTGTCTTCTTTCCAAGCTTGGTTAGCTGCGTTTATAAAGAATATACCTTTTTCTTTATCTTCTTGACTTCTTTCTTTATTAAATATCCAAATACAAGTAGGAATACCTGTTGTTTGAAACATGTGAGAAGGAAGAACTATAATACCCTCAATCCATCCTAATTCACGCATTTTTTGACGATTATTTTTCTTAAATAATGTACCAAGTGGAAGCACCAACCCAACTTTACCTTGTTCATGAACCATATCTAATGCACTTGAAACAAAAAACCATTCTAATTCAGCTTTTGGTGGAATACCATAATCCCAACGTGGTTCTTGTTCTTCATTCATTAATCGTTTAATTTCTGTATAACTTTTATCTTCTAATATACTTGTACCGTATGGAGGATTACCTACAACATAATCCATTTTTGTTCGATATTGACCAATATTTTCAGCATAATTTAATAATGTATTACCATGATAAGCCTGAATATATTGAAACCCTGCTAATAAAAGACCAGCTTCACCAAGAATAAGTGTTTGACCTACTTTTTCTTGTAAGAAAAATTCAATTTTTGAAGTTGCTTCTTGCTTTGAATATTTATCAGCAATATATCTACCAAATTCGATAAGGAATGTAGCAGAACCAGAAGTTAAATCAGCTACATTAATCATACCTGAATTTTTTAGTTTTGGTTGTAAACATGCAATAACTGCCTTACATATAGGATCAGGTGTAAAGAATTCACCACCATTTTTACCTGCTGATTTAGCAAACTCACTGATTAAATAAATATAAGCTTGTGAAAATATATCAGTAGAAACATTTTCACCAAAATAATAATTTGCAAACTTATTAAATAAGATTTCTGTTTCATCATGAGTTAGTTTATCTTCAAGGTATAAACTAAAATATCTTGAATTTTTAAATATATCACCGATAATTTTATGATTTAAATTATTTTGAAGTTCTTTTACAAAAGCAACACGATTACGTGCTGTTGTTTTTAATTTGATATTTTCATTAATACTTAATGTAATTTCAATTTCTTCTTCTTTATCATTATCTTGATAATCAAGTATATCTTGATAAGTTACAAAAAACCATTCATCTTGGTTAATTACTCTAAAAACTTGATTTATTTCATTATTAACTGCTTTCAAAGCTTTAACATGATCTCCAAAAACATATTCGGGAACTTTTATAAGTTCTTTTTCAATATAGTCTTGTCTAAGATCTAATACTCGTTTTAAGAAAATGGTTGGAATGGCTACATTAAGGATTTCTAAGTTGTTTAGATCACCGCCACCGTGAAATGTATTTGCTGCTCTATATAAATTTTGTTCTAAATCGCTAATTTTGTATTGTTCTTGTTTATTTATCATATTTGTATACTCTCCGTTAAGTGGATTCTATCATATTGGTAAAAAAATATCAATATTTTTATTATATAAAATGTGAAAGAAATCAATATTTAAAGATTAATTTAATTAAATTTTTATTAATACTGTCAATAAATTTATAATAATATAACATTTTTATAGTGATTTGTTTTTATCACATTAAAAAAATAAATAGGTATTTTATGAATAAAATAGAAAAAGCAATATTAATAAATCAATTTGAAATAATGGAAAGTTTAGGAATTATTAATGAAAAAGAAAAAGAACTAAAAAGAAATATAGTTCTTTTTGAGTATGAAACACTTTATTACTGTATATTTGAAGAGGAATTTGAAAGTTTTGATTGTAAAGAACAAAAGTTTGTATTTAATATATTAGAGTTGTTTTGGATTATTAATGGACTAATTGATAATGAAAAATTTTCTGGATTTTTTAATGAATTAGGTTTTGATGGAAATAATGAGGCAGATCTTCTTCACTTTGCAAGAACTGTAAAGCTAACAGGAAGAGGTTATGATTTGAAGATTGTTAATTCTCATGCACCAATGAAACATGTATATGAAAGAATGTTAGATAAATATAATGAAATTAAAGAAAGAAAAATTTCAAGTGAGGAAGGTTATAATAAATTAACTATAGAAGAAATTACTGAAATATATGAAGCTAGAAAGTATTAAAAATTTATTTAATACTTTCTTTTACTGGCTTATATGAAAATCTATGGATCTCGCAAGGTCCATATTTCTCTAATGCTTCTTTATGAGCCTTAGTTCCGTATCCTTTATGTTTTTCAAAACCATATTGTGGATATAACTTAGCTGCTTCTACTATTTGCCTATCTCTTGTTACTTTTGCCAATATAGAAGCTGCTGCAATACCTTCTGATTTAGCGTCACCTTTTATTAAATAATCAGCAGGAACATTTAATCCTTCTGGTAATTTATTACCGTCAATTAAGGCATATTCTACTTTATTTAAAGAGTTAACTGCTCTTTTCATACCTTCCATACGCATAGCAAGGATATTACTGTTATCTATTTCTTTTGGTGTAATAGTGATTATTGAATATTCTAATGCTTTTTCAATAATTTGTGGAAATAGTTCTTCTCTTTTTTTCTCTGTTAGTTTCTTTGAATCATTTAAACCTTCAATTGGATTATCAGGATCTAAAATAACAGCAGCTACAACCAAGTTACCACTAAGACACCCGGCTCCAGATTCGTCTACGCCACATACTAATTCATATTGTTTAGATTTTTCAATAATTTTTTTATCTATTTCTGTCAATTCAATCATGTTTTTTAATTCCTAAATATAAAATATATAATACCTTAAAAAATAAAAAAACAAATAACTTTTTATTTTCTTCTTTTATATAATTTTTCATAATGAATATAAAAATTTTTCATATTATTTCGAAATGTTTTAAAACCGACATAATTAGGATCATAAGAATTGTTTTTAAAAAAATATATATAATTATAAGGATTATAATTATTTTCTTTAATTATTAAAATTGAGCTTCCATCTTTCCAAGTAGTTATATTTTTATTTTCTATGTTTATTATTCTTTTATTTTTTATATGAAACTCTACTATTATTTTATCATCTATAAAGTTTAAGAATTCTAAATTTTTATATTCATATTCGTCAATAATTATATCACTAAATTTATTTATCATATTTCTCTCGCTACTTGGATAAATATTTTTAAAATTATCTATAATATACCTTCCTTTTGTATTACATATGTAATATATTATTGATTCATCTTCTGTTACTTCTTCGACTTTCCAATTAATTTTATAACAAATTTCATGTATTTCATGAAGTCCTCTTACTCGTTGTTTTCCACTTCGTTTACCTTTTTTTAGATCTGGAAACAATAAACTTCCATGATTTGGCTCATATTTTTGAGCAATTTCCAAATCAGTTCTATATATAGAGAATACATAAGGTTGCAAAATAAACCTATATATATCAACAATGGCAGAAAAAAATAAAAAAAATATAATAAGGCGAAAGAATCTTGATTTTTTTAATTTTTTAAATAGTTCTTTTTCTTTTTCATTTAACTTAATCATTCATTTAATTCTATAATAAAATTAACGTAATTTGTTTGTTCTTTTTAATTTATTTGATTTATATTCAACTTCACAAATATGACCAGCCATATGTGGATGTGTATCAATTAAACCTGACAAATCAACCGCTAACATTTTCTTTTCATCGATACTTTTTAATGAAGTTATTCTGTGCATACCGTCTAATAATTTTCCGTCTGCAACTACTGCAAATCGTGTTTCTTCATTTTTTAAGATATCCACATATTCTTTACACTCTTCTTCATTCATATGCTGATACAATTGACTATCAGGAATAGAATTTAAATCTATTTCTACAATATCAACATATTTTTGATAGAATGCTCTTTCATTAGCATCGGGATCTGTATACATAGCATGCATATTATAAAGATCTTCTCTAATGGCTCTATCTAATTTTCCTATTTGTATTCTTTTCATAATAATCCTTTTTTATTTTTATTATAACATTTATTTTAAATGAATAAATAATATGATATAATTTAAATTATAAATAAAGGAAAATTAAATGAATCCTCATACATTAAGCTATATTCAGAAATTATTAAAAGAAGAAGAACCTATTAACGCGCAATATTTTTTAGGTTTTAATTCAGATGAAAATACTACAAGTAAAATAGATATCATTCAAAAAGAAAGTGAAACTGTTATTAATGGTACTTATGAAATTGAGATTAATGAATCAGCTTATACAGAAGATACCTACAACGATATAGAGAGAATAGAAATAGAAGAAATAGAAATGATTCTAAGCGAAGATTTCGCTAATTATGCTTATGAAGTTATTGCTAACAATTTTGAATTATTAGAAAGTTTATTAGAAGAACAGGGTATTGAAATACCAGAAGAGTATATTGAAGAAAAAAAAAGATTAGAACAATCTTTGTTTTGTAATTTAGAGTTAAAAGAAATATCAAGAGAATATTATGATATTCATCAACAATTACAAAATATAAATAACTCAATAGATGAAGCTTTAAAAGAAAAAGATAGATTAGAAGGTAAAATAGAAGAATTAGAAAAAGCTGAAGAAAATATAGAATATATAGAAGAAAATGAAGACGAGTATGAAGATTGTTATGAGGATACATTAGAAGAAGCAAACAAAGAATATGAAGAAGTTGAAGAAGAAGTAGAAAGCTTAAAAAACGACTTAAAAAATTCCTATTTTGATGTAGATAGACAACTTGACGAAATAAAACGTGTTATTGATAAAAACCAATATGTAGAAAAAATTATTGAAATAATTGAAGAATATGAAGTAAATATTTATGAAGAATTAACAGATAAATTAAAAGAGAAGAATCCAGAATTATTAAAAAATCAATCAAAAAGATTTGTAGAGTCTAATAATAGTATAGAATCTTTTCTTAAAAGTAAAGAAGAAGAAAATTTATTAGATCATATTGTTTTATCAAAAAATGAAGAAATACAAGAAGCTAAAATTTTTCAAGATAAAAGTATAGCAATCAAAACCAAAGAAGGTTGGGAATCTGTAATAGAAGGCACTTATAGCTATTTTAGAGCATCTATGGATTTATCAAAGTCAATAATAAGTCATAAATGTAGAAAAAAGCCTAAGTATAAAGAAATGTTTTTAAAGGCATTTTTTAAAGATAATAATATAGAAACCACATTGGATACTATTGATTTCTTTTTTAAATTAGAAAGTGTATTAAAAAATAAAAATTTTGATTTAAATAAATTTAAAAATAAAAAATCTGAATTTATATATGACCAATTGATGGAAATAGAAAAAGAACATAAAATAGAAAAATTTGCTAAAAGCTTATTAAGTAATAAATATAAACATTTTATTACAGAAAAATCAATGAAATTATTTAAAGAAATAGTGGAACTAAATATACCTAAATCTCATGTACAAGATAACATAGGAAAAAAGCTTGCCGCTTATCATACAGTAGAACAATTTGAAAAAGGATTAATGGGTTATGTCAATTCAATCAATAAATTTGAAAAAGAAGATATAAAATTAAAAGTCCAAAACAATAATGCAGAAATATTGCTAGAAGAAGAAGATTTGTTAATATTAAAAATAAGAGATTATGAAGCCTCTAAGATTTTAGGTGAAGGATCAACGTGGTGTATTCTTAGAAATAAATCTTTTTTTAATACATATGTAAAAAATCAAAATAATCATCAATATTTTGTTTATGATTTCAGTAAAAATTCCAAAGCCAGAGAATCTAGAATAGGAATAACAGTAAGACCAAATGGTGATCATAAAGCAGCCCATTATAAAAATAATAATTCAGCTTCTACTATGGAAATAAGAGAATTTAAGAAAAAAATATTACAAGCTGATTTAGAAATTCAAAAAACATTGTCAGAGGAAAATAAAGAATTATTTGAAGTAAGAATTCAACCAGAATTAAATTGGGCTAATGAAGATAATGCTAAAAGAAATTATAACTATAAAAGTAATAATCTGGTAATGCTTGAAGTAAAAATAGAAGATTTGATGAAGCATACATTTAATAATCAAAAATTAGATTTAAATAATCCAAATGGTGGTGAAAATGCTAAACCTGAAAGAATAGAAAAAGCTAAAGAACACTTTTCACAAGGAAATCCTATGGATTTACCAGAAGTAGGCTGTAATGATTCAGGAACCGCTATTGGTTTTACAGATGGTAGACATAGAACATTAGCTGCCTATCAACTTGGTGCTGACTTTATTCCTATGTTTGTTGAAAAAGAAAATTTGGATAGTTTTAAGAAAATGGTAGAAACAAGAGAGATTGAAAATAAATTAGATAATCAAAAACAAAATAAAATTAAATTAAGATAGATTAAGTTTCTTTAATACAATTTCAAATTCAATATTAAATTTCTCTTCAATAATATTGGCTGTTTTACCGCTGGTAAAGCAGCTATCTTTTAACTCAAAATAATCCCAAACATGACCTGTATCTATTAATTGTTTTGATAAGTTAAAACATATATCTTCTAAATCATTAAATGAAAATTTATTTATTCTTTTATCGTTAAATTCATATAAGTCAAAAATATAACTTTTAATATATTCATAATAATATTGAAATGTTGCGTTATTAATAAAATTATTTTGAACATTAATAACAACTTCGTGTGGATTCATATTGCCTTATTTTTTATTTCTATATTTATATTAGAAACATATAAAAAAAATAATTCAATACAAAGAGAAAAAATAAAAAGAGAAACAAAAAAAGGCTTCTTGAAATTTAGGATAAAAAAACAAAATTTTGAATCTCTTTCTACTAAATAATAGATTATACATATATAATTAAAAAATCAACAAAAAAGTTAATAAAATGTTTATTTTTGACAAATTTTACAAAAAAATGAAGTTCTTCCATTTTGTTTAATTTGATCTATATCAGTATTACAAACTTTACATTTTTGTTGTCCATATACAAATAATTCATTTTGAAAATTTCCTGATTCACCAAGTCCACTCTGATGATCTTTTAAAGTAGTTCCACCTTTAATTATTGAATCTCTTAATGTTTTTTGTATAATTTTAGATAAATTAAAAAATTCTTTTTTAGAAAGTGATTTTGCTTCTCTATCAGGTTTAATACCTGCTTTAAATAAACATTCACTTGCATAAATGTTACCTACACCTACAACTATATCATTTTTCATTAAAAATGTTTTAATAGGCATTTTTCTATTTCTTGAATTTTTAAATAAATAATCTTCTAAAAAATCCTCAGTTAATGGTTCTATACCACACTTTTGAATATATTTATTTTTAAGATAATTATCAACTAATAATACCATCCCAAATTTTCTTGGATCATTAAAACGCAATATTGTTTCATCCTCTAAAACAATATCAACATGAGAATGTTTTTTTATAGGATTTTCTTTTTTTTGTACTGTTAAAGAACCGCTCATTCCTAAGTGAATAATTAAATCTTTATTATTTGATAATTGAATAATGATATACTTTGCTCTTCTAAATGCTTTAATTATTTTGACATCTTTTAAATTTAAGATTTCTTTAGGAATAGGTTCTCTTAATTTATATTCTCTTACAACAACATCTTTTATTTTTTTATTTAAAGCATAAGGTTTAATACCTAATGTGGCTGTTTCAACTTCTGGTAATTCTGGCATCGTATTATTTTCCTTAAAATATAGAGATATTGTATATAAATTTATAATCAAGTCAATACAAAAAAGCATATCAAATGATATGCTTAATTATTATTTTAATAAGTACAAATATCGGTTCTATTTGGTGCAGAGGTTGTCCAGCCAAGTCTAACTTTACTAAGTCCTTCATTACAAACATAACTGCCTCCATTAATTTTAACAGTATAGTTATTATTAGGCAATCGTAAGGTGCTTTGAATAGAAGTTAAGTTATTTAAAGCAGAAATATCAGTTAGATTATCATTATCAATCATTATAAGATTACGTACAGAAGTTATATTTTCTAATCCATTTAATGAAGAAATATTAGTGCCTCTAATATTTGCAGATCTAAAACTTGTTATATTTTTTAGTCCTTCTAATGTTGTTATATTGCCATTATATATAATAGTCAAATATTCAACATGACCAGATAAACCAGATAAACCAGATATATCAGATAAATTTGAGTTATCTCTTATAGTTAATGTTTCAACAACACTTAAATTATTTAGTCCATCTAAGTTTGTTATCTTACTGCCACTAATATAACCAAATGTTGTTATTTCTCTTAAATTAGATAAACCATTAATGTTCTCTAAATTAAAAGTTGTAGATAATCCTAAATGATCAATTTTTGTTAAACTTGATAGTGCGTCAACATTACTTATTCCAGTATTAGAAGCCGAAAAATATTTTAATGTTGTTACACCAGCTAAAGCATTTATATCTCTAAGTGTAGGAATTCCATCAACTGCCAATCCACCATTATTGAAATCAATATGTAAAAGAGAGTTTGTTGTTGTAATTGGATTAGCCATAATATATAAAACACCACCTACTTTTAATTCTGAATTTAAAGAACTAAAATCAGAAATATTATTATAAGATAAATCAAAATCACCATCTACATTAGTAATCGAGGATAATTGACTAATATCGTTAATATTATTTCCTATTAAATTTAAATTTCCATTTACACTTTTTAATCCTTCAAAATTTGGAAGCGTTGTAATATTTGCTTCTACTAAATTGATAGTACTAATACTATTAAGACCTAATAGATTGGTAGGTGGAGTATCGCCTGTTTCTCTATAACAAACAATACCTTTAGATTTTATATTATATTCTGTCTGTGCTGGATCAGTGTATAATGTATTATTACCACCCAACTCACTTTGACAAGGATTTAAGTAATTATACCATTCAACCCATTGCGGATCACCACTACCTTCAAATGGCTCTACATCACAAACATCTTCTCTATTAGGACTACCAGCATCTTCAAAAGGAGAAAAGTATCTAATATTATTAAATCCCTCATTACAAAGCCAACTTTCACCATTAATTTTAGTTGTATAGACTCCTTTATCAACATAAACTCCATAATAAGCTGAAGTTATATTTGACAATGCAGATATATCTTCAAGATTAGGTGTGTTTACTAGTTGAATAGCATCAATAGACGTTACATTTTCTATTCCATTTAATGAAGTTAAGCTTGGATTATCATCTAAAACCAAAATTGGCAAAGAAGTTAAATTCTCAAGTCCATTAAGGTTTGGAATATTTGTTCCTTCTAACCTTAAAAATATATCTATATTATTAATATTTCTTAAACCATTTAAATTAGTTATGCCAGAATTATATGAAAGATGTAATTCTTGAAAACTTTTAACATTGCTGATGCCAGTAATATTAGTTAAATTATTATTAGACAAATTCAATCCATAAGCATGATCAGGTAATCCTGTAGAAGAAGGAAGCTGAGAAATATTTAGCGAACTACATTGGGCGATATTATTTGACATATCTGTTTGCATTTCATTTATAGAAGCAAAATTATAAGCACAATTGTTATTTAAAAACTCTACCCATTCTTGAGGATTCGAAGGCTCTATTAAATTACCATTCCCATTTTCGTTATTACTGTTGTTATTGGTATTATTAACAATAACATTGTTGCTGTTTGAATTTATTTTTATATTGAAATACATTTGAGCTTGTGAAGTTTGTATAAAAAACAAACTTAATATAAGTATTTTATTAATTTTAATCATGAAAATTCCTTTTTATATATATATATATCATAATTATATAAAAACAATTATAAGTAAATGAAAAATTTATAAAAAAACAAAAAAAGTATAATAATATATTTTATTAAAAATATTGAAAAAAAAAAATAAGTCGTATATAATATCAAAACAAGAAAATCGGAGATAATGTCAACAACCTCGCCTTGAAAGACGAGGCTTGTAAAAGCCTTAATTTCGAGACTCAATCTTTGATTGATGGTTGACCAGACTCAGGATTGCAGTTTTTTATTTGCATTCCTACGTTAGATTAGAATA